>Ga0055584_100002238_pt1 | contig 19167 bp, 29 predicted proteins | sample OSDHelmetaG_FD_58716 | JGI IMG/M metagenome (GOLD analysis project Ga0055584, IMG submission 58716) | Pelagic marine sediment microbial communities from the LTER site Helgoland, North Sea, for post-phytoplankton bloom and carbon turnover... | ecosystem: Environmental > Aquatic > Marine >... | reverse complement strand
CTAATGTTTAATTCGATACCGTTATCATCGTCAAAATAACCAGAATTACGCCATTTAGCTTGCTGGACAAGACTGTCTTGATTATCAAACGTCTTGTCTAGTGCTGGTGCTGCTACTGCTACTGCGATAAAAGAAGATAAGCCAAACGCACAGATGACCAACATAGCTTTAGTGGCAGGTGATTGTTGTTGAATAGACATGATTTACCCCTTATAGGTTACGTGGTTGTACTGACTCGTTTAGATCGCGTGGCATAGCAGACATAACCGGGTTATGAGCGGAAGCTACACCATCAACACGTACAAGAGCGTCGATAGCTGCTATTTGCGATTGCGCTTGCTTGACTGCGCGTTCTGATATATCGCCCATGCTCATTTTGCGGCCACCGACTTCTATAGCCATTAACGTCTGCATAGCGGCTAAAGTAAACTGCTCTAATCTAGTTAAAGACATAACAATATTCCTTGCAAATAAAATAGTTTTGTAGTCGATTGCCCTACCATTGGGATAAATAATAGCGACCTTTCTTGTTGTCGTCAATCAATTTATTACAAATAAATAATAAATTGCTTTTGAGTGTTAATTACTTTAATATCTCGTTATGTTAATAAAACCCAAAAAGGGGAATTTGATGGTTAAGAAAAAGTCAGGCCGTCCGGCTGGCAAGATAGCGATAATCTCGAAGGTAGATAAACTACTGGCAAAGATCGTTGAATATTTTGGCAGTCAGACAGAAGCAGCCAATGCTATCGGTTGTTCTCAATCTCATATATGGAGTTATTTAGGTAAGAGAAACAAGGCTTCTCTACCTCCCATCATGGCATTACAGATAGAAGTGGCCAGTAATGGCGCTTTTGACTGTGAAGAGTTAAGCCCGGAATTAGCAGAGCTTCTTAGCGTAATAGCTAGCAACAGAAACAAAAACAACCAAGCGGCTTTGGGAGCCGTTAATAATAAAGGTTAATCATGTCTAGTCTGCATCAAACAACAGAAGTTAAAAAATCTCGCAAGCCTAAAACAATCAAAGTAACCAATCTTGATAAGGTTAATTATAGTAACGGCTTTATGACAAAACCACGGCCTTATGTTGAGCCAAAAATCAAGAAGGTCAAAAGGAGGAAGGTAGATAGAAAGCTAACCGAACAAGAGGTCTTGTATAGAGCCAAGCAAGCCAACTTAGAGAAGGTTTTACTCGCTGGTTGTGCGATTGACAAACCTGCTAACACAATGCGTGGTTACACTAGCATGCTGAAGTCTGTGAATTTACTTATCGAGCAAGGAATAGACATTGTTACGGTTGCGTCTAAACGTCGCATCAAAGGCGGCTCGGTCGATCAAACTGCGCTATGGATGGTAGATAGCTTTAACCGCATACCTGAAAAAATGGTTATTCGCTGGAATACAGATACTCAGCGCCAACAAGTGCTAGTTTCTCTGATGAATGATGGTTATATGGTTGAGCCTAAGCATTTTGGGGTAGCGCAAGACACTATCAACGTGATCATTCGCTCAATGCGTAATGCTGGCGTCGATGTTTGCATCGTGAAATGCAAGTACAGAGGGGAAGATGTGCGAGGTTATATAGTGCCATGCGCGAAAAACAAAATTAACGAAATGGCAATAAAAAAAGCTAGTTCAGTTTGGGAACTGAACTAGCTTTTCAACACACCATCACTAACAAGGATAAAACATCATGCTGCATCAACAACAAAGAGAATGTTATAAGGCTTTGCACCTAAAAGCAAGCAAAAGCAAGGGTAAAACAACAAAAAGGCAAGTAAAAATAATGAAATCACTAATCCATGCCGCTGATCCTAGTCTCGCAATCAAAGAATTGTTTGACGACAAAGGTATTGAGCAGGCCATTGCTGGCACAAAAACACAAGCGAGACATTTGATTGATACAAACCATCGCGTCGTATCAGGTCTTGATCACCCATATTTGCGCGTAGGAAGCCGTTTAGGGCTTTCAGCTACTACCGCCATAGAGGTGGCTGCAATCCGTTACCAGCGCGTTAATAACATATCAGAAAGCGACGCTATAGCAGAAGGTGTTGAGTCCGTCGGTTTAGAGCCACTTCTTGGCGCAGGGAACAGTGACGCGATTATCTATAAAGACTATCTGAAAGGCAATCACGGCTGCTGGTCAGCTTATGATAGCTTCGCTACTCGCTGGCAAGCAAAACACGGTAAGTCTTCATGGTCTGCTGCTGTAGCTGGTAAGTGGGTATGGGTTATTGAATTTAAGGCGGTGGCGAAATGAGGTTTACAATCAGCGTAAATCAAGTTAAGGCCGTAGAATGGGGCCTTAATATGAACCAAGGCGCACTAATGGACTTGATCAATCAGGCGTACTCGTGGGCAGAGCCAGTAATGGTGGGTGAGCGTCTTTATTATTGGATGTCTCGTAATAAAGTGATATCAGAAATACCAGCGGCTTACTCTAAACCTGATACCGTTTATCGCGCATTTAGGTCGCTAGAAGAAAAAGGACTGGTTTACTACACAAAACAAGGTAAGCGAGACCTTCTCGCAATCACCCCAAAAGGTCGAAAATGGAACGTAGAGGGAACTGTTATTGGTGATGCAATACTCGGAAATAAATCCGAAGAAATAGTAAATTCGGAAATAAATCCGAGTAAATCCGGAAATAAATCCGAAAAAAACTCGGATTTAAATCCGACATATAAGAATACTAGTATATATAAGAATACTAATAATAAGAAAGAAGGTGTTCCCGATAAAATTGAGCCGACAGAAAAGCAAATTGCCAAAGCGAAAGAGTACGGTATTGACCTCGCTGAATTGATCGAAGCTTTTTTGGATAACGGCAAATCAAAAGGGTTAACTTACGCTTGCTGGACAAGTGCATTTGGCACATGGATTAGAAATGAGATTAAATTTAACAAACTAGTACCAGTAGCAAACAAACCTTTTCGCATTGATGATGAAGACTGGAGCAATCCAAACGGCCCAGCTCGATATCAACAGCCGGAAGTTTATCATCCTAGCCAAACAGCATTTAACGACCAGCCAGCCAGCCAGCCAATCAGTCACCAAGCGGTATCGATAGATGATCCGAACTGGCGTTGGACAGAGCCATTCGCTGGCATGAGTATTATTGAGACTGATAAATACATCAAGGCTCATAAAAACAAAGGCGAAAACCCAAACAAAGCGTACCTAAGATTGTTGGCTAAAATACAGGAGCAAGGCTAGTGATCAATACTAAAACACAAAGGGAAGAGAGAGCAGCTGCAAAAACTCTACACGCTAATGATTGCGGCAATCTTCGTGAAAACCAACAATCCACTCTTGATCAAGACTTAATCGACGCTTTCGCATTACCTAAAACTAAATCCATCTACACTTGGTTGGATGACAATGAAAAGCTACCGCCATTCAAAGCTACCAAGCGTGGTTATATGCAAGTTTCTTTAAATAAAGAGACTTTTGAAGAAATGCAAGCATCGACATTGTTTATCGGAATGTGGAGAACCCAAGCTCATTTGATCATGGCAGTGGATAGGTTGTTTCAAGCTGAACTGTATATGTATCAAGTAGGGAAGCCTGAGCCTATCCGTGTTATTGCTCAAATGATAGACCCTGATGACGCTAACGTACTATGGAAAGCCATAGGCGAAATGTCCAATCACATCATGAATTTAGATGAAAACAAAGATGTTGAGTGGGACGTTATCCGCTCAAAAGCGATGGTGAGAGTATGAATATCGATAACCTGATATCAATACTTACAACCGCTTATCTTGTGTGTGCTTTATTGCTAGCCTATCCCATAGGTCGCATGGCCTTTAATAAAAACAAAGGTTATAAGTTTAGGGTTTTTTGGTACCACAAGGCGGCAAGCTCTTATGTGTTTGCTTCAACAATATTAATGCTTTTTATTGGATTGGTTGTCTTATGAAAACCCCTGAGTATGTCCGCTGGCACGAGCTGCTAGCGGTATCGGTTAAATCACCAGGTAAAGTGCCGCCTTCATTCAAAAATTCAGCGCTGACCGTTGACGGTGTGTTATGTATTGGAATGACTCATAACATGCAGCGCGGCTATCTTGGATGCACTTATACGCAGTTGAACGGTGTTAGAGACTTTGGCGGTGCTAGAAGATGGGCGCTTAATGGCGTTTCTACCGATGGTCTAAGCGATTTAGACCTTTCAACGGTACAAGTGGGTGTTCATACAGTGTAAAAGCTGCTGACAACGAAAATAAACGGCATACATCACAACTTAACAACAAGGAATAATCAATCATGAGTACATACCCAAAAGAACAGCGCATCAACAAAGAGACTGGCAAGCCAGTAACGGTTATAAGCAAGTGTTTGCCTAATGTCGTTATTAAGCATAGCGGCGGTAAAGAAGAGTTGATGACAGAATGTGATTTTCTCTTAAATTACCGACTACCTACCAGTCCTTTTGAGGTTGCCGCGATAAAAGCCAAAGAGGATTTAGACGTTTTAGATAACGAGCGTCAAGTGGGTATAGATATTGGTGCCGCAGCTGAACGAAAAAGAATATACGGCCTAAGCTCTGATGAATTTTTAATCGAAAAATTGGCTTATAAAACAGGAAAATTGGTTATTACGTGCTTACCAGTTAGCGATAACCTCCAAGCAACCGATAAATAAGGGTTTTATAATGAGAGAGTTGGTAGAGATAAAGCTAACTAAGGTTGTTGTTGCTGTAGATACTGGCGTAAAGACTGGTTTTGCTGTGATGTTTGATACAAGCAGCTCGTACTTCGAGCTTTGCACGCTAAGTATCTTCGCAGCACAAGACAGGGTGACTGAGCTGGTCGCGTGTTTTGGTATTGAAAACGTGCTTGTCGTCTTTGAAGACTGCAGACTACGAACGTGGGTTGACCCAAAGATAGGCAAGGAGCGTCTTCGCGGCATTGGCTCAGTAGAGCGTGATTGTTCGGTATGGCAAGAGTTTTGTGAGCGCAACGGTTTTATCTTTCATAGGGCTGCCCCTAAAGAGCTGAAGAATTTAGGAACGAAGGACGATAAGTATTTATTTGCTGAAATAACCGGGCACCCTTACGATACGTCAGAGCATGCGCGAGACGCTGGCATGCTGGCACGTATCTATCGTCGAAAATTAAGGACTGGTGAATTTGTCATGCCAGCACTTAAAAAACCAATTAGAAAAAAATATCCAGTAAATCGAAAACTACCAGCCAAGCCGGAAGAAAAACCAAAAGCCAAAACAAAAGCTAAGGCTAAAAAAATTAGTCTTGGTAGTTATATTCCAAGAGGAAAAGGAAGGCGCAGAAGATGACTATTGCTAAATTAGAAGTAAAGGTTGAGGTGCTAGGCGCACGAAACGGACTGGTTAGTATCGATGGGATTGTTACCGTTGTTAAAGACGTTAATATTCCCAATAGAGCGTCTAATAAAAAACGGAGATACTTAATGATAGCTGAAGCATTTAAAATTCAAGCGCAGGAGAAAACCAGGTGAGTGATTTAAGTAAAATTATCTATTTTCACGTTGGTCACTCTTGGCAATTAACAACAGAAAGGAATATACCCAAAGGATTAGAAGTAGGACAGATTGTAGAGATTTATAAATTAAAAAAAATAGATGATCTGGAGTCTATAACGGTAACGGTGATTTTTGGCAATGGTAAGATGATGGATATTCATTTTTTATTATTTATAGGGTTGTTTACGCCTATTGCTTTAGTCTGTCAATCATGCGGAGTTATCTGTACTTCATTAGATAGAAAAATTGCTAATAGTTTTGTGAATGAGAGCGGTGAGTGTAAGCACTGCGCTATTTTCACAAACAGCTCAATGTTAAAAATAAAAGACGATAACGCAAATAAGAATAGTACATTTGATTGTTCTGCATGGTCACTTTTGATTATACTAGCCGTATTATTAATAACGACGGCTATGTTTCTTGTAGCATCTTCAATCGGTAAAACTTAGGGATGGCTCATGTCAACAACAAGCAGACGCGCAGTGTTAGAAGCAATCAGAGATTTACACAATCAGGAGCAGACAGTAACACGCGAACTGCTGGCAAATGTAATGGGGGTGGCAAGGTCTATCATAGATGGACATATCCGCATATTGATCGAGGACGGTTGTATAACGCGAGTTAGATCAGGGATTTATGCGCCAATGATTAAACACAGACCAGCGCGTGAGATTAGCAAAACAATGCTATCCGCTGGCATGGTTCGTATAGTTATTGGTGATAGCTTAGAAACTGACAACCAACGCATAGACGCTGAGCTGATACTAACGCCACAGGAAGCCAGGTACATTGGATCACTCATGATGGGTGACGCTTTGCAGTTCTCAAATATAGAAACAGGCCATTATGCGGCAAGCGTGGCAAGTATGTTTGAAGCTATGCAAAGAAACCTGGTTAAAACAAATGCGGTGTTCAAAGAAGAAGCGTAGATAGTAGTAGCAAACAAAAACCTCGTCTAATACGCGAGGTTTTTTTGTGGGTGTTATAAACTTATTGACATGACGTAATAATACGTCTAAAATACTAATTATCAACTGGACGACAGGCGATAAAAGGTTTAACACTATTTAACAACTCACACTAAAGGTAAATATCATGACTACTCAAACACAGCAAAATACATTCGGTAGTGTTCGTCAAGAAGGTCAAGTTCGCATGAACGCTGTATTCAAAAAGCATGGCGCATTTTTCGCCTACAGCGGCGATCAAATGCAAAAAGGCTTAATTGATAACGGCATCGAAAACAAGGCGGAATTAACAAGCTTAACTACAGGATTATATATTCAAAAGTCTAAAGCTGGTGATTTCATCAAAGAGTTTGAAGAAGTAACAGAGTTTAATAACAAAGAACTTATAGATAAGGTCGGTATTGAAGGTATTATTCGCTACGAGCTTCACAATCACGAAAGCTGCTACACGTACAGCACTGAGAGCGCAACAGATGCACTGGAAGAATACGGCATTACCGATAAAGACCTTATAAATAAAATATTTAATCAAGAGCTTGCCAATTCAGACTACTAAGCTCAATAGATAAACCAAGCGCCCTCAACCGGGCGCTTCATTCATTCAAGGATTATAAAAATGCAAAACAATATTACGTTAAAACTAATCGCTCAACGTCGCGCACTTGGTTTAAATATGTCAGAGCTTGCAGCATTACCTAGCATATCTCAAAGCAAGCAAACGATAGCAGATTATGAGAGTGGCAGGCGCAGCCCAGCTGCTAGCTACATCGACTCAATGGAATTGATATCTTCACACTACAGATTGCTATTGAGACTGATTACAAACGATATCACGCGCTTTAATACGGCACACCCATTGCCAATAACCAGTGACTTGAAAGAGTATGAAGAGCTGCTAGCTAACACAGAGCAGTTAAATATACCTTTCTTTAGAGACTTCAAGCGCTTCGTTGAGGTCACTAGCAACACGGATAGAAGTTACTGGCGAGTATGGCAAGCAGTTATCGGTCATCTACTGCTAGAAGGTGTTTTAAATCGCACTGACGACTACAACCTATCTTCATTAAGTGGGTTTGGTGATACGCAATACTGGCTAGATGGTGGTTATCGATTGATTGATGAAGACGCAACAAACAACGTAGAGAATGAAAAACAAGGAATACTATAATGGTTAAGCTAATTGGTTATATGGTAGGCGATACTGCTGCTGATAATAGGCCAGTACATTACAGAGAAGAGACTGAGCACGCGCAAGCAGGCATACACTGGATTGGTAAGGACGGAGATAACTACACGTTGTACTTCGGAGAGCATGACGAATACTCGTCACTTGACGAATATATTGATTATGCAACGTCACAAGGCTGGTTTATTAAAGAAGAAGATTAAAAGCTATAGCGCATAAGGCCCCACGGTAAAACGTGGGGTCTTTTTTTTCGTCTAAAAGAACGCAAAAGGGCGCAAATTTCGTCAATCTTCGTCAATCTTCGTCACCCCTAGACTATGATTATGACGAAAATGACGAAAATGACGACGATTAGCTGTGTAGTGTTTGCTTAGTTGATGTTGATTGTAGTAAAACACACGTATAGCAACACACAAGGAGCTGATCATGGCTAAGAAGCAAGAAAAAGACTGGGATGGGATTGAGCGCGACTATCGAGCAGACGTTAAAACTATTACTCAGATAGCAAAAGAGTACGGAGTTGCACGCACCACTATTACTTCACGCGCTACCAAACTTCAATGGCAGCGCAACCTATCAGCTCGTATCAAGTCACGAGCTGATGACTTCGTGCATCAAGACGCAATTAAAGCAGCGGTCTTTGATATACAAGAGCAAGACGAACTAACCATCGAGGAAAATGCGCGTCTAACCGCCACTGTTCGTATCTCGCATCGTAAAGACATAAACCGCGCACGCCACGCGACCATGACGTTATTAAACGACCTTGAAGCGATGATAGGTCAGGATGGAAGAGAGTCTTTAGCTGACTTGTTGAAAGCTTTGGTTGATGAAGGGATGATGGACGAGCGCGACAGCATTGCTATCAACGCTTACAAGAAAGCGACCGGACTATCTCAGCAGGTGGCTAATATGCAGAAGCTTGCAGACACGATGACTAAGCTTGTAGGACTAGATCGCCAAGCTTGGAACCTCGATAGCTTAGATGATATGTCAGATGATCCACTCAAAACATTGCTTGATAGCATTGCTAGTAGTAATAATAATGGCTTTGGTGTAGTGGCTGACGACCCTGAGTATGACAATCCGCGCTCAAATACTCTAGATATAGCAGATGACGACGATGAATGAGAGCTCTAGCGTGAAGATTACACACCTTACCGAGCTCAACCCCTTGCCGACGAACGCAGACGAGCTTGCCAAGTGCTTATCTGACCCATATTGGCGTATATTCAGTGGTTGCTTGTATAAGATTATGATAAAAGGGGATGATGACGACGAAGAAGCGGAAGACTTTGTGATGGCGTTCAAGCCAAACAAGGCCCAAACGAAGTTTATTAAGCGTCTCTACTATCGCAACATTATTTTGAAAGCTCGCCAGCTTGGTTTTACAACGCTCATTGCTATCATGTGGCTTGATCATGCTTTGTTTAACGGCAATCAGAATTGCGGCATTATCGCGCAGGGACTAAAAGAAGCTGAAAGTATCTTTAAGCATAAGGTTAAGTTTGCTTATGAGAACTTACCGCCTGAGATACTAAAGCGCTATCCACTGAAGACTGACAGTAAGACTGAATTGCACTTTTCACACAACAACAGCTCTATTAAAGTTGGCGTGTCAATGCGTTCCGGTACGTTTCATCGATTGCATATATCAGAGTTTGGTAAGATTTGCGCCAAATTCCCTGAGAAAGCAGCGGAAGTAATGACTGGTTCAATCCCAACGGTGCCGAAAACTGGCATATTGGTCATTGAGTCAACAGCTGAAGGCCGTGGCGGTGACTTCTTTAGGCTTACACAGAAGGCTATCAAGCTATTTGCTTCACGCAAGCGACTATCGAACAAGGATTATCGTCTGCATTTCTATGCCTGGTGGGATGAAGAGAACTACCGCTTAGACTCACGCACCGTCGATATGACTACAGAGGATCATGAATATTTTGATTTGATTGAAGCTCAAGTAAAAGAGGACATGGGTATAAGTCTTCACTTGGACGCCGACCAACGCGCTTGGTATGTCGCAACTCGTAACGCTGACTTTGAAGGCAACGAGGATAGAATGTGGCAGGAATATCCATCGTTCCCCGATGAAGCGTTCCAAGTATCAACTGAAGGTAACTACTATGCTAAGGACATACTAAAGATACGCAAGCGCGACGGCATAACCGAAGTATTGCACATAGACGCGCCAGTCTATACGTTTTGGGATATTGGGCGCAGTGATGGTACTGCTATATGGTTCCTACAGCACATAAATGGACAAGATCGCTGGATAAGATACTATGAAGCACACTACGAGACGCTAGCGCACTATGTTGGAGAGCTTAAAAGCTATGGTTATATATATGGCGGTCACTTCTTACCGCATGACGCAGGACATGAGCGCTTATCAGATACCAACAAGTCCACCAAAGAAATGCTAGAAGATCTTATGCCTGGCGAAGACTTTGAAGTCTTACCTCGTATCAGTGAGCTAATGGCAGGTATTCAACAGACTAGGGCCGCTATGAAGAACTATTACTTTGACGAGAACCTTTGTAAGCTTGGTATTGAACGGCTTGAAGGGTATAAGAAGAAGTTTAGTAAGGCTGATATGCGTTATATCGATCAACCGAACAAGGCTAATGGTTGTTCTGAAGCAGCAGACGCTATCAGACAGCATGCACAAGCGAAAGAGTCAGGGTTATTAAACTTCAACAGTCATAAACGGAAAGCTTACAAGCCAGCTGCTTCAGCTGATTGGCGCGTAGCATAACTAAAGGCGATAAACTATGTACGAAAATCAGCAGCTATCAACCATACCACCAGTGGTGGATAAGGTTAGCTTGGAAAAGGTAGAAGACCCACAGACGCTCAGTCTTCATGAGTTGCATGAAATACTCTATGAGATTGAAGAGCAACCATCGTGGCGCAACACGGCCAACAAAGAAATGGATTATGCTGACGGTAATCAGCTCAGCGGTGAGTTGATGCAGAAACAGCGCGAACTAGGTTTACCTCCGGCTATTGAAAACCTTATTGGGCCCAAGTTACGCGAGATACAAGGTTATGAAGCATCTGTTCGTACCGACTGGCGCGTAAAGCCTAACGGTGAGAACGGAGGACAAGATGTAGCAGACGCTCTTAACTACAAGATTAATCAGGCAGAGAGCAATAGCCGCGCTGATCAAGCGTGCTCAGATGCTTTTGCTTCACAGATTGGTTGTGGTATTGGCTGGGTAGAAGTGGCGCGAGAGCAAGACGCCTTTGAATATCCTTATCGATGCGACATGGTTGATAGAAATGAAATGCACTGGGACATGACAGCGCGAAAGGCTGACTTATCAGATGGTCGATGGGTAAGACGCTCGAAGTGGTTTAGAGCTGAAGCATTAGCATTGGCGTTCCCTGAGCACAAAGAGCGCATCATAGAGACAGGCAGGAGTGGAACCACGCACTTGATGGACGATGTTGTAGATGATGGTTATGGTTCAACAGGTTTAGGTAATGCCTGGGGTGGTTATCGTGCATCAACCATCAATGAGGAACGCTGGTACAACCCAACCAACAAAGAGCTTTGTGTTTTTGAGCTTTGGTATAAGCGCTGGGAAAGTGTATTAGTGTTAGAAACGCCTGATGGTCGCGTCGTTGAGTATGATGAAGAGAATGAGCAGCACGTAGCAGCGGTGGCCAGCGGCATAGTGAAGCCCAAACGTAACGTAACTACACGTATTCGTCGTTCGTATTGGCTTGGCCCATTGTTATTGAGTGATGAAGCGTCACCATACGCACACAAAAAATTCCCTTATGTGCCTTTCTTTGGTTTTAGAGAGAACACGACAGGCGTACCTTTTGGTTATATCCGCGATATGATTTATCCGCAGGACTCATTGAACAGCGGTAATAGCAAGTTGCGATGGGGTATGAGTGTCACGCGCATAGAACGTACTGAAGGCGCAACCGACATGACAGATGCACAGCTACGAGCGCAAGCCGCTAGACCTGATGCTGATATCGTACTTAATCAGAAGGAAATGGCGAAGCCTGGCGCACGCTTTGAAATTATCCGCGACTATACATTGACGGACCAACATTATCAGATGCTCAGAGATAACCGTGAAACTATAGAGCGGTCCAGTGGTATCAACATGCAAGGTGGAACGCAGGCAGGTAACGCGCAGTCCGGTTATCAAGAGTCTCTACAGATAGAGCGCAGTAATCAGTCACTATCTAAGGTGATGGATAACTTCAGAGCAGCAAGACGTAGCATTGGAGAGCTATTACTATCAATGATCATTCAAGACTTGGGTGATAAAGAGACAGCTATTGTTATTACTGGCGATGCTATATCTGAAGACAGACAAGTTATCATCAACAAGGCAGAGCAAGATCCGATTACTGGCGTCATGTATCGGTCAAACGACGTTCAGCGCACACGATTAATGGTAGCGCTCGAAGACGTACCAAGCACAAGCAGCTATCAGTCGCAGCAGCTCGCAGCAATGTCCGAAGTTGTGAAAGTCTTACCGAAAGAATTACTCCCAGTCGCTTCACCTTATCTTGTCTCGCTTATGGATATGCCGAATAAAGCGAAATTCATTGAGGATATGCGTAAGTCACAAGAGCAGAAAACACCTGAGCAATGGGAAGAAGATATCAAGAAAGCCGTTGAAGACGCGCTTACCAAGGCTGGCATGGATATCAAGCAGCGCGAGGTTGATATCAAAGAGCGTAAATCAGATAGCGAGATTAAAGAAATCGAAGCTAGAGCGGTTCAAATCGGTGTACAAGCGGCTTACTCCGCTATGCAGGCAGGCGGTCAGATTGTGCAAATGCCGCAAGTGGCACCGATTGCAGACGAGGTAATGAAAGGCGCAGGCTATCAAGTACCAACAAACCCAATGGGGCAAGATCCGAACTTCCCTACAGCGGACATGCCAGCACAACCGCCAATGCAGCAGCCAGTGATTGACAAAGATATTATGCCGCCAGTCGAGCAGAACACTAGCCCAGCGTTCCCACCAGTACCGCAAGATAGTGGTTCGCCAATGCAGGGAATAGAAACACCACAACTCACCGATAATATTTAAGCGTATTACAAATAAAAAACAGCTCAGAGGTACGCTGTAGAACAATTAATATAGTAAGATAATAAATTGGATAGGCACTGGATTGATCCCCATGCTGATAAGCGCGTTTCGCTATACGCGCTTCCAATTCATCTATAGCGACCAATTACTAAGCGAGTAATACCCTATGAACAATCCTATAGTAGTAATCAATGCTTTAACAGCAGCCGTCATAAAACTAGAGAATGATAACTTTGACCTTAAAGCTCGGTTAAAGGATAGTCGTGAGCAGTTGGCTAACCTAAACCCTAGTAGTAGTGTGTCAGATGAAGACTATCAAAAATTGGTTAAACAGCTAGATGATTGCAGAGAAGCTTTAAACAACAGACCTAAGTATGATTACCCGGTTCACGAACACCCATCGTTTATAGAGTCGCAGAAACAAACTGAGAGAGCTAACGAAAAAATAGCAGACCTTGAACAGCAGTTAAGTGCTGAACGCTGTTCAGCTAGCTATCTACGTAGATACTTTATTGAGCAGAATCAAGACGCTATAGATCATTTGTGTGGCTGTGTAGTTGGCTTTGTCAAAACTAGCGATAGAGATATGCGCTTTAAAGGCGGCATATTAGCTTTATCTCCTTTACGCCATGCTCTTGATGGTGGGCGTACCGCACTGAAGCTACAAGGGTTTATTGCTAAGATAAATGATATGCAGGCTAGCGCTGAAAAGGAAGGTGGCAAATGACCGATACTAGAGAAGCTATTCACGTATCAAGCGAAGACGGTACGCTTGACGCTTTTGTTATCAGCGGCTCAGATAAGACCGTGTTCACCATATCTGTTAGAGAGCATTGGATAAGAGCAGAGAGAGTTAATATCGACCTTAACGCTAACCAAGCTCGTGAACTTGCCGCCAGCTTGTTAGAATTTGCGGACTCAGAAGACAAAGGGCTTTTACATTTAACGAGCAATCAAGCAAACAAGGACAAACAACCATGACTGACAACAAGACAATCATGCTACCCAATACCAACTTAACTCTACAGCTACCCGAAGGAATGACGGTTGAAGTGATTAGTTTGAATACGATTAAGATGACAGCTCTTGAATATGTAGAGGGTTTATTTAAGAGTGGAGCAAAGCCGTCTGTAATCGCCATGAACAATAGTAATCTTGATTTAGTGTTATCAGGCATTGAAGATAGACCTAAGACTATTGGTAACGACCTGATTGACAATCAAACCACGATGGGTGGCTTAATGAGCACGCGAATAAGCCTTACTGAGTTAATGTCAGACGACAACATAGCTGTATATACACGGCCACCGATAAACCTATCTTTTATGGGTGAGCTTCAACAACTACTTAACGACGCAGGAATTGACCATGAATAACCCACTTGACCTACCTATCAAGCAGACACAGCGCGAAGCACAGCACACACTAGGGCAAACCGTTGTTATCTTTATGAACAAAGAAGCAGCTGAGCGTCGATTTAACCAGTTGAGCGAAGAGCTTAGCGCCATATCTTCACAAGACATGCTTGCTCATGGTCGCATGGCTGGCAAGTCAACAGCGTTTCATGAGTCGGTTAAGTACACATACAGCAAGCTCAATAAAGCATCTTCAGTGATTGATAACTGTGAAGAGAAGCTGGCAATGCTTAGCAGTCGTCTTGTGGGTAAGCTTAACTACGACTATCTGTAATGGGAGATAGCGCCATGTCTGACAACCAAGCGCGGCTAGCATTATGGCTTGCATTTACGATAGAGAGCTTTACCCCTGAAGAGGTCGAGTTGATTGCGGTATCTCTACAAACCAAGTCGGACGAGATAAGAGGTATTGTGGATAAAAACCCTATTGTTAAAACCAAACCCAACCCATACCGCGATGGTGATTGGTTCGAGTCTTGCAAGCCCGACGATCACGATTAAGAAATAGCGAGATTAAAAGAAGAAAGAGAAATTATTAAACAAAGACTTGGAGAGTAATCATGGGATATTCAGATGCAGATAACAAAGCTCATTTGATAGAGCACATGGCAAGAGAGTTATTTATTCACCAAGACCTCACGCCTGAAGGTGCTTTTAATAGAGCGAAAGAGTTTGTTGAGTACCAGTACAATGAAGCTCAGTACCAGTTAAAGCCATTGAATCAGGTTATAAACGTAAAGTATTTGGTTGAAGAAACAACACATGTTAATGGCTGGGGGCCAATTAATTTGTATATACGCTGTGAAGAGATCAAAGGGTTTGAAGATATCGTAATAACGAAATTCAAAGGCCCTATGCTTGGCATTGCTGAAGTGGTCGAACAAGCAGCGAGAAAGCAGCTAGACTTGTTATTGCAAAAAGACGGACAGCGTGCAGGCCGCATGAAGGCTCATAAGGTTCGTGACCTAAAGGATTTAATCTAATGAGCTTATTGGATGCAGTTAAAGATAAGCGGTTCAAAGCGTTTGCTTTTGATGCTGATGACTCTGTGGCTGTATCTTGGGATCATAGGTATTCAATAAGAATGACAAGGCATGATGCTATCAAACACTTTGGCACAGTAGGCATGATGCAATTGTTATTCGCCAAGACTATGCAGATTAATGCTGGCAGGCTGGAGCACGAAGGTATAAGTCGTGCTTTGTTTGAAGTTAGTTATGACCATTGTAAAGACGAGCCTTACGATACAAACACGCCAGCAAAATTCAAGATAATAAAAGATAGTATCAACATCAATCAACTAGATGCAGTTCTAAAAAGGACAAGCAGTCATGAAAACAACAAGAAATGAACACTTAGGCCCAATACCAGCCAAGCGAAGACGCAAGGCAAAGCCGCCAGCTCAAACGGTATCAATCGCACCTTTAGAGTTTTTTAGATCAGGACTATCTTCATCATCAAACCATGAGCCAGCACACAAAAAGAAAGTGGTAGGGTTTAAGGTTGATATTGGTTTCGTTGGCGTCAAGCTGACAGCTACAGCTACGTGCAGTCAATACGGTGTATCAGCAAGCGTGCCAGCTGGCGATAAGAGCGCAACATTGTTATACGTAGAAAGCAGGGCATCTCTTATTGAGAGCATGCGAGAAGCTGACCTATGTGTAGACAATATGATACTTATTAATGATAAGGAGTTACGACTATGAACCGTAGAAGCAACAGCCGCAGACATAAGGCGCTAAGTACAAACCCTTACCTGGTCGTTGGCGGCGCTCTTGATGGTACAACTATCAGCGTTTTATCTAGTCACAACGGCCCAATAATTGAAGTGGTAAGACTGCCTGAGCCTATCTCGACGCATCAAGGTACAGAGTTACAAGAAATAGAGCGCGTGGAGAAAGAGCCAATACCTTACTACGCGCACCAGCTAACTATCTACCCACCGAAAGACGCCCAGGATATGCCGTGGGACAATAGAGAGCCTGAGTCTGTATGGTTTTACTCTATTGATAAAGAGCTTAACCTTGACGAGCAGGAGGTTGTTGATTTGTTTAGTAAGATTAAGGTGCATAGACAAAACGCAGATGACGAAAGAGCTGGTTCTGTTATTCGTAACACCATGAATGGATACGCTGGCAATCGATTTGTAACCGACAGAATTACCAATTTCATTCGTAAACTTCTTAGCAAAAGAGAAGGTGAGCCACAAGGTATATACCTTAGCAAGAGAACCAAAGAGCTATTGGATGATGCCGCGAGTAGTAATAGCTTTAGCTGGCTTGCGCTTAACATGCCTACCTACTACCACAAGGGTTTGCGTGTTTTATCCGATCCAGCCGTTAATGACAACGAGGTAGTAGTAGTGCGAGAGCTGGCATACACCTATGTTGATTTTAATTACACGGATCATAATGCCTTAATTGAAAGTCTTGACCGAGCTGTGTTTGAAATGCCTAGTATAGAAGGCGCTCTTCACTCTATAGCGCTTGGTCGTAATGCGTGGCACGCTATCATGACTTCTGATCATCTTAGATATAACATAGTGCTTGGAGATAAAGAAAATCCAGTAACACTATGGGGTGCTAGATTACGAAGGGCTGACGATATGGAGCCCAACGCCTTCACAGCGATATACTGTAACCCGATGCAACCAACCAAACTATTGGAGACATTCCTATGAGCTTAAACCAATGCACCAGCGCTGTAGAGTTAAGACGCGAGATAAGACTACAAACATTCCTAGCTATTCAAGGTAAGTATGCACCCGGGAAGACGACAGAGCTTACCAATGATGTAAATACCATTGTTGATGCCATACTGAGTGAAGATAGTGAAGCAGCTAATCTTAAAAAGCATTTAGCTGATATCGATGCTATTACAAAGAAAATCCACGATAGCATGGGCGTGTCATCAAGCCTATTGGGTGGTGGTGCTGACAGTAGAGCAAAGAGAATGGAGATAAGTAAGGACATAATGAACCAGCCTTACAACTCCGTTAGTTACTCATGCCAGTACAAAGACCATGCTATTATTGGCGGCACTCATGACGGTGCTATGCGGTCATTGACTATAGATGACAATGGTAGGCCGCATCAAGAAACTATCGGATTGGAGATACCAAAGGTTCTTGGTGAGTATTATTTAGCGCCTACCATCTATTACCGTCACTATATAATGATATCAGGTGGGGTTCACGGCATAGCTCGATGGTTCTATTGCGATGAACCGGATATAAGCGAATGGTCAGAAACAGAGTTGTTAGCTGTGTTAGATCGAATAAACAATTTATTTGTGGACAAGAAACCTAGCGACCAAGCTAAGAAGCCTAATATTGTATTAAGTGATGTTTGTTTCCAGTGCGGTGAAAGCAATCACTTTAAAGAGATACAAGTTGATCAGGAGGGCAAGCCAGTAAGTGAAGAGCTTGTATTTAATAGCACTACCTACTATCGACACCAAGTAGGGCTTACTGTGAATGGTGATTTTAAAGGGTATTGGTTTTTCTCTGAAAGCAAGACGCTTTGTAGTATTCCTCATAAAGCGTTGTTTGAAATTTGGGATTTTATCCATACAGAACAAGACAGCATGCCAGCCAAGAAGAAGGTAGAAGGTGAGACTGAAGTTTTATTCTTTGGTGGTGATATGGATGGTAATGCGTTAAGGGTTCTAGCTAATCCCAACGGTATAGCAAACCAAAAGGTTATCCGCCCTATTGACAGTATGGATAAGTATTATCTTCATACCCTAACGGTAGGGTTTGACAGCGCCATGAAAACGTATTATTTTTACAGCTGCAAACAATATTATACGGAGCTGCTACCTGAGTCGGCAGCTAATGTGCTATCCAAGCTTGTAGAGTTTCATAAGGAGGACTAGGTGAGTATTTAATTGATATAAAAACAGCGTGTTGAAAATGTAAAAGCCACTTTAACGAGTGGCTTTTTTGTGCGTGTGTGTTCGCTGTGGTGGCCTTTCGCAGTGTAGTGTTTGAATAACTACCTTAATAGTTTTACATTTATCACAAGCCGTTGCTATACGGTGATACGTTTCTTTTTTCGGTGGCCCTCCGATATGGGTAAAAGGAAAACACATGAGCAAGAGTTCAGATAGTTTTATTACAGAGAGCATGTCCAACGGTGAAGAGCTAACACCTTTGCAAGCAGCCCAAGCCTTAGAGTTGGCTATGGGTAATGGCGATACCGCACCAGCGGAAAGTATCGAACCGCCAGCCGATACAGCTAAAGAAGAACCAGCACCCGAACCAAAAGCTGATGATGTTGATTTTGATAGTATCGATCCGGACAAGGCTGTATTGCTTGCACGCGATGGAGTACATCAAATACCGTTTGAGCAATTAGTTGAAGCACGCAATCAAGCGACTACATCGCAAGAACAGTTGGCAGCTGCTAACGCAGAGCTAGAAGAAATGCGAGTCAAACTAGCGCAGGCAGGTACAAACAACACAGCAGCAGAGCAGGACAAGCAAGAGCAAAATATTGAAACAGCGCAAGCCGCAATCGATGCAGGTGTTGACCCATCTTTGTTTGGTGACTTCGACGAAGAAGGTATAGCAGCAGGTATTGAAAAGCTGGTAGCTGAGCGAGTAGCAGCAGCACTGGCCCCAATGCAACAGCAGACGCAGAAGCAACAAGCTGATGCAGCAGCCGAGGCCCACTGGGGTAAGATATTTGGCGCACATGAAGACGCTGACAGCGTAGTACAGAGCGTGGAGTTTGATACCTGGCGTAAGTCACAACCAAGCTTCACGCAGACGGCAGTTGATAGCGTTCTACAGACTGGCAATGCTGATCAAGTAGTAGAGCTAATTGATAACTTTAAACAATCACAAAATAGCAACATCGCCCCTAAAGCTAATCAGCCCGACCTCAAAAGCAAAGCTGATGAAGTTGTTAAGGGTGTCAAGACTCCGACGCCTACCAGTTTAAGCGATATACACGGTCATGCTGGCAAAGCAAGCCTGAGTGAGCAGCTTGAAAACATGGGAAGCGTTGCGGCTCTTGA
>Ga0055584_100002237_pt1 | contig 19169 bp, 13 predicted proteins | sample OSDHelmetaG_FD_58716 | JGI IMG/M metagenome (GOLD analysis project Ga0055584, IMG submission 58716) | Pelagic marine sediment microbial communities from the LTER site Helgoland, North Sea, for post-phytoplankton bloom and carbon turnover... | ecosystem: Environmental > Aquatic > Marine >... | reverse complement strand
CTTCATCTACGCCATCTGCATTCAGTTGTCCATCTTCAACACTGTTGGCTATTGACTGAACGGCTTTCGTTAGGTCCCACCTTCCGCTATAGGACAGAGCCAAAGTGAGCGTCATTCTAGAGTATGACGACGTGTCACTAATTAGTGACTGCAATTCTTCCTGGCAGACATCCGGCAGGTGGCTAACATCGCCAATTGCATTCAGCCGAATGTCGTTTTCATGAAACGTTGCAGCCTCCTTTCTGAGTGCATTGATCAAAAGCTGCATTAGCGCATTGATCTCGGGGAGCGGCCGACTCCAATTTTCGGTGGAAAACGTGTAGAGTGTAAGGTTTGGAACGCCAAGTTCAGCACAGCTTTCAGTTATGTCCCTGACAGAGTGTACTCCTTGACGATGCCCTTTGACGCGCGCAAAGCCTTTATTCTTGGCCCAACGGCCATTCCCATCCATGATAACGGCAATGTGCTCGGGCAAGGCTCCTCCCTCAACCAGTTCCTTCTGTATGTCAGCGTCCGATCGGCTCAAGAACGTCCCTGCCTCAGAGTTTCAACAGGTCATTAAAAATGACGAAAACCATAAATGCCAGCAGGATGACCATCCCAACCTGCTGAAGGACCATCCTGATTTTGAGGGATGGCTCTTTTCGTGCGATGGCTTCGTAGATAAGGAAAACCAAATGCCCTCCATCTAACGCAGGAATTGGCAAGATGTTGATGATGGCCAACGTAATTGACAACATGGCGACAATCTGCCAAAAGAATGGGGCACCCATGTCTGCAGCCTCTCTCGTGACCTTGGCAATCATTACCGGGCCGCCAATGTTCTCACGGAAATTATCCTGACCAACGAAAATGCGTTTTAAACTGGACGCCACCATTCGTGTGTTTAACCACGTATCTGACGTACCGCTAATAATAGCTTCACCCAGCGAGTAGTTTTTCAGTCGTACGTATTGCTGAATGCCGAGTACAACCTGTCCATCAGCTGACCCAGAACCAGCGATTGAAACCTCCCATGAGGTCCCTCCAACTGTCTGCAGCGAGTCTGGGAGCCGAACAGCCCCGGATGAAACGGCCGTATTTACTGAATCAGGTCGCAGGAACCGCAGCGTAAAGGACTCTCCCGCCGTTGCTTGTAAGACTGGCGTGATCTGCTGGAAATACGTGATGGTCGAATCTCCGATCGCTAGAATATGGTCACCCGGAAGTAGTCCAGCTTGATCTGCGGCTGAAGCGCCGCTGACATATCCGATAATTGACGGATCGAAATCAATCCCAAAGTCCCCACCTGACTGATTCAAGCGAGTCATGATGTCTCGCGGTCCTTCGAGGCGAATCAACTCCCCTTCCCTGTCTACATCTATAATCAATGGGTCGGAGAGCAGTAGCTCTTCCATGCCACTGAGACCTTCAAGGACATCAACAGGCTTGCCATTAACTGCCGATATCATATCTCCTGTGCGCAGACCCATCTCGTAAGCAACGGATGACTCGTTCACGAGGACAGCACCAACGGCAGGGTCGTATGCTTCTCCGTAGGTAGCCTTTAGCGTAATGAATATGATGGCAGCGAGAATGATGTTGAATAGCACTCCCCCGGTAATGACGAGCATGCGCTGCCAGACGGGTTTAGAGCGGAATTCCCAAGGTTTTGGCTCTTCTGCCAACTCATCGGCATCCATGCTCTCATCGACCATACCAGCGATTTTTACATACCCGCCTAGCGGAGTCAATCCAATGACATATTCAGTTCCACCGACGGTCGCCCCAATCACTTTCGGTGGAAATCCAACAGAAAACTTGTCTACCCGCATCTTGAAGAGCTTGGCAAACAGAAAATGCCCCAACTCGTGAATGAACACGAGAATCATGATGGCAAGCAGGACCCAGCCGATATACGGCAGGAAATTCAGGATCGCATCCATGGAGCGCGGGGTTGAGGCTGTTCTTCAAGGGGGGGTCGTAGGATGCGCTCTAATTCCCGCCTGCACCTGCTAGTTCCTTCGCGACCATTCGGGCTTCACGATCGGCCTCGAGACGTGATTCAAGCGACATAGCCGAAGCAGCTGGCACTAGATCGAGTGTTTTTTCGAGAAGGTGCGGAATGTCGACGAAGCTGACCGACCCTTTTAGAAAGCCGGCTACGATCTCTTCGTTTGCCGCATTCAGCACCGCACTCGCCCCTCCTCCTTCCTCCAAAACGCGGTATGCAAGATTTAAACACGGATATCTTTTCGGATCAGGCGCCTCGAACGTGAGGGTTTGATTGACCGTCCAGTCTATCCGAGGATGGTGGGCGCTCCATCGATCGGGATACGACAGTGCTACCTGAATTGGGACCTTCATATCTGGAGGGCCCAGTTGCGCTTTTGAAGAACCATCAACGAACTGCACCATCGAATGGATTACAGACTGGGGATGAATGACTACGTCAATCTTTTCGGGCGCTACATCGAACAACCAGCGCGCCTCTATGACCTCAAGCCCTTTGTTCATCATCGAGGCTGAGTCAATCGTGATTTTGGGGCCCATATCCCAATTAGGGTGATTCAATGCTTCTGTAAGAGAAATAGCAGCAAAGGTATCCAAGGGGCGATTACGGAAAGGGCCTCCGGACGCCGTAAGAATAATTTTTTCAATGGAGGATGAAGGCTCCCCAAAAAGGCATTGAAAGATAGCTGAGTGTTCGCTGTCGACTGGGATAATCTCGGCCCCATGCGTTTCACACAGCCCCTTGATCAAGTCGCCGGCTATCACCATTGTTTCTTTGTTGGCTAAGGCTATCCTGCGCCCACGCTCAACAGCAGCAAGCGTAGGCAACAAGCCCGCTGCACCAACCATACCAGTAACTACCACGTCCACATCGTCTAGTGCAGCTATCTCGCAGACTCCTTCTGCACCCGAAAGTACGCGGCAATCTACCTGGCCCCTTAGAGAAGAGGCGGCCTGTTCATTGGCCAATGCGACAAATGAAGGCTTGAATTCTTGTGCCTGCATGGCGAGCAACGTCGCATTTGATCTGGCCGCTAGCCCTACAATCCGTATTCGGTCCGGAAAACTCCGGGCAATATCCAAAGTTTGTGTGCCGATTGAGCCGGTGGACCCGAGTACGACCAAACGCAATGGAGATCCTTCGATGTTGATTGCAGACATGGATAGCCAAACGTTCTCAAGGAGAGGGCAATTAGAAGCCGCTCGAAACATACGGGGCTCCGCCGCGATATTAAAGCGCCCGGCATTGTACTTCCTTCAACTCCCCGACTGGCTTGAAATATTTCGCTCTTTTTCTGGCCCTTGTTCTTTCGATGGTATCGCCTGTTCAGGCACAAACAGTCGAAGAATCCCAGGTTGGCCGTTTTGAATTAGCTCAGTCTTTCCTACGAGCAGCGCAGTATGAGCGTGCCATCTCCCTTTTGGAGGGGCTGCACGAGGAAAGCCCAGCGACCCACGTTTTCTATGAACGCCTTCGCGAAGCGTATGAGAGCGTGAAACGATATGATGCGGCGATTGCCTTGGTAGACTCGAAGATCAAATCAGAAACCTCGCCTACGTCCTATTTAACGGAAAAGGCACGCCTCCTATTCCTCAAGGGCGACGAAGCAGGAGCAAGGGTTCAATGGGATCAAGCCATTAAGACCAATCCAGAATCACCAAGCGTGTACTTGCTGGTTTATCGCTCGCTAATGCAACTGCGGCTTTTCGATTATGCAATCGATGTTCTGGAGGAAGGACGAGAAAAGGGAGATAATCAAGCTCTATTCCAGACTGATCTAGCTCAACTTTATAACCTCACTTCTCAGCACGGCAAAGCCGTAATACAGTACCTAGAGTTGCTTTCATTGAATCAGAATCAGCTAAGCTATGTCAAGAGCCAGCTGGGACAGTTCTTGACGTCACCCGAAGCAATCGAAGAGAGCAGAAAAGAGGCCGAAGCCGGAGTGGCTAGAGAGCCTTTAAATCGAGCCTACCGAGAGCTTTTAGGCTGGTTATATGTTGAGGGAGACCAGTACTCAGAGGCACTCGATACATATCGCGCGATAGACCGTTTGGAAAAAGAAGAAGGCCGAATGTTATTCGGTTTCGGACTGATTGCAGCCGACGGAGGAGCTTATGGCGTTGCCTTGGAATCCTTCGATGAAGTATTACGCCGCTATCCTGATTCGCCCTCGGCACCTGACGCCATGCGCGGCCTAGGCATGATGCAAGAAAAATGGGCTGAGATGTTAGGCGAGCGTGTGTTTGACGTTTCCGGAACGAGGCTCGAGCGAAATCATTGGGATGAAGCCCTAGAGACCTATCAACGCTTCCTTGTTGAATACCCCCAACATCCACAGTTTCCGGATGTTTTGCGGCGCATTGGAGTTCTGCAACAGAATGTGTTTTTCGATTTTGAAGCAGCTGAAAAGGTGCTGCTAGAAGTTGCTGCCAGGTATCCACAAACGGACGCTGCAAATCAGGCCGCTTACGATCTAGGCCGCTTAGCCGTTACGCAGAACCGCCTCGAAGATGCACGCATTCGATTTAGCCGACTGCTTACTCGATTACGCACCGGAGAACTAGCCGATCTTGCACGATATGAACTTGCGATGCTGCACTTCTACCAGGGAGATTTCGATGCGGCCGACAGTTTCACACGCGCCATGCAGGAGAACACATCGACCGACGTAGCCAACGATGCCATCTCCATGAAAGTAATGCTCATCGAAAGCAAGGGCCCCGATTCGCTTAACACTCCCCTTCGCCGATTTGCAAGGATTCAACTCTTATCGAGACAGCGTGAGTGGGAATCTGCTAGGCACCAGCTGGAAGACTTGATGAACGAGTTCGGTCAGCATCCGCTAGCTGATGATATGCTTCTTGAAAAAGCAGGCCTGCAAGCGCGAACCGGCGACCTTCTCGGTGCTGTTCAATCGTACCTTGAGCTGCCCTTGTTATATCCCCGCAGTTTCCTGGGGCCACGAAGCCTCCTAGAAGCTGCTCTTATCCAGGCAGAAGCGTTGGATGACCCGGAGGCTGCAATCGCTACCTATCAACGCATCCTTCAGGAATTCCCAGGATCACTCCTCATTCCGCAAGTAAGGGATGCAATCCGCCTTCTACGGGGCGATCAAGTTTGATGAACGACATGATGCAACGTTTTCTACTGTTTGCCTTCTTACTTCTCATGACGGTCAGGACTTCTATGTCTCAGGACATTCTGGTCCCAATGGATGACACGCAGTCAGATCATCTCAAGGCGTATGGTTTAACCTTTTGGGCGCTTGAGAGACAAATCGATGTAGACTGGCTGCTCAACTACAGAGGTGGGTCATTCCTATTTGTGCGTGAGCCTGAAATCGAATCCGAGTTGCGGATTAGAGGTGTTTCGTACGAGGTCATCAGTGGTTCGAGAACAGCAGCTATTATTTCTGAAGTCGAGAGCGATGCTGCCAACACTTCGATGGTTCGCCTAGAAAAACCACCAAGGATAGCCGTATACGCGCCCGATCAAACGCTACCCTGGGATGATGCCGTTTTGCTTGCTTTGACGTATGCCGAAGTGCCCTACGAAATGATCTATGATGATGATGTCCTTACTGGCGCCCTAGATGAATATGATTGGTTACACCTTCATCATGAGGACTTTACAGGACAATTCGGGAAGTTTTTCAACTACAGAGCAACGCCATGGTATGTCGAGCAACAACGAGCTGCTGAAGTTTCAGCGCGTAAGAACGGCTTCAGAAAGGTGAGTGAGCTAAAATTGGCAGTAGTCGAGCGCATCAGGGAATACGTCGGTGGAGGCGGTTTCCTGTTCGCCATGTGTTCTGGAACAGATACGTTCGATATTGCGCTGGCCTCACATCAGACGGACATCGTTCCTCCGGAATATGATGGCGATCCGATAGATCCTGATGCGATGTCCCAATTAGACTTCTCTCATACGTTCGCTTTTACAGATTTTCGGCCCATTTTTAATGCTCGTGAATATGAGCACTCGAATATTGATGCCGGACCTCCGCCCCAACCACTTCGGAACCCAGCTGTTGATTACTTCACGTTGTTCGAATTCAGCGCTAAGTACGACCAAGTACCGACGATGTTGACCCAGAACCATGTCCCGACAATTAAGGGTTTTATTGGTCAAACGACGAACTTTCGGAAATCAGTTGTCAAAACAGGTGTCGTCATTCTTGCCGAGGCACCGGGCCGCGACGAAGTCCGGTATCTACATGGTACGTTCGGAGAGGGCACATTCACCTTTTATGGTGGACACGATCCTGAGGATTATCAGCATTACGTTGGTGATCCCCCAACCGACCTTAGCCTACACAAGCACTCGCCAGGATATCGCCTCATCCTGAACAATATTCTTTTTCCTGCCGCAAAGAAAAAGAAACAGAAAACTTGATCTATGCCATCAACTACTCCACCGAACACTAAAACTCCTGCTGATTCACAAACGGTGATGAGCGAGTTGGTGCTTCCAAACGATACAAATGGTCTTGGAAATCTGATGGGAGGTCGGTTGCTACACTGGATGGACGTATGTGCGGCTATCTCTGCCCAGCGGCATGCTGGAATGGTCTGTGTTACAGCATCAGTGGACTCCGTAGAATTTCATTCACCCATCTTGCAGTCCGAAATTGTTTCCCTTCGTAGCTGGGTAAACCGAGCATTCAGAACCTCCATGGAAATTGAGATCCAGGTCACGGCCGAGAATCCGCGGACGGGCAGCCATCGGGTGGCAAACAGTGCCTTTTTCACCTTTGTTGGCGTTGGAACAGATGGACGACCAACACCAATCCCTGCTCTTGAACCAGTTTCCGAGGAGGAAAAAGTAGCACATGATGCTGCTGGCCGCAGACGCCAATTCAGGTTGTTCACCGCAGGAAGGTTGGAAACGGAAGACATTGAGAACCTCCAAGAATACATTGCATCCATCAAAAACAGACCTTGAAGCGAGTCTGAATCGCAAGGCGCGGCAGTCTCGGACACAGGTTGTTGGATATATCCTGATTTTAGCGCTTGTGTCCTTGAATCTTGGCCAGGTAGCACTCGGGCAGGTCGTTTCCGAACATGGTCAAGACGAACAGACCCATAACAGACCGATCGCCTTTGCTCAGCACAGTACCCCGTACAGTACCTATCCAGCCTCCCAGAACTTAACGAGACAAGGCATAGGTGTGCTGGCCGGCCCAACCAGTGGTGCCACCTTCAAATGGACACGATCTGATCGTTCAGGGCTACCAGCGATCTCGAGCGTGGACGTAAATCTCAGTTTAAACCTAGAAGGCTTTTTGCTTGTGACATCTCACGTTCTCCGAGAAACCAAGCTTCCTGAATCTGCGATGGTCTTTTTCCTAGGTTCTGGAATGGCGTCCGGAACGGAGGATGGTCATCTTTTCTGGGGCGTTTCCACCAATATAGGTGGGTATTTCGTACTCTCTCGGTACGAGGTCTTCTTGCAATTAATGCCGCGCCTAACCGTATTACCTGAGCGAAAGGGTCGATTTGGAGCCTCCGTAGGCCTTCGCTATCTGTTCTAGTCCTTCTTGTTATCCGCAACGAAACTGCGCCTCAACCGAGCCGTATCTGCACGCCATCATCCGGCTCTTGAAGGAGTTTGGGATTCTCATTTTATCGTCCGCACAACCAATTGATGAGCGAGCCAGTGTTCAATCGCGTTCTAATCACCGGAGCTAATGGACTCCTGGGCCAACACTTGGTCCAGCTGATGGGTCGCATGCCGGAATATGATGTATTGGCCACAGGACGAGATCGTATGCCGCGATTTAGCGGTGGCTCATGCGGATATACTCAACTGGACATCACCGATCCTGCGGCCATAGAACGCATATTTGCAGACTTCGCCCCTGACGTTGTCGTCAATTGCGCTGCGATGACCCAAGTTGATCAGTGTGAGTCAGAACGGGAAACGTGTTGGCAAGTCAACGCAACTGCCGTTGAGACGTTGGCACGAAATTGCCTGACAACCGGAGCCAAACTGGTTCAGATTTCTACAGATTTCGTATTTGATGGCACCGATGGTCCATACCGTGAAGATGCCCGGCCAAATCCAGTGAGTTACTACGGCCGCTCGAAATTGGCCGGTGAAAACCACGCCCGTGGAGCCGGAACGGAGGCGTGGGCTATCATCCGAACTGTCCTTGTTTTTGGGGCCGCGGAGAACCTTAATAGAGGGAATTTTGTGACCTGGGTTAACGATAATCTCGAACAGGGAAAACAGATAAGGGTTGTCACCGATCAATGGCGTACCCCTACTTATGTAGTGGATTTGGCATCAGCCGTCGAGAGACTAATTCGTTTCAGAAAGAGAGGAACGTTTCACGTTTCTGGTCGGGATTTTCTATCGATCAATGAATTTGCCCATTTGATTGCCAATACATTGGAGCTGGATGAATCGCTCATTCTTCCAGCAGATGGGACAACGTTTTCTCAGCCAGCGCAGAGACCCCCAAAAACTGGCTTTATCGTTCTTAAGGCTGAAACAGAGCTAGGATATCACCCTCATCATACTGCCGATGCCATCAAGGACATGATGCGTCGTACCAAAGCCCTCCGTACTCAGGCCTGAATCACACGTTTTTCCAAGTAGACTGGCTATTGTCATCGTAATTTGGTCTAGCTGTTTCCGGATTCTCCCTTTCAACCGTTTTTCTTCCCATGCTGGATCTCCAATTCATCCGAGATAATCAGGACCGTGTTCGCAAAGCTATGGTCGACAAAGGAATCGGAAACGACTCCATCGTCGATGCTCTGCTCAAAGCCGACGAAGAACGGCGAAATTTGATAACCCAAACTCAGGATACTCAGACCCGTGCCAATGCGGCGGCAAAGGAGATTGGGATTCTGATGAAAGATGGGCGCAAAGAGGAGGCACAGGAGGCCATTATCGAAAATAGCCGATTGAAGGCTGAGTTGAAGTCGCTAGAAGATGGGCTGCGCTCTGCACAGGAGGTGGTCGATCAGTTGCAACTTGAAATACCAAATGTGCCGCACGAGTCAGTTCCTGTTGGACGCACGCCCGACGATAACGTAGTCGACGAGGAATGGGGCGAGAAGCCAATATTTGGTTTCGACGCTCTTGCTCACTGGGAATTGATCGACACATTGAATCTGGTTGACTTCGATCGCGGCTCCAAGGTATCTGGCGCTGGATTTCCTTTCTACTTGGGTGCAGGCGCACGCATTCAACGAGCTTTGACAAATTTCTTTCTCGATGAAGCTATCAAGGCAGGCTACCTCGAAGTCCAGGCACCGTTGGTAGTCAATGAGGACTCCGCCCGAGGTACCGGACAGCTTCCGGATAAGGAAGACCTGATGTATGAAGCGCAGCGAGATGGTCTTTATCTCATTCCAACTGCTGAAGTCCCGGTCACCAACTTTCACCGGGATGAAATATTCGCTGCAAAGGAGCTACCTAAGCGATATTGCGCCTATACGCCTTGCTTTCGTCGTGAGGCCGGTTCGTATGGAAAAGATGTTCGCGGGTTGAATAGGCTTCACCAGTTCGATAAAGTTGAATTAGTCCATCTCGTGCGTCCGGAAGACTCGTATGCTGCTCTCGAAGATCTTCGCGAGCATGCTGAAAACTTACTTCGCAAGCTTGAACTTCCATTCCGCCGTCTCCTTATGTGTACAGGAGACATGGGGTTCACCCAGGCCAAGAAATACGATCTCGAGGTATGGAGCGCAGGACAGGAACGATGGTTAGAAGTCTCATCCATTTCCAACTTTGAGTCCTTTCAGGCTCGCAGGATGAAGATTCGATATCGAGATGAAGATGGTGGCAAACCCCAGATCATTCATACTATCAATGGGAGCGGGTTGGCCGTTCCACGTATCGTTGCTGCCTTATTGGAGAACAACCAGCAGCCCGACGGCACTATCCGCGTTCCTGATTGCTTAGTCTCGTACTTCGGTGCATCTTCCATCGGGCACGTACGTGGCTCAGATATCTCTGCCCACTAGAACGCTTACTCGAACCCTTGTTCTAGTAAAGTAACCAGCCAGATTTAATCAAGAGGCCGGATCTACGTCTGGCGTTGACAGACTCAAATCGTCGGCGCTGGTCACATTGGGAGCACCGTCTCCAGCCACTGTCGCTCCGGTTGCAACCGTATTTTGGGCTTTACCAGGTGTCTGAGCTATGGCGTCTTTAATGAATCCCTGTTTCATTGCTGGAAACTGTTTTACGAGATCCGTTCGGACTGTTTTCCCAGTTCCCGCAGCCGATGGAGATGATTCATGGATGTAAAAATCATTGTTCGGTAGAGAATCAGACCTGTCGCGTCCGGCTTTTGCCGCAGCCGCCATGGACTTATCTGGGTTATCCTTGAGTTCTGTAAACAAGACGTTGATTCGGTGTTCGAGCAGATCAAAGGCATGCTCGAAATAGGCACGATCCTCAGCTGCACCGATCGAACCGTCAGTTAGGGTCCGATCCATGCGCGTTAGCATCGTAGACATGGCGAAAAGGAACGAAGCCGTGTCTCCTAATCGAGCTTGAACCACCTGACGCACTACGATTTCTTCGCGGTACCATTTTGAGGCCATCTTGAACCAGTGAGCCTGCCCCTGAACCAACTTTTCAATGCGTTTGGCATGAGGTGCAAGGGATGGATGATTCACCTTCACCCGTGGTGCTGACGGGCGGTAACCCATAAATAGCTCCATTGCCAAAGGGATAGCCCTTTTCATGACCGTTGGGCGAAATGCATTTCCGAGCATGCGGGAGACATTCGAACCAAAGGACTCATCTGTATCCCAAGACAGCGCTTCACGGATAGAAATCATCTGTTCGGCAAGCTGCTTACCACCGTAACCGAAAATGAACGGCTGCATGACTTCGTTTGAGCCCTCCACAATTCGGTGGATGCGGTTGTCGCGCCAGAGTCGTTCTAACTCGTTTTCGGTCATGTACCCTTCGCCACCCATAATCTCGAGCGCATCGTCGATTACTTCCCAGCCGATTTGCGAGCAAAACACCTTGGTCATAGCCGTCTCAACCATGATGTCCTCATCTCCCCTATCTAACATACCTGTCATCATGTATAAGACGGCATCCATCGCATAGATATTCGAATACATACGAGCAATGCGTTGCTGGACGAGTTCAAAGTCAGCCAAGGGCCGCTGGAACTGGTATCTGGTCTGGACCCATTTGGTGGCCTGATCTGCAGCACGCTTGGCCGCGCCAGTAATGCCAGCAGACAGTGTACAACGCCCGAAATTCAGGCAGGTGAGCGCAACGTGAAGGCCTCTACCCTCCTTATGAAGCAGGTTTTCGAGAGGTATTTTCACATCCGTAAAGCGAAGCCGGGCTTGCCACGTGCCACGGATACCTGCTTTTGAACGATTGCTTTCAAAAATTTCGATTCCCGGCATATCTGGCGTGCAGATAAGCGCGGTTACTTTTTCTTTCTCCTTGCCCGTCTTGGGATCGACGACCATTTGCTTGGCCATCACCGTATACATTCCGCTTAACGCGCCTGAGGTACTCCACTTTTTCTCTCCATTGAGGATATAATGGGAGCCGTCCTCAGACAACTTACACCTTGTCTCCTGTCCGGCGGCATCAGATCCGACTTGCGGCTCTGAGAGGCAAAAGGCCGACAAGTATTCACGGGCAACGCCTGGAAGGAATCGTTTCTTCTGTTCCTCTGATCCAAAGAGCATTATCGCCTTGCAACCGATTGACTGGTGAGCAGACACCATCACAGAGGTAGAGCCACAGTAGGAGCCGATCTTCTCGAGCACACGATTGTAACTCGAAATCCCCAAGCCGAGACCGCCGTATTCCACAGGTACAGTCATCCCCATCACACCCATGTCGAACAGACGGCGGATGGCCCATTCGGGAATCTCTTCGTCTCGATCGATTTCGATCGACGGATGCTCATTCTTGAGATACTCCTCTAGTTCAGCTACGAGCGCATCACACTTCTCACTCTCGGTCTTATCGACCATGGGGTAAGGAGCCACAAGGTCGTTTCTAAACCGTCCCCAAAACAGGTTCTTTGCAAAACCCATAGTCGTTGGCTCGGGGCCTATCATGACCTCGATGTCTCGGATCATTTTCTGATCTTCAGCGGAAACGTTCTTAAGTTTCAGGGTGTCGATGGCCATGATGACAGTTGTTTTCTTGAGACCGGTAAATGGATCGTATGACCCGAACTTAACAGCGTTAATCGTCAATTTAGGGGGTTGGTTCCGCTATAAGATACGCCAAAACCTCTTCGGGTGAACAGTGTTAACCTAGAATAACAGAAAGCCCGACATAAGCGGTATATTCCGGGGTACTGACGCCACTTTTTCCTCTTTTCAATTTCCCGTGAAACTCTCCTTTTCTAGCCGACTCTCTACCCTTCGCCACCAGAAACAGTCAGTTCTGTGTGTAGGATTAGACCCAGATCCGGACCGTATCCCCACTCACCTGCGTCCCCATCTTGACCTTCCTGCTGCCGTCATCCAGTTTTGCTCAGAGATTATTTCTGCCACATCTGACCTTGCAATTGCCTACAAGATCAACTTCGCTTTCTTTGAGGCCTTGGGAGATGAGGGGATAAAGGTCATGCGCGAAGTCCTCGGCAAAATACCTGACCATGTCCTAACGATCGCCGACGCGAAGCGAGGCGATATCGGAAATTCAGCTTCTTTTTATGCTCGGTCCGTGTTTGATGATCTTAGTTTCGATTCAGTCACCGTCAGCCCATACATGGGAAAAGATTCTATTGTACCCTTCCTTTCCACTGAGGGTACGTGCGCTTTTGTTTTGGCCAGAACATCGAATCCTGGAGGCAATGACTTTCAGTTGTTGAAGTGCGATGATCAGCGTCTTTTTGAACGAGTAGCTGATCAGGTGGGCACATGGAGTTTTGATACGCCCGGTGAAGGAGGCCTTGTAGTTGGCGCAACGGATATCGACGACATGACTACCCTAAGAGAGAGGCATCCTGACATGCCTTTTCTAATTCCAGGAGTCGGGGCCCAAGGCGGATCAGCTGAAGATGTGATGCAGGCCGCGGGCTCAGGTCCGGTCTTGGTGAACAGCAGTAGAGCCATCCTATACGCTTCAGATGGACCTGATTTTGCCGAAAAAGCGGCGCAGGCAGCGGATAAAACACGAACTATACTCGGATCATGATAAGACGAATCGTACATCTGCACATCGCCAACGATCACATTGACGACTTTCTAGTGCTCTTTGAAGGGTCAAAAGCAGCTATTCTTTCCATGGACGGCTGCCTTGAGCTACGGCTATTGCAGCAAATTGATGATCCAAGTCGATTTACCACCTTCAGTTCCTGGAAAAGTGACCAGCATCTGCAGGACTACAGGGCATCAGACCTATTCCTTTCCACGTGGGGGCGCACCAAGGCGATGTTTTCCGACAAGGCCTGGGCTGCAACCTTCGAAGAACTGTATCGCGGCGGACCTGATAGAGGCAGTTAATTACTATCCAGTGCCATCAGCGGGATAGATTCAATCCGAAACGGACACTACGACCCTCATCCGGAAGTCCAAGCTGCGACAAGTGAAGTTCATCAGTAACGTTGTTGATACCAGCGTATACCTGCGCAAAAACGTTCGAGCCCTTAAAATAGCGGGCTGCGGAAAGCCTAAGGTTTAATCGAACTGTGGTTGGGAGCTCGATTTGATCATTCTCGATGCCCAAACCGTACGACCTCCCCGTAAATACTCCGTCTGCATGAAGGACAAGCGTACCCGTCACATCAATTCGCGTCGTGAGGGTAGCAAGTAATTCAGGTTTTTCCGTTAAATGCCGATTTCCATCATCTGTGATAGCAACGGGACGTAACCACGTGCCATGTCCTTCGAGCCTGACTCTTCGCGAGGCTATCAAAGAGCCCGTCATTTCAATACCAAGAACGCGACTACCATCCAGATTGATTCGTTTTCGCTTGTTCGTGCCGTCGACTTGGACATTCACTTGGTCGATCGTCCCAATCGTTCGCTGGATGAACACGCCTCCCCCAATGCTCCATTCTTCGCGCGTCAGATTCAGTGCGCCTTCGGCCAGCCAAGACCTCTCAGGAGTAAGGTCTGGATTGACAATGTACCTGTTTAGCGCCGTCCCGAAAAGCTCCCTCATGGTCGGAAAACGGGGTTTGCTTCCTGCATTTAGATACAAAGAAACATCTTTACGTAGAGAACGGACCCATTCCGTGTTTACACTCCAGGCATAAAACCCATCTTGATCATCGAATTTGCCGACCTCTGGTGTCAACATTCCGTCCAACGTTGCGCCGAACACCCAGTGCCCATCGTCCGTTGGCCGTGATGTTATTTCCATCCCGGTAGAATGAAGTACACTACGATATCGAACGCGGAGTGCCGATTTGATTTCAGGAACTAGTTCCTTGTCATCTTGCCGATGCCCGGAGATCGATACCAGGTGAATACCACGAACCAGGACCGGCCCAAGTTCAGATTCCGCTATTAGGCGAAGCCCGGCAGCGTCGTCGAGATCACGTTGAGACGCGGTTCGTTGATCATAGGTGACATCAGAATAATTATCGATTTGTTGCCTAAATCGATTGAGCCACGCTGTTCCTGACAGCCGCCAATCATCCCTATCTGAGACGGCATTCAAAATGGCCATGGTGTTTTGCCAGCGCGGGTAGCGCCAATAGCGCACATTTTCCATCGACGGGTCCAAATGACCTTCGGGAGGAACACCTTTTTCGGCAGACGCATGAAGGAGCGTAAAACCCCAGCGAGTTCGATCGCCAGTTAGATCATATCTGACGTAGATATTCCCTTCTCTACGATCGGAGTTAGCTCTCCTCGTCATCTCCGGCTCAAAGGGCAAATCTGCTCCTCTTGGAACAATCATGCCACCGGACTTGGCAATCGTAGCACCAACCAGAATGGAACTACGTTGCGTCCGATTAGCAAACAATCCGCGGATCTGCCTCGATGATCCACTTCCTCCTTGAAGGGTCATTTCAGACAACCGACCGGGCGTTTGCAAGCGCCGACTCTGAAGATTTACCGCTCCACCGGAAACGTTGGTACCGTAGGCGGCTCCTACTGCACCTTTCTCAATGGTCATTCCACCAATGATGTTAGCAGGCACCAAGCTGAGGTCGATTCGATTATCCCAAGCAATATTCAGCGGTGCCCCATCGAGAAAAAGAGCGACTTGGCGTTCACCTGAAGCCCGAACATAGACCAACGCTTCTCCTCTTGAATTCGTTTGCACAGTGGCTCCCGGAAGCAATCGGAGCGTACCGGCAACATCTGGCGCATCTTGTCGAGCCAGATCAGCAAGGCTAACTCTGAATAATTGCTCTGCCCGGTCTGATTCTCTGCCCTCGCCACCAATAACTATCTCTGAAAGATCATAAGAGCGTAATGAATCCGATTGGACTTGGCCAAGCACGGTAAGTGGGGCAAGAAGGACCGTCGACAAAAAGAGAAGTAACCTTAAGGACATGCAGTCGATGATTATAAAAGAAACTCGAAAGGCCACGGCGGATTGAGGAACGTCCCCAACGGGCCCTTTATCAATCGGGTTCCACATGCTGGTTAGCCTTCAACGCCTTTCAGCCTCTGAGGGTAATAATTAGCGCAAGACTCATCATCATGAAACCCGCACCCGCTAGGCTAGGTAGATAGACCTCACTATCAGAACCCGCATGAGTACCCTGACCCAGCAACTTGTCCAGCTGATCCTGAAACGACTAGCCCACGCCCGGCTTCGTTTGTTGCAGGCTGACCTCACGGCAGGGCTCGTCCTTTTGCTGGGGAGTATACTGGCACTTTGGTTTGTCTTTGCACTTCTAGAATCCATTTTCTGGTTTGCAACTCCAGTTCGCTGGGCCCTTGTCGCAGTCGGGATGGTCACCGTCCTCGGCCTAGTCCTACTCAGTATTGTCCTTCCATTATTGCGTCACTGGGGGTTGCTTCCCGGAAGAGACGAATTGACAATCGCTCGACAGATAGGTCGCGTTCACCCAGATGTTGGGGATCGCTTGCTAAACCTCATTCAGTTGTCGCAAGGCAAGCATAGTGCAAGCCCTGAGCCGTTTATTGACCAAGCGGTACAACGTCTGGCTGAACCGATGGAGCAAACTGACTTCAATCGCATCGCCAGCTGGCAAACGGCCCTGCGCTACTCTAAGTGGTGTACCGCTCCCCTGTTACTTGTCATCGTTTCCGTGATAGCCGCTCCCGTTTCTTTCATGGAAGCCTCGGAGCGCATCATTCGGCCGAGTGAAAACTTCGAGCGACCTGCACCTTTTGTGATTTCTGTTGAACCTGGTAATGCAGAGCTGATTACGGGTGATGATTTAGCAGTTTCAGTGATGATTACTGGGATCCTTCCTGAAGAAACTCCCATTCTTGAAACGCTGACAGAGGGTGAAATGAGGTCCCGGTTTATTAACCTCACGCCAGACTCTTCAGGTCTACTTCTTCATACCTATGAAGATGTGCGCTTTGGTTTCCAATACCGTATTTCAAGTGAGACCGTGACGACGCCGTGGTATGAAGTGACATTAGTCGACCGTCCGATTGTTCAGCAGCTAAACGTTCGTCTCAATTTTCCCAGATACAGCCGTATTCCTGCGCTGTCCCTTGACGCCAATGTTGGGGACGTCGCTGCGTTGAAAGGCACGTCCATGGAAATCCGAGCCGCGTTGTCTGGTTCGGATGTGACATCTGCCACTGTAGAATTCGAATCAGGCCGATCTGAAGAATTAATTATTGATGGTCGTGAGGCAACGGGTAGGTTCACACTTACACGCAACGACACATACCACGTCGTTTTAGAATCTCCCGATGGCATCCGAAATCTGGATCCGATCTCGTATCGCATTGAATCGATGGACGATGCACTTCCTTCTGCTACTCTCATCGCGCCAGCACCGCTGGTCGATCTTGGAGATGACCTAACAGTTGGCCTACTGACAAATATTACCGATGACTTCGGATTCAGTCGGCTCTTACTTCATTTTCGTTTATCCGATTCACGTTTTGGCACTGTGTCCGAGACGTTCTCCTTCATTGAGATTGAGCTTGACGACGTATTCCAATTGGATCAGGAGATTGTCAAAGTGTGGCGCCTCTCAGACGAAACCAATCTGGATCCCGTACCCGGAGATGTGATTGACTACTACGTCGAAGTCTTCGACAACGACGGTTTTTCAGGTGCTAAATCAGCTCAAACAAGGATCCATCAGTTGAGGATGCCATCCATTGCAGAACGCTACGAAAGCCTTGATGACAGCCAAGATGACACTGAAGCCTCGCTAGAACAGCTTCTCGACGAAGCAGACGAAGCTAGAAAACAGTTCGAGGAGCTAAAGGAGCAACTACTCGAGAATCCGGAGGCTGATTTTCACGAAGAGCGACTGTTGGAACAGCTACAGCAGAAACAAGATGCTTTAGAAGAGTCGGTCAACAAGGTGGCCGAAAAAATGGAAGAGCTTGCTCAGCAGATGCAAGAGAACGACTTGGTCTCCGAGGACACAATGAACATGTTCGAGGAACTGCAGGAAGTCGTAGAGGAAGTGCGTACGCCGGAATTGATGGATGCTCTGAAGCAGCTCCAAAGTGCCATGCAAAACATGGACATGAATGAGATGCAGGATGCTTTGGAAAAATTCGAGTTTTCCGAGGAAATGTATCAGGAGCGTTTAGAGCGGACTCTAGACCTGTTTAAGAAATTCAGGGTCGACCAGGATATGGAAGAGATCGAGGAGCGTGCCAAAGACCTGTCCGAGACAGAGCAGCGTCTGGCGGACGAAACCGAAAAATTAGAGGAAGAACAGAAACAGGCCGAAGACCCTCAGGATGCCAATAGTGACAATGAGCAACCTGGTGAGCGCAAGGATGAGTTGGCTGAGGAACAGGAGCTTGCAGCGGAAGAAATGAAGGCGCTCGGGGAGAAGATGGAGGAAGTTCGCAAGCGGATGGAGGAGATGGACAACATGCCTGCTGAGGAAATGCAGGATCTGATGGAGGACACGCAGGACCAAGAGATGTCACAGAAGATGAAGGATAATGCTCAAAAAATGCGGGAGAATGAGCTGCAAGAAGCAGGACAAGAACAACAGAAAATGTCTGAGCAGCTGGATCAGCTTTCTTCCCAAATGGATCAGATGCAGATGAGCATGCAAGGCGCACAGATGCAGCTAAATATCGCTGCCATCAGATCTGCTCTTGAGGACGTGCTGACACTGTCCGAACGCCAGGAGTTCCTGCGACTCGATGTCTTGCAAATGAGCGCCGACTCTCCCCTTCTGCGCGATGCTGCTCAATCACAACTCGACCTTAGCGAGGGGCTTGCCATTACTGCTGACTCTCTCCAATCGATTGCAAAGGAAATCCCGCAGATGACACGCGATGTTCAACAGCGAGCAGGAGATGCAATTCGGGAGATGAGCGACGCCACCGCTTCACTGACTGAGCGTGCGGCCAGACGAGCTGCAGGTCATCAGCGAGGTGCAATGACCAACCTGAATGAACTGGCCTTGATGTTGTCCGAGCTACTGAATCAGCAGATGAACGGATCGGGTACCGGCCAGAGTAATCAGAGTATGGAGCAAATGATGGAACAGCTCCAGCAAATGGGTCAGCAGCAGCAGCAGTTGAATCAGCAGATTCAGCAGCTCCTCAATGATATGCAAGGTCAACGCCTGACGCAGGATATGACGGAGAGGCTACGTCAATTAGGCGCACAACAGGAGCAAATGCGAAACGAGGTCCGCCAAATGAATCGTAATCGAGATGCTCGCAATAAACTACTTGGTGACCTAAACAGAGTTGCTGACCAGATGATGGAAACGATTGAAGAGCTGCAGCAGAATCGTGTATCACGAAGAACCATTCAACGACAGCAGCAGATCCTGACCCGCCTTCTCGAGGCATCCCGCTCCATGGAGCAAAAAGGAAAAGATGACAAACGGGAAGGTAAAACCGTTGATGAAAACCTTCGCGAGAGCCCAGATTCACTTACACCGAATGAACAGGCGGAGCGACTGAGGCGTGATCTGATTCGCGCTCTAGAGTCCGGGTATTCCTCAGACTACGAGGCTCTTATCAGGCGGTATTTCGATCTTCTTCAGTCTCAATCTAAAGGCGTACCTGAACCTCAGCCCTAGAGAAAGCGAGACTTGATATCTGGGGTTGGGATT
>Ga0055584_100002236_pt1 | contig 19173 bp, 10 predicted proteins | sample OSDHelmetaG_FD_58716 | JGI IMG/M metagenome (GOLD analysis project Ga0055584, IMG submission 58716) | Pelagic marine sediment microbial communities from the LTER site Helgoland, North Sea, for post-phytoplankton bloom and carbon turnover... | ecosystem: Environmental > Aquatic > Marine >... | reverse complement strand
TTAAATATTCTGACTCATGTCTAATAGAAAACAGTAGAAAATTAATAGTTCGAAATAAATATTACACATTATCATCTGCATCATTGCATTTGTTAAAAAAATATAAACCTGAGTTATCAATAAAATTATTTTCACAATTATCTAATTTTGATAACTTAAGAGGTTTACAATTTCGTATAAAAAATGATGATATTATTATAAGATAAATTATATCTATTATTTTAGTTAAAATTTTTACATTTCTTTAATATTGATTTCTCTTGGTTACTTAATCTGGGACCAAATGAATTATATGTTTCAACATCATTATCAGAATATGATTTATAAGTAACTTTATCTTCGCTTGCATTCTCACCTTCTGTTTCAGTTTCAACAAAATTATTAATTAAGTCTGAAATTTCAATAATTGCATCGTTACTTAATAAATTCATATTAAAAAAAATTCCTGATTTATTTTCAGAATAGCTATTTCCTATATCTCTATTTACAATTTTAAAAATTAATACTAATTGACTTTTATCTTTAATGTTATTAATTTTGTCTATTAATTTTTTTCTATAGTGTGAATCAAATGTTCTTTTAACTTGAAGTTTTTCTTCTTCCATTATAAATTAGAATAATATATTTTGTTGTCAACCGAATAAGCTCGTTTGCAATTTTCTACATTATTTTTACAAAAGATGAATGTTTCTTTGTAAAATAATCAAATAAGTTACTGTCATTGCGAATCAAAAGAGATAATATATTATTATATATAGTTTGGCTAATTTTATAGAATAAAAATGTATAATTATTTTATAAAGATTAATTTGAGAAGTCAATAAATTTTACTAGTGAATGTATTTTCTTTCTTTTAGGGACTCTATGAAATTGAAATTATCTTTTAAATTTTTTATCTACAATTATTATATTATGGTAAAAGAAAAGAATAATAAAAATAAAAATAAAACAATAAATTATTCATATCCGGATCCTGAAGATGAAAATTTTGTTAATAGTATTTATAAAAAAAGAGAATTTCAATTTCATAGAGTCCCTAAAAGAAAGAAAATGGAAACATACGAAGAAATAGAAAAATATAGAGATCAAACATGTAAAGTTGAATATAAACCTAGACAACAACAAGCTATTCTATCAAATTTAATTAACCCTGAAACGCCATATACAGGCGTTTTAGTTATGCATGGAACCGGTACAGGTAAAACATGTTCTGCTATTTCAATTGCCGAACAGTTTAAAGATCAAGTTAAAAAATATAATACTCGTATTGTTGTTTTAATTCCGGGTCCAAATACTAGAGAAAATTTTAAAAGTGAATTGTTGTTTTGTACAGGGGATACGTATCTAAAAAATAAAGATATGATACAACAACTTAGTAAAGCTGAACAAGAAAGAGAAAGAAAAATAGGAATATATAGTTCTTTACAAAACTATAAAATATTATCATATAAGACTTTCTATAAAAAGGTTCTCGGTGAAAAAATATTAGAAAAGAAAATTGATACTGATAATAAAATTAAATCTAGTTATAGAAGAAATCAAGAAGGTGACGTTGAAAGAGAACTAGTTGTTGATAGAATTAATAATATGGATAACTCTATTATTATTGTTGATGAAGCTCATAATCTTACAAATAATGAATATGGTGAAGCATTAAAGAAAATAATAAGTGTTTCACAAAATCTTAAAGTAATTTTATTAACTGCAACCCCAATGAAAAATTTAGCTGATGATATTGTACATTTATTAAATTTTATAAAACCAAACGATGATCAAATCAAAAGAGATAAAATATTTACAGGTGAAAAGAACTATTTAATGGACATAAAACCTGGAGGTATGGAATATTTAAAAGAGAAAGCGCGCGGATATATTTCATTTTATAGAGGAAATATTCCTTTTACATTTGCAAAGAAAATTGACAAAGGTAAGATTCCAAAAGGATTATTATTTACACGAGTTGTTAAATGTATGATGGAACCATTTCAATTAGAATCTTACGAAAATACTGTTAAGAATTTTGATGATTCATTAAGTAAAACTTCAAGTGCTGCTGCTAATTTTGTTTTCCCTGGATTAGATACAACTAAAAAGAAAATTATAGGTTATTATTCAACAGACGGTATTAGTCGTATTGTATCACAATTAACTAATGAAAAAGATAACCTTTTAAAATTAATTAATAAACAGATTTTTAAGGGTAAATTATCAAAAGAAGAAGAACGTAATTTCATGAGAGATACTGAAACGAAAACAATTAATGGTTTAATTTTAAATTTGAAATACCTAAAATATTTTTCAATTAAATTTTATAAAACAATTATACGATTGGGAAAACTAGTTGAAGGATATAAAGGACAAGGAACCGCATTTATTTATTCTAATTTAGTAAAAGCTGGAGGTATGGAAATTTTTGCAGAAGCTTTACGTGAAAATGGATATTTAGAATATCAAGAAAATTCAAATGATTATGATATTAAAGATAATACTATTGATTATAAAACCGGTAAAACATTTTCTGAAATACAAAAAGAAGGAAACGTTTCTGAGTTTAAACCAGCAACCTATCTATTAATTACTGGTGGTATGGATGACTCTGGGGAAGATCTACCTGAGATTAAACAAAAAATAATTCGAGAAGTTTTTAATAAACCTTCTAATAAATATGGTAAAAATCTTAAATTTATTCTTGGTACAAAGGTTATGAATGAGGGTATTACATTAGAAAATATTAAAGAAATTCATATCTTAGATGTTCATTATAATTTAGGTAAAGTAGATCAAGTAATTGGAAGAGGTATTAGAATGTGCAAACATTTAGCTGTAATTAATGATAAGAATAGATTTCCAAAAGTTAATGTTTATAGGTATGTAGCTGCTTTAAATAATAGTTTGAGTACAGATGAAACTCTATATAAGAAAGCCGAATTAAAATATATACTTATTAAGAAAGTTGAACGAGGATTAAAAGAGGTTGCGTTAGATTGTCCATTGTTACTATACAATAATAAATTCCCAGAAGAAATCGAAAAACATAAAGGATGTGTTAAACCTACTTTAGAAAATGTTACAAAAGGTAAAAAAATATGCCCTGCAATATGTGATTTTCAAGAGTGTGATTATAAATGCGACGGTGATAAAATAAATAAAAATTATTATGATAAAGATGGTTATAGATCTCTTGATAAAAAAGAAGTTGATTATTCTACATTTAATAATAAATTAGCTAAAGTTGAAATTGCGAGTATTAAAAATAATATAAAGGATCTATTTAGATTCAAACATATTTATAGTTATACTGAAATTAAAGATAAAATTGTTAATTCTATGAGTACACATCAAAAAGAACTATTTGACGAACATTTTCTATATCAAGCGTTATCTGAATTAATGCCAAATACCGAAAATGATTTTAATAATTTTACAGATAATATATTCGATAAATATAATAGAGTGGGTTATTTAATAAATAAAGATACATTTTATATTTTTCAACCTTTTGACCAAAATGAAGATGTTCCACTTTATTATAGAAATAAGTTTGATATTGAATATAAAAATCAAATACCTATTGAAAATTATGTTAAACAAAAATATGGTAAAATTAATGACAAAGAAACAAAAGTTACTACTAATATTGATAAGAAAATGAAAAAAGAAAAAGGTTATAATTTTGATAAAGTAATGGATTATTATATGGATAGAGATGAATATAATATGGTCGGTATTATAGATAAAAATCTTAATAAACTTGCCAGTGAAGAAGATGATTTGTTTAAAATTAGACCACCACGTGCTAAAATTTTAGAAAAGAAAAGAGGAACTGGTATACCTACATTAAAAGGTGCTGTATGTAGTACAAGTAAATCTAAACCACATTTATTAAAACTAATAAGTACATTACCAAATGTTACCAGTGATGAAATTGTATATTTAAAAAAATCAACAAGAGAATCGGTTTGTAATTTTATTAGAGATAAATTATTACATTTAGAAAAATATTCAACATCTAGTACCAAAAATAAAATGACATATGTTATGATACCATTTGATCATCCTATTTATGAATTTCCATTTAATTTAGAAGATAGATTAAAATATAAAATCGGAAAAATAAAATCAATTATTAATAGAGATATCGATTATAAAACAATTAAAAGTAAGAATGGAACTTTTCTAAAAGAAACTGGATTAATTTCTTATACTATTGAATTATCTAATAACAAATATGCAACTGCTGCTAAAAAAGAACTTGAAGAAGAAGGATATGTATTAAAAGATAATAAATGGACTATACAAATTAGTTAAGTATTATGATTTATTAATAATCTTAAAAATAAAATTATTAATAAAGAAAATATTATATATTTATTCTAGTGGTGAATTTAAAAAATTTAAAAGACCTGGTGGTAAAGATGATACAACTTCTGGTTCCATTTTAACTGATAAATATATAGCAATTGCTGTGATTACAGAAGATGTAATAAGAATATGTCTATGTACCATAAATATTAACTTGACTTCAGTTAAAAAAGAACCTTTCTTGACGTTTGTTTTCTTTAATAAACATGGGATTATAGTAGATAAAATAATATTTACAATAGCTCCAATAATTGCGGTTGATAAAGCGCGATCCATTATATAATGAAATGAGAAAATCTTTTATATTAAAAATTCTTAAACTAAAATTTTTAAATATATATATGTATATTTTGTCATACCTAAATAAGTAATATTATACTTAATTAATATATGGAATTTAATTTATTAATTTCTAATTTAGATACATTAAATAAAATTAAAATTTATGATAAAATAAATATTATAAATAATACATTAACTATTGATAAAGTATCTATATTTAGATTTATTATTAGGTATTTTAAAAAACAAACACGAGAAAAAGTATATGTTTTTATAATAAAATTAATTAATAATTTAAAAACTGAATTAGATAAATTTATTTACTTTCAAGAAGGAAAATCTAAATATAATATTAATGAAATTAATATTAAAAATTGGTCAAACTATCATGAAATATTTTGTAAATTAGCTGATCTAAAAAAAACAGTTTATATCTTAAAAAATACATATTCAAATGATAAAGAATATTTAAAAAAATTAGATATATTAAAAAATATTATTAAAAATATACAAAATCACTTAAAAGCAACTATTAAAAACAACATGTGTAACGAAAAATATACGATTACATCAAATAGAAACTTGATCGATTCACCAAAGGTGAATAAATAAAACACGCAGTGGAATAAAGCAATTTAACTCTTTGATATAAAAATTGATATATTTATTTAAAGTTTATAGATATTAGATTATATAATGTCTTCTAAAGCTAATCAATATCAAAAGAAAACACCCATTGAGCATGTATTATTACGACCCGATACATATATTGGAGATGTCGAAGAAACTACCGAAGAAATGTGGGTAGTTGAGACTGATAAAATTGTAAAGAAAAAAATAACATTTGTTCCAGGATTCTTAAAAACATTTGATGAATTATTAGTTAACGCTAGAGATGCTAGTGTTAATGATAAAACATGCAATACAATAAAAGTAGACTATGATATAGAAAATGGGTCTATTACAGTATGGAATAATGGTCAAGATGGAATACCTGTAGAAGAACATCCTGAACATAAAACATTAGTTCCTTCTATGATCTTTGGTGAACTATTAACAAGTTCAAACTATGATGATAACAAGAAAAGAACTACAGGTGGTCGGAATGGATATGGTTCTAAGTTAGCAAATATTTTTTCTACTAAATTTGAAGTCGAAATAGGTGATTCAAAAAATGGAAAAAAGTTTTGTCAAACATGGGAAACTAATATGTCGATTGCACATAAAGCAAAAGTAACAAAATATTCTGCAAAAACTAGTTATGTCAAAGTTACATATTATCCTGATTTTGAAAAATTACATGTAAAAAATGGACTAAATAATGACCATTTAAAATTATTTCAAAGAAGAGCAATTGATATTACTGGTACAAGTATATTAAACAGTAAAGAACCAATGAAAGTATTTTTTAATGGTGATAAAATACCAATTAATAATTTTAAGAAATATATCGAATCTTCATTTGATACCGATACTATTTACATGGACGATTCATCTGACAGATGGGAAGTTGGTGTAATTTATAAACCAGATGAAGGAAATGAAGTTATATCTTTTGTTAATGGTATATCAACTCATCGTGGTGGAACACATGTTAATCATGTTGTTGATCAAATTATTAAATCATTAACTACAGATTTTATTAATAAGAAACATAAAAATGTAAAAGTTAGTAGTGCTATTATTAAAGAAAGTTTAGTATTTTATATTAATTCTATTGTTGAAAATCCAGCATTTAGTAGTCAAACTAAAGATACACTTACAACAAAAACAAGTACATTTGGTTCTACTTATAAACCAAGTGTTGCTATGATGAAAAAACTTGCCAAATCTGGCATTGTTGAAAAGGTTATTAAATTAGCCGAATTTAAAGAATCCGCAGGTCTTAAGAAAACTGATGGTAAAAAACAAGTTAAACTAAAGGGAATTCCTAAACTTGAAGATGCAAATAAAGCAGGTAGTAAAGATGCATCATCATGTTCTCTTATTCTAACAGAGGGTGACTCAGCCAAAGCATTTGCTATGGCTGGTTTAGGTATTGTTGGTCGTGACAAGTATGGAGTTTTCCCATTGAAAGGAAAATTACTAAATGTACGCGAAGCATCTGTAAAAGTAATTGGTGCAAATGATGAAATTAATCACTTGAAACAAATTATTGGATTAAAACAAAATATTGATTATAGCAATGAAAGTAATTTTAGTCAATTAAGATATGGAAGAATTATTATTCTAACAGATCAGGATGTTGACGGTAGTCATATTAAAGGACTGTTAATGAATTTTTTACATGTATTATGGCCTGAATTATTAAAACGAGATGGTTTTATTACTTCACTTGCTACACCAATTGTAAAATTGTTCAAAGGAAAAGAAGTTAAAACATTTTATAACTTGACTGAACATCAAGATTGTATTGATGAACTTAAAAGTAAGAATAACTTATCAGGATGGAAAACAAAATATTATAAGGGGTTGGGTACTTCTACTTCATCTGAAGCAAAAGAATACTTTTATGGTATTGAAGATAAATTGATTCAATATTTCTACAACTCTGCTATTAAAGGTATTACACATACAGAATCATCTGACAATGAATTATCTGAAGATGAATCAGTTGAAGAATCAAAAACTGAAACATCAGAACAACAAGTGCCTGTTAAAGCAAATGGATTATTATCAATTGATGATGATGCGATAACACTGGCATTTGATAAAACAAGAAGTGACGACCGTAAAACATGGCTATTGAAGTATAATAAAAATAAAATTCTAACATATGATCAAAAACAAATTAGTTATTCAGATTTTATTCACAAAGACTTGATTCATTTTTCAAATGATGATACATGTCGTTCTATTCCATCTGTTATTGATGGTTTTAAACCTTCACATCGAAAAATCTTTTATGGTGCAGCATTGAGAGGACTAGATAAAACAGAAGTTAAAGTTGCTCAATTAGCAGGGTTTGTCTCAGATAAAGCAGCATATCATCATGGTGAAATGTCACTTACTGGCGCCATCATTGGTATGGCACAAGATTATATTGGATCAAATAACATAAACGTTCTTAAACCCAACGGACAGTTTGGATGTGTTGATCCCGAAACAAAAGTATTAATGTGGGATTCAACTATAAAAAAAGCTAAAGATATAGTTGTAGGTGACAAGTTAATTGGCGACGATGGTTTACAAAGAACTGTCTCAGATACAGTTAAAGGAACTGATACAATGTATAAAATTACTAATGGTAGAATGACTGATTATATAGTTAATAGTAATCATATATTAACATGTAGTTTATCAGGACATAAGACAATATATTGGAAAGAGTCAAATAAGACTTGGAAAATGTTATACTATAATAGCATAAACAAAAAATTTGGTGAAAAATCTATTTCAACAAATGAAAAAGAAGGTAATCATTTTAATAAATCAACGTTATCTAAGATTGACGCTTATAACCAAATGTTAGAATATAGTAAAACTATACAAGATAATAATATAATTGATATTAATGTACAAGATTATCTAAAATTACCTCAATATATTAAAGATCATCTCAAGGGTATCTTAAATAGCACTCCAGTTGAATGGCCTGAAAAGAAAGTTGACATAGATCCATATATATTAGGTGCATGGTTAGGTGATGGAATGAGCGACTGTCATGCATTTTCATCAATTGATCCTGAAATAATTAAATATTGGGCTCAATGGTTAGATACAATTGGATGTGAGACAGTCCATTGTCCGAATTATAATAATCATGAAAGTTGTACATATTATATCAGAAGAAGAGGTTCAGGTCAAGATTATGACGTACATCCAATTGGCGATGAGAATAATTCTAGTGAAACATGCAAAGGATGTTTAACATCAGATATTAATACAGGTGCGTGCGACTGGTCATTTGATAAACAAAAAGCTAATTTTATTTGCGATGGTTTTAATATAAATAATAATCCATCAGTAAATCTGAATCCTTTCAAAGAACTTTTTAAAAATAATAAATTATTTAAGAATAAACATATTCCAATTGATTTTATAGTCAATAGTAAAGAGAATAGATTAAAGTTATTAGCAGGAATGATTGATACAGATGGTTCACTTGGAAAACAAGATAAGTTAAAATTTTATAGAATATTTCAAAGCAAAGACCGGAGTGAACTTATAGAAGCATTTCGTATAGTAGCTGGATCTTTAGGATTTAGATGTAAGATTTATGAACAAAATAATAATATGTTAGAATTAAGAATTTCAGGTTATAATTTAGAATCTATTCCTGTTAAAGTTCAAAGGAAACAAATAAAAACAAATAATATAATATCAAACCCATATACTCATAGTATTAATGTAGAAGAAATACATAATGGGAATTTTTGCGGGTGGAACATTGATTCTAATGAAAGATTCTTATTATCTGATTTTACTATTACTCATAATACCAGGATAAAAGGGGGTCGGGACGCTGCATCGCCACGTTATATTTGGACAGAGTTTGCAGAATTAACAAGTCTAATTTTTAGAAAAGAAGATGAACAAATATTAGATTACATGTATGAAGATGGATTGAAAATCGAACCAGAATGTTATTATCCTATTATACCTATGGTTCTAGTAAATGGAGCAGAAGGTATTGGTACAGGTTTTTCAACAAAGTGTCCACAATTTAATCCAGTAGATATCATTAATAATATCATTAATATGATTGACAACAAGGATTATATTACTATGACACCTTGGTGGAGTTTGTTCGAAGGTACTGTTGAGAAAATAGATGATCAAAACTATATTAATAAAGGAAACTATGAGATTATAGATGACAAGGTAATAATTAGAGAATTACCTGTTGGCGAATGGACGAGTAATTATAAGGAATATCTAGAAAAATTATTAGACCAAGAATCAAATAAAAAGAACAAGTCTAACATTAACTTGTTAAATTATGTCGATAATAATACTGATAAACGTATATACTTTGAACTTGAGTTCAACAAGTCTTTCCTATCAAATATTAGTAATGTAGAAAAGTTACTTAAATTAGAAAAGAATGTAAAACTTGGTAATATTCATTTGTACAATAAAAATGGTACAATTAAAAAGTACAAAGATATCAAAGACATTGTTGATGAGTTCTTTGGTATCAGATTAGAAGTTTATCAAAAACGTAAGGATTTTATTATGTCCAAATTAAAGAATGAACTAGATATTATTAGTTACAAAGTCAAGTTTATACTTGCTATCATTGATAAAGAACTAAAAATTAATAATAAAACAAAAGAATATATTGAAGGAAAACTAGAAGAAAAAGAATTCCCTAAATTATCAAAGTCTAATACAGAAGAAAGTGATAAGAATTATAACTATCTACTAGGAATGAACTTGTGGTCATTATCTCATGAGAAAGTAGAAGAACTTAAAAATCAACATGACGAAAAAGAAACTGAGTACAATAATATTAAGAAACAGACACCTAAAACTATGTGGAAACTAGAATTAGAAGAACTACTAATAACTTATAAAAAATGGTATCAAATAAAGTTGGATGATGTTACCGATATTGAACCAAGTGTATCCAAGTCCAAGAAGAAGACAATTACTAAGAGTACTAAGAGTACTAAGAAAAAGGTTGTTTCTAAGATTGTCTAAATTTTATTTTAATATATAAAAATTGATTTGTATAATTAATATAACCATTATAATCGTTATATTAATTATGAAGATACGTCTCATATCATGGAATATAAATATGTTTAATCCTGATAAACCAGAATTAAAAAATAAAATAATAAATGAGATTAATCAAAAAGTTTCAAATGAAGATTTTATTATTTTGATTGAATCATCACATACGTTTGTTAATGATTTATTAAAAACGGAATTAAAAAATAAATATAATCTATTTAATGGGTTTGGAGTATCTCATGGTGGCTTTATACATATTCTATATAATAAAGACTTGGATGAATCTAACTTGCAAAAAATAGAAATAACAATAGATAATCCTACATTATTAATAAGATATGTTAAAGAGAATATTGTTTTTTATCTAGCAGGGTGTCATTTAGCACCATTTGCAGAGAATAGTCAAAGAAGAATAGAAGAATTATTAATTGTTAGAACTGTGGTTCCAGATAATGAACATTTAATATTAGTAGGGGATATGAATATTAGAGAAAAAGAAACAAAGTTTTTAGAAAAATCAGATAATATTCTTGGTGTAGTTGATTCAGGTGATAAACGAAAAACATGGTATCGATATTTCTTTGAACCAGATAATATAAATATAACAAGTAGATTTGATAGATTATTTTTTAGCAAAAACATAAGTCTTGATAGTTTTGAACTATTTGGTAAAAAATATAATAATAAAAAGATGGAATTACTATCTGATCACTTGGCAATTAAAGCTCAAGTTAATATTAATTAATTACTTTTTGTAATTTTTTTAATAGCTCTTTTAATGATTTAGTATTATAATTAATTTTTATTTTATTATTACCATTTTCAATACTTATATTTTTAATTTGTTCTGGTTTAGCTTTATCTGTATTATTATAAAATAAATTAATAATTTTATTTTTCTTTACATTACTTTGAATTGAATATGATTTTTTATTATTAACATATATTAATAATTCAAATTCTACATCTTTTGATTTACCCTCCTTTAATACAAAATCACCATTTTTTGTAAATGTAATTTTTTTATCTTTAGTAGTTTGTATATTTATTATAGTAACAGAATTACTTGAATTATATTTACTAGTTTTTATAATAGGTTCATCTGATGAATCATCTGATGAATCATCGTCGTTACTAAAATTTCTTTTAGGTACATATGTAGTAATTGGATAGTTTGGGCTTAATTGATAATTTGGACTATTTGGATTACTTAGACCATTAGGTCCGTATGGATTAGTCGTACCGGCTATACTATTCTGACCATAAGGACCATTTGGATAGTTTGAATTAGGGGGAACAGTTGGTACATTATATTGTGTTTGATACAAATTATCACATACAGTTGTAAATGTATCTATACCTGAATCATTTAAATATGATAAAATATGTTCAAACATTCTAACTGGTATTTCAGTAATATGATTAAATTGCACGTTAAATTTATCATATATAATTTGTAAAATAGTTCTATCGTGTGGTATTTTAGTTTTAATACAGTTTAAAAATATTTGTATTTGATTAATAGCAGAGTCCATCATACTTATTTTAGCAGAATAAGATGGATCATTTCGGTAATCATAATATGCTTCCGTTTTTAATTTATTAATTATAGCAATACTTAATTCAAAATAAGTATATTCGCTAAAATATTGAGTAGATCTAAATATTCTTGAATTTTCTATTATAAAAGTATTTCTTAGTGTGTCCATAATTGCCTTAAATTGACCTGCCATAGTATCAAATCTAAAATTAGGCATGTTACTATAATTAGGTAAATTACTACCACCTATTTGTAACGACTTATTATTATTTTTTAATAAAATATATTTATTTTTATATTTTATATATTTATTATAGTATTTACTATCCATATACTATATATTATAAAATAATTTAAATTTTTGAGTAAAAATATGTAATAATCTTGTTAGTATCTTTTAAATTTAATATCATAAATTCAATATCTTTACATGATATCAAATTAGGCGTATCAGACTTCAACATTTTAGATTTTAACCATTTATTTCTATTATATGCACTAAATAAAATATCAATTTCATTAGTTATAGATAAGTTAATAATATTTTTGCCATCTAATTTTAATTGAGGATATTCAAGATTAAAGTTAATATAAAATTTATTGATTTCATTTGATTCAAATATTTCAAACCATTTAATATAATCATTACCTTTTTTACATAATGTATGTTTTATTTTATTCCAAATATCGGTATGTTTATTTTTAATTAGTTTAATATCCTCCATTCGAAATGATGGACTTATTTGTGGTAAATTTTTTAAGTCTAATAATAAGGTATTTTGTAAAATAACCTCTCTGATAAAATATATAACATCCCAATTTATTTTTAAATATTCATTAGTATATGCGTATTTTTCTTTATACTTACTATGTTTAGAATTTCCATAATCAATTAATGAATATTGATATTTTGAAGTTAATGTTTTAGAACCAAGTTTTATTGGTTCATCTATTTCAATATAAGTTATATTATTTGCATGAACATCATTATGACAGTACCCAGATTGTCTAAGTATATTTAATGCATATAATACTTGTATTATCATATTATATTTTTCTCTTGTTGTTTTAATTAAATTAGAACTAATTAAATTAATTAAACTGTTACCTTTATAGTCAAGAAATAAATGTAAACATTTGTTGGTTTTTATACTATTCATTTTATTAGTTTTAGTATCAAAGTATTGATATTTTTTATGTGAAAGCTTATTACAGTTATTAATAGAATGATCATGGCTACTCATTAAAAAACGTCTTTTGTTATTAAAAAGTTTACTAGCAAATAATGATATATCATAATCTTTCCATATTTCATTATTATAATCTATTTTATCACTAACTATAGGGCCAACTTTTAATATATAATTTAATTTATCTTCGCTATTTTCAATTAAATAAACAGAATTATTAAAGCCATTTGAAATTAACTTAATTATAGTATACTTCATTATTATAATACTAATAGATTTTATTCTTAAATATTTGATTATTTTATCTATTAGACAATCAAGTATTATTAAAAATTGATTTATTTACTTTTAATATAATTAAATACAACTTAAATGAGTAAAATAATTATAATGTCTCAGTTAGAACAACGGAAAAAAATATTAGAAATTAATGCAATGAATATATCTTCAACTGAAAAATCAAAATTAATATTTCAAACGCTAAATCCAACAAAAAAAGAAATTATTCAGGTAGAAGATATTTGTAAAAAACCATTATTTTGTACTCATTATAATAGATATACTTATCAAGTATCTAAATGTTGTAACAAAGTATATCCATGTCGGTTGTGTCACAATGAAAATGAAGATCATCTAATTAATCGTCATGATATTGATCATATGAAATGTTATTATTGTAATTGTTTTCAAAAAGTAAATGCATCTTGTCAAAATCCTGAATGTTATAAATTTAATATTAAACATTCCCAGTTTTGTAAACAATGCAATTTATGGTCTAATAATAAAGATATATTAAAAAATTATGTTAATTCTCTTCTTATTATTGATATTAATACATCGCTTGATACTTTTCATTGTAACGATTGTGGTATATGTAGAATGGGGAAAAAAGAAAATTATATACATTGTAATAAATGTAATTTATGTCTTAAAAAATCTAACTATGATGCTCACCCATGTAGAGTAAATTTAAAAGAAGAAAATTGTCCAATATGTTTAAAAGAAATTTGGAATACGTATAATGATTCGCCATATTTACTGAAATGTGGTCATACAATTCATACAAGCTGTTTTATTAAAACTTTAGAATCACAAAATATGAGCTGTCCATTATGTAAAAAATCAATGATAGACCTTAAAAATCATTGGAATGATATTGATATATTTTTATCTAATCAAAAAATGCCAGATGAGTATAAGGAATGGACAACCGATATTTATTGCAATGATTGTGAAGAAAAATCAAATACAAAATTTCATTTTGTATATCACAAATGTAGTTCATGTAATAGTTATAATACTATTATTACAAATGTCAATAAAATTAACCAAGCTAATGTTCTTTTATAAATATTTTTCGTTTTTAATGAATATTTTTAATCATTAAAATTTACCAAATTATTTGTTTTACAAATTGAAAAACTTGGATAATTTGATAATCTAAAGTTTTGATAATTAAAAATTGATTTTCAGATAATATATATTACTATGTTAGTATTGTATGGAATTTCAAATATATGATTATATAGAAGATCACGAAGTATTAGAAGAATCTGATGACGAATCAGATAATGGAGAGAATACTCTTCCTAAATTCATAATTCATGTTTTTGGTAGAACTCAAGACGATAAATCAGTATATTGTAAACTAACTGATTACACTCCTCATTTTTACATTAAATTACCCAGCAAGTGGGCACAAGCTGAATCTAAAATGAAAATAAAGGAAATGTTCAAATGGTTTAAAAGCTATGATAATAAAAAAGTATGGAAAAAGTTTAGAGAAGGTTTATTATCAATGGATATGGTTACTCGCAAAGAAGCCATTGGATTTACAAATGATAAAGATTTCTCTTTCGCACGATTAGTTTTTAGTAATTCTTTTGCTATGAAAAAGTTTAGATATATGCTAGAAAATAATAAATTAAATATTCCTAGAGTTACTACAAGAGAAAAACAATTTGAATGTTATGAAGCCAATTTACCACCAATGCTAAGATGTTTTCATATTAAGAAAATTAGCGGATGTTCGTGGGTTAGAGTTGAAAAATATGAACAAGTAGAAGAAGATGGTGATAAAAATAGTTATTGTGATATTGAATTAACAGTTAGTTGGACTGATATCCAACCAATAGAAAAAGAATTTAATGCTCCTTTAAGAATTGCATCTTTTGATATTGAATGTATATCTGGAGATGGTCAATTTCCTATGGCAAGAAGAAAAAGTGACAAAGTAATTCAAATCGGAACAACGTGTACGAAATTAGGCGAGTCAATCCCTTATCGACAACATATTGTATGTTTAGATGCAACAGATCCGGTAGATAATGTAATAACTGAATGGTATGACAATGAAAGAGACCTAATATTAGCTTGGAAAAAAGAAATTATTAGATCGGATTGTGATATTATGACAGGATATAACATTTTCTTTTTCGATGAAAAATATGTTTATGATAGATGCGAACATCATCTTGGTATTAAACATGAAATGGCATTAATGTCCAAGTTAAGAAATTATGAATGTAATTTTAGAGATTTCAAACTAGCATCTTCTGCATTAGGTGAAAATCAATTGAGATATTGGGATACACCAGGTAGAATTCATGTTGATTTGATGAAAGATGTACAAAAGACATTTAATTTGGCATCATACAAACTAGATAACGTAGCATCACATTTTATACGTGGCAAAATTCTTAAGATTGATTTGTTAGAAATATTGGATAATAAAAATGTATATTTATTACATTGTGAAAATGTAAATGATATAATGGTTCAAGACTATATGCACATAGAACATGTTAAAAGTTTTGTATCTGATTTTATTGGAAGAAAATATTTAATTCAAGAAATTGATAGAGAAAATAAAACACTAAAAATTATTACAGAACAACTAGTTGAACAAGTAGATGAAGGATCATTATTTTGGTCGCAAGCAAAAGATGATGTAGGTCCACAAGATATTTTTAGATTACAACGTGGAAATTCAGCAGATAGAAGCATTGTTGCAAAATACTGTGTAAAAGATTGTAGATTAGTTAATCTTCTAGTTAATAAATTAGAAGTTATTACTAAAAATATGGAAATGGCAAATGTATGTTATGTACCATTATCATATCTATTTGTTAGGGGACAAGGTGTAAAATTATTTAGTTTGTGTCTTAAAGTATATAGAGAACAAGGGTATTTATTCCCAGTTTTGAAAAAACCAGAATCAACAAATGATGGGTACGAAGGTGCGATTGTTTTTGATCCAGTTCCAAATGTAGATTACGAAGCTATTTGTACGAAAGATTATGCAGCACTATATCCATCTGCAATTATTCAGAAAAATATGAGTCATGAAACAATGATTATATCAAGTGATTATGATGAATTACCAGGTGTTACATATTACAATTCTAATTATAAACAATCTGATGGAACAGTAAAATATTGTAGATTTGCTAAAAAGAGTGATAAATTAGGTGTTGTACCATTAATTTTAGATACATTATTAAAAGGAAGAAGATTAATTAAAAAACAAATGAAGAATGAATCTAACCCATTTAAATATAAAATTTTAGATGCAAAACAACTGGCATTAAAGGTAACAGCGAATAGTTTATACGGACAATTAGGAGCACCTACTAGTCCAGTATTTATGAAAGCAATTGCTGCGTGTACTACTTCAACCGGTAGAGAAATGTTAATATTTGCAAAAAAATATGATGAAGAAGTTTTACCTGGATTCTTAAATGGACTAAAGTATGCTTATAAAAAAAATGATATGGTTATGGTTAATAAGATTCTTGATATGGAATTAAAAGATAGAAATAATGAAAAGTTTATTGAACGAATTAAAACATATATTACCGACAAACTTGATGGTTATATCTACCAACCTGTTATTAGATATGGAGATACCGATAGTGTATTCACCTGCTTTAGATTTAAGGAAGGATGTATAAAAGTAAAAAAGAATGAAGGATTAGATATATGGAAAAGTATAATTTCATTTTCAAAAGACTTATTATTATTCTTTTTACCCGAAGAGCACCATGATTTATGGAATCAATTACATGATAAATATTATGGCGACGATACGATTACAAAATTATCATTACCTAGTCCACCTGAAATATTACCAGTACCTGAACATTGGAATGTTCTATTACCTATAGAAGAAAGAATGAAGCAATTCCTAAAGGAATATATGGAAGAAAGCTATCTACCTTGGTTATGGACGCTACAAGAATTATATGCAACATATAAAGAAAAATTTAATAATAAAAGATTTGAAGAAATTATTGAAACAAAGTTGTACAAGTTTGGCGAACATCAAATAGAAAAAATGCGATTATCGACAATTGATTTGACTGTTGATGATGAGTTAGATAATACACTTGATAAAAAGAAAGAGATATTGAATTTAAGAAAAGTATTTCAAGACAAACTTGAACAATATGTGACGGTAGATTTAAATAATATTGTGATTGAACCTTATTGGTCCGTTAAGAATACTAAAAAGATTATGATTAAGTTATGGAAAAATGGAAAACCAATTACGGATAATAGAACAGTTGACTTAACAATTGAAATGGGTGTTATATCAGGTGAAACTGTAAAGAAGCGATTACCATTTCCTCATGATTTAGAATATGAAAAAACGTATTGGCCATTCTTAATCTTAACTAAAAAGAGATATGTTGGAAATAAATATGAATTTGATACAAATAAATTTAAACAAGATTTTATGGGTATTGTATTAAAGCGACGAGATAACGCACCAATTGTTAAAGAAGTCTGTAATGGTATAATTGATTCGTTAATTAATTACAAGGACCCAAAAAGAGCAAAGAAATTTACAAAACAATGTTTGAAGGATATGTTTAAAAATAAATATGATGTTAATTACTTTGTAACAAGTAAGACACTTAAACTAAAAGAATCATATAAAGATTGGACCAGAATTGCACATATGATTCTAGCTGATAGAATTAGTATTAGAGATCCAGGAAATGTACCACAATCAGGTGATCGGATGTCTTTTGCAGTAATTAAAATACCAAATAAAACAAAAGATACATTACAAGGAGATATTATTGAAACACCAGAGTATATCAAAGAAAAAAATCTTGAATTAGATTATTTATTCTATATGACTAATCAAATTATGAAACCATCATTGCAATTTCTAGAATTAGTATTTGCCGATGCTGAAAGTATATTTAATCCTTATATTTTCAAAGATAAGGTAGATGAATTACTAGCGGATAAGCGTATATTATTAAAATACATTGCTTCTCATCAAAAAGAAGAATTTGATGAATCATCTGTAGAAGATGTTGATTTTAGTGATATGAAAATGCAAGAACTAACTGATCTAACTGAATCATTAAAAAAAGAGGTACGTAGATTAAAATGTGATCAAAGAAGAATTATTAAAGCGATAGATGTATTAGGAAAAGACGGTGCTGAGAAAGCATTAGTAAAACCAAAGGTTGTCAAGGAAAAGGTTGTCAAGGAAAAGGTTGTCAAGGAAAAGGTTGTCAAGGAGAAGGTTGTCAAGGAGAAGGTTGTCAAGGAGAAGGTTGTCAAGGAGAAGGTTGTCAAGAAAAAGGGCGACAAAGAACCAGTTATTAGTGCAATTGATGTATAACTACATTTATTATTTTATTTAATGATTATATTGTTATTTCAATATAAATACCTTCTACGTCTAAATCTCTTGATACAGTAGCAGTAGATGTAGTAATTGCAAGGAAGTCATTATTATTTACTTTAAATGTACGAAGTGAATTTGGTTGATAAAGATTATATGTTTTACTTTTAATAAAATTATGAGTGTTATTGCTTTTATTTATTAAAAAGTTTATTGGTTCTTGATCTTGATGTCCTGATATGATATTATTAATTTTAAATCTTTCAAGATATTCTTTAGTTAGATTATATGAGTATTCAAATATATCAGAACCTCTAGGAGATACTCTTGTTTGTTCTATATTATTATTAAAATCGCCCCATTTGTAATTAGTATAACTATTATTATTATCTAATAAACAAAAATCAGTATTTGATTCTAAAAATTTGTATAATGTAGTTTCTTTATGAAAATCTTTATTATCAGGTACA
>Ga0055584_100002235_pt1 | contig 19183 bp, 21 predicted proteins | sample OSDHelmetaG_FD_58716 | JGI IMG/M metagenome (GOLD analysis project Ga0055584, IMG submission 58716) | Pelagic marine sediment microbial communities from the LTER site Helgoland, North Sea, for post-phytoplankton bloom and carbon turnover... | ecosystem: Environmental > Aquatic > Marine >... | reverse complement strand
CGCCTGCCCAGGTCTTGAGCGTGGCCCTTGCCGCAGTGCTGCTGTTGTTGCGACGCAAATTGACGAAGTCCACCTAGATCAGTCCCGTCGCGGGCGCTACCCGGAGCGCCGGCACTCAGCGAGCACTGACCTGACCGTGGACTCCACCTCCACCGCCAGCCATTCCACGAGACCAACGGTTTGGCTGACTACTGCTCAGCGATTAAGACCGGCTCTTGCGCAGTTCCTTGGGCAGAGTGAAAGTAAGAGTTTCAGTCGTAGTTTCGACCGTTTCCACGTCGCCGTATCCCCGCTCTGCTAGCCACTGCAGGACCTCACGAACGAGAACCTCCGGCACCGAGGCACCGCTGGTCAACCCGACAGTCGCCGCCCCATCCAACACATTCTCATCAAGCTCGCCAGCGTTATCCACCCGAACAGCACGGTCTGCGCCGGCCTGCTCGGCGACCTCCGCAAGTCGCACGCTATTAGAGGAATTCAAGGAGCCCACCACGATCATCAGATCGCATTGCGGTGCAATCTCCTTGACGGCCTGCTGCCGATTCTGAGTGGCATAACAGATGTCGTCGCTCGGTGGATCCATCAGTTCCGGAAACCGCTCTCGCAGAACGTCTACCGTGGCCATCGTCTCGTCCACCGACAAGGTGGTCTGCGACAGCCACGCTACCTTTCCTTCGCCAATCTCAACGGTGCGGGCATGTTCTGGGTTGTCAACGATGGTGATGTGCTCCGGCGCTTCTCCGGCCGTACCTACTACTTCCTCATGTCCCTCGTGACCAATCAGCAGAATCTGGTAGTCCTCGCGGGCGTAGCGCTTGGCCTCGTTGTGAACCTTGGTAACCAGGGGACAGGTGGCATCGATGGCGAACAAGTTTCGCTCCTTGGCCTGCTGGTAGACCTCTGGCGCCACACCGTGAGCGGAAAACACCACGATCGAACCTTCGGGCACTTCCTCGTTCTCCTCGACGAAAATTGCGCCTTTCCCTTCAAGATTCTCCACTACATGCCGATTGTGAACGATCTGTTTGCGCACGTAGATCGGAGCACCGTGCTTCGCCAAAGCCTCTTCGACGCTATCCACCGCACGCTCAACACCGGCGCAGTAGCCCCGAGGAGACGCAAGCAGGACACGACGATTTTCAAGTTCAGCCATAGGACCATGCTACGGCCCGTTGCTGCCGACCGCCGCGCCACAACCGCCGCCGAGCCACAAAGCCGATAGTCCGGGCTAGCATGCTGGCCATGGCGGTATCGAGTTCGGCGGACAATCCGGTGCAGGTGCGGCAGGCCGCCCGGATGCTGACCGACTACCTGGGACGGCTCGGCGAACTGTGGATCGAAGGCCAGGTTGCCGAATTACGTCGCCGCCAAAAGATGGCCTTTCTGACTTTGCGTGACACCACCGCGCAAGTGTCTATCCCGGTGGTTGTCGGGCTTGAGCGCCTCACGGATAGCCAGGTCGACACCGGACAGCGAGTCATTGTGCAGGCAAAGCTGGAGTACTGGAGTGGTAACGGGCAGCTGCAGTGGCGCGCACGCCAGTTGCAACCGGTGGGTGAGGGCGCCTTGCTGCGCCAACTGGAAGCGTTGAAGAAGACGCTGGCCGCAGAGGGCCTCTTTGCCGCCGAACGAAAGCGGTCACTGCCGTTCCTACCGCAACGTGTCGGGCTGATCTGCGGACGGCGGGCCGCTGCCCATGACGATGTGATTGTTAACGCCCGCGACCGGTGGCCCGCGGTTGCTTTCGAGATTCGTGAGGTCGCAGTACAGGGGCCTAACTGTGTACCGGAGGTGGTCGCCGCGCTTGCAGAACTAGACGCTCAGCCCGACGTGGATGTCATTGTGATTGCTCGCGGCGGCGGCTCCTTCGAAGACCTGTTGGGATTCAGCAACGAGGCGCTTGTCCGCGCGGCTGCTAGCAACGCCACGCCGGTGGTGTCAGCGATCGGTCACGAAGAGGACAACCCCATCCTCGATCACGTCGCCGACGTGCGCGCCTCGACACCGACTGCTGCAGGAAAGCTCATCGTCCCGGACGCAACAGCGGAAATCGAGAGCCTCAACGCAACCCGCCAGCGGCTGCGCCGAAGGCTAGCCACGCTCTTGGACTCCACTAGCAGCGAACTGCAGGCGCTGGCGACTCGCCTGGAACTGAACAGTCCGTCACGACTCTTGGCACAGCGGCGCCAGGAGATCCGCAACCTTCGCAGCCGCAACAACCTCGCGGTTATGGCGCAACTGACCGACGAACGCACCAGACTGACGGCACTGCAGCAGCGACCCGGGCTGGCGCGACCGGAGCAGTTGATCCAACCGCGTCGTACCGAGATCACGCAGCTGCGTGGGCAGCTGCAACGGTGCCAGATTTCGGCTCTACGAGATCGCCGCCAACACGTCACCAGCCAGCAGGCTCGACTGACCGCGCTGTCGCCACAGGGAACCTTGGACCGTGGCTACGCAGTTGTGCGCCGCCTGGATGACAGTTTGGTTCTAGATGCGGCTGACGTGGCCGTTGCCGAGCCCCTGACCGTACGGGTACGCACTGGGACTTTCCCCGTTGTTGTATCCGAAACCTTCGACCAAGCCGATGAGGAGAACTAATGGAAACCGACGAGGCCGTAGCCACCCTGCTGGCTACAGATGTCGCCGAACTCAGTTACGAACAAGCTCGTGACGGGCTAGCAGTCATTGTTCAGCGCCTGGAGGAAGGCAGCCCGACCCTGGAACAGTCCATGCAACTGTGGGAGAAGGGCGAGGAACTTGCGCGGCGCTGCAACAGTTGGCTGGATCAAGCACAAGCCCGGCTGGACAAGGCCACAGCAACAACCGACGATCCAACCGATTCGCCAGACTCGGAATCAGCGGCAAACGATCAGCCGCCGTACTGACTAAGGCTTGCCAACAGCGGCTCAGCTATTTGGTGCTGGATTTGGCACCTGGAGTTTCCACCGGCTGCAAGGTGGCGGCAAAGTCGGCGAGTTCCGACCATTCAAGAGTCCCTGTCACGATCGTGGTCACATCATCTTCCTGCAGTACGAATGAACGTTGAGTGCCGTCGGAACTGACGTAGGGCTGCCAGCCGTTAACTGCGGGATTCAGGCCCGAAGGCAACTCACTCGCTTCGGTGCCACCGACGGTCTGCTCAGCAATGAATCTGTCGTTTTCTGCTTCTGATTGCACAACCGCAACGAACTCCTCTTGCGGTGACACCCAACCGTTGAACCACACCGGATCGTCACCAGATTGCTCACTAGGCTCGAATCGAGCAGTCGTCGCACGCCAACCCTCGGGCAGTTCTGGGTAAAGCAAGATGAAGTCCACTGCCGCAGCTACCTGTTGTGCGACGGGAGCAGCAGCAACTTCTCGAACCGGATCCGGCCCCGGGCGCCAAGTGATGAGCAGGACTACCGCAATGATCGCCGCGACAACTCCCATGGATCGGATGATGTCACCGACGGTTTTCCGCAGCGGACTGTGCTTGTCGCTGGGGGCTGGCGCTTCGGCCACTGCGGGTTCCGACATGCTCTCCAGCCTAAAGTGTGCTGCCGCTACCTGCCGCCTGGGGCGATCAGCCAATCTCGCATGGTGACACCTTGACCCTCTTGCTGAGATCTTGCTGGGCACGGCAGCAACCGACTGATTCGGTACGCCGTAGGCTGGGCGCATGGCTGAATTCGTATACTCACCCATGCTGCCGCTCGGTCCGGACGAGACCGAGTACCGGTTGCTCTCCACCGACGGTGTCGAACAACTCGATCTCGGCGGCCAACCGTTCCTGCGGGTGTCACCAGAAGCGTTGCGACTCGTAGCCTTCCAAGCCATCGCTGACGTCCAGCACCTACTGCGTCCCGGCCACCTGCAGCAACTGAGCAACATTCTCGATGATCCAGATGCCAGCCCCAACGATCGCTTCGTCGCCCTGGACCTGCTGAAGAACGCCAACATCGCTGCTGGCGGGGTCTTGCCGATGTGTCAGGACACCGGTACCGCGATCATCATGGGTAAGCGTGGTCAACGGGTCATCACCGAGGGTCCGGACGAACTACCGCTGTCTCGCGGTGTGTACGACGCCTACCAGCAACTGAATTTGCGCTACTCGCAAATGGCACCGCTGACCTCGTGGGATGAGCGCAACACCGGTACCAACCTCCCAGCCCAGATCGATCTCTACGCCAGCACCGCGCCACAGGACGAACTGGCTTACAAGTTCTTGATCCTGGCCAAGGGTGGCGGCTCGGCCAATAAGTCCTTCCTCTATCAACAGACCAAGGCCGTACTCAACCCAAAATCACTGATGACATTTCTGGACGAGCGGCTGCGTGAACTTGGCACCGCCGCCTGCCCGCCGTATCACCTGGCGGTAGTGATTGGCGGCACGAGCGCCGAAGACAGCCTGCGGGTGGCCAAGTACGCGAGCACCCGCTACCTGGATTCGCTGCCCACCTCCGGGTCAATGGCCGGTCACGCCTTCCGCGACACGGAATTGGAGGGCGAGATCTTACAGTTGACCCGCGACTTCGACATCGGCGCTCAGTTCGGTGGCAAGTACTTCTGCCACGACGTCCGAGTCATTCGGATGCCCCGCCATGGTGCTTCAGTGCCGATCGCGGTGGCGGTGTCCTGCTCCGCCGACCGGCAGGCCAAGGCCAAAATCACCGCCGAGGGCATCTTCCTCGAGCAGTTGGAAACCAACCCCGCTCAGTTCCTCCCAGAACAGGAGCCGGCTGAGGAAGACATCATAGTTCCGATCGATTTGAACCAGCCGATGGAGCAGATCCGCGCGGAACTATCGAAACTGCCCGTGGCAACCCACGTCAGCCTGACCGGGCCGATCGTGGTGGCGCGCGATATCGCCCACGCGAAGATCAAAGAGATTCTTGACGAGGGCGGCGAGATGCCGCGCTACCTGCGCGACCACGCCGTCTACTACGCCGGGCCCGCCAAAACTCCTGAGGGCTACGCCTCCGGCTCGTTCGGCCCGACCACAGCGGGCCGGATGGACTCCTATGTGGATCAGTTCCAGCAGGCCGGTGGATCGTTCGTCATGCTCGCCAAAGGCAATCGATCCCGGCAGGTGACCGATGCCTGCAAGGAACACGGCGGGTTTTACTTGGGTTCGATTGGCGGTCCTGCTGCCCGATTAGCTCAAGACAACATCACCAAGGTCGAAGTCATCGACTTCCCCGAACTGGGTATGGAAGCGGTCTGGCGCATTGAGGTGCGCGACTTCCCGGCCTTCGTGATCGTCGACGACAAAGGCAACGACTTCTTCGCCGATCGAATGCGCCCGGTTGCCAACCGCATCCCCGTGGGTCCGCCAGCGGAGTAGCGCGCCGAGGTGCCCGTGATCCGAGCCAGCAGCGGTCAGCGAGCGTCAGACAGGACGTCGGTCACCAGTGCCGCAATGGCAGAGCGCTCGGAGCGATGCAGGGTCACGTGCGCAAACAGCGGATGGCCCTTCAGCTGCTCAATAATCGCGACCACACCGTCGTAGCGACCCACCCGCAGGTTGTCCCGCTGGCCGACGTCGTGCGTCAACACCACTTGAGCGTCCTTACCGATCCGGGACAGCACAGTCAGCAGCACATTGCGTTCCAGTGACTGCGCTTCATCCACGATGACGAAGGCATCGTGCAACGAGCGACCGCGTATGTGAGTCAGCGGCAGTACTTCCAACATGTCCCGGCGCTGCACTTCCTCGATCACCGACTGGGTAGTGATAGCCGACAGCGTGTCGAACACCGCCTGCCCCCACGGCGACATCTTTTCCTGCTCCGCCCCCGGCAAATAGCCGAGCTCCTGACCGCCGACCGCGTAGAGCGGACGGAACACCATGACTTTGCGATGCTGCCCTCGCTCCAGAACGGACTCCAAACCGGCCGCGAGTGCGAGTGCGCTCTTGCCGGTACCGGCCCGCCCACCCAGCGAGACAATGCCGATCTCGGGATCGAGTAAGGCATCCAAGGCCAACCGCTGTTCAGCGCTGCGGCCATGTAGCCCGAACGCCTCCTGGTCCCCACGCACCAAACGGATTCTTTTGTCGGCAGTCACCCGACCCAGCGCAGACGAACTCGTAGCTGACAGCACGACGCCAGAGTTGATCAACAGCTCCGCGTCCGGTGGCACCGGGATAGAACCGGTTTCGTACAACTCATCGATCTGGCCGGCATCCACCGACATCTCTTCGACCCCTGACCAACCGGAGGTAACCACGAGTTCAGCACGGTATTCCTCAGCCGGTATCCCGATGACTGCCGCTTTGACCCGCATGGGCAGATCCTTAGACACCAACACCACGTCGGCGCCTTCTTGTTGCAAACTGCTAGCCACCGACAGGATCCGGGTGTCATTGTCGTTCAGGCGAAAGCCCTGCGGCAGCACTGAACTGTCCGCGTGGTTCAACTCGACACGTAACGAACCGCCGTCATCCCCTACCGGCACTGCTTCATCCAGCCGACCGTGCTCCACTCGCAGGTCATCGAGCAGGCGCAGCGCCTGTCGCGCGAAGTAACCCAGTTCGGAATGAGTGCGCTTAGCCTCTAACTCAGTGACGACGACCAGCGGGAGCACCACATCGTGTTCAGCGAATCTGGCAATCGCCCGCGGATCACTCAGCAGCACCGAAGTGTCTAGGACGTACGTCCGGCGCTCACGACTTACAGAATCCGACTCAGCCATCAGGCCTCCACAACAGATCGCTACTTCGAAACTACGCCGAGCGACCTCAGGTGCAACGGCACCACGCCGGGGTGATCTGAGTTGAGAAAGACGACTTATCCGCCGAAGCGGCGCTGCCGTTGCGAATAGGCACGCAAGGCTCGCAGAAAGTCCACTCGGCGGAAGTCTGGCCACAGCGCTTCACAGAAGTAGAACTCCGAGTGCGCACTTTGCCAAAGCAGGAACCCAGACAGCCGTTGCTCACCAGAGGTCCGGATGACCAGATCGGGATCCGGCTGCCCGCGAGTGTAGAGGTGATCTGCGATGTGTTCGACGTCGACCACTTGGGCCAGGTCGTCGAGGCTGGTACCCCGCTCATGGTGCTCTTGCAACAGGCTGCGGACAGCGTCGACGAGTTCCCGCCGACCACCGTAGCCCACCGCAATATTGACCGTCAGACCGTCGACCTCGTGGGTGCGCTCCTCAGCTGCCTTCAGCGAGGCACCGAAGGAGGCTGGCAACAGATCTAGCGCACCCACTGGGTGGATGTGCCAACGACCCATCTCTGCCAAGTCATCAACCGTGTCCTCGATGATCTGCAGTAGCGACTCCAGTTCGGGCTCTGGCCGTTGCAGATTGTCCGTGGATAGCAGCCACAACGTGACTACCTCAACACCGACCTCTTCACACCAACCGATGAATTCCGCGATCCGGGCTGCCCCAGCTCGATGGCCATCGTCTGAGGACGAACCGTGATAGGTCGCCCAGCGGCGGTTGCCGTCCAGGATGACGCCGACATGCCGCGGCAGCTGTGCCTCTGGCAGCCTGCTGAGCACGCGGTTGGCATACAGGCCATACACCGCGTTTCGCAGCCCCATCCGGGCTCCTCTCAACTGAAAACAAGTCAGCGCCGTCCGGTGCAGTTGCGCAGGAACGACTGATCTCAGGCTAACTGAGATGAGCCCTAGGAGGTAGAACCAGGCGGGTGTTGCCGGTTTCGGGCACGGCCAACTCGTGCTGGGAACTTCGCGTAGAGGGCTACGTCGCGGCCAAGATCGGCCGGACCCGACGAGTAACCCATCGTTCGGCCACGAAACTCATGAAGGGAATGGTGCCAGCGAGGATAATCAGCAGCGCCCGACCGAGGTGCCACTTCATCCGGAACACCAAGTCCAACGAGACAATCACGTAGGCGATATACAGCCAGCCATGGGCCATCCAGCCCAGCGAATACCAAGCAGCGGTACCGTCCAGCAGGTACTTATACGGCAAACCGATCACCGTCATCACCGCGAGCAGGACTCCAGTGATGAACGCCATCACCTGGAAGCGCAGCAGCGCTCCGGACAATCCGATCACTCGCACATTCGTGGGGATCGCTGCGGGTTGTTCTGCCGTCACCCATCTAGCGTAACTGCCGATGCCGAACCGGCAACGCGCGCTCAGGTAGCGCCACTACTCATTCGTCGAGTTGGTTGTGGCCACTGGGTCATCGGCGACCTCGGCCCGAGCTATCGCCGCTCGCAGACCACGCACCCAGACGTAGATCACCAGCGCGACGAAAACTAGCCATTGCAGGCTGTACAAGGTGTTCTGCAACGGGAACGGAACATTCGGATCGCTACCAAAAACTGGTCGTGACCGCTCGAAACCGGTCGTTTCCGACGTCGCCGTCACGTAACCGGGAGCCAAGTTGGTGTTCTCGCCCCATTGCTCGACGAGCCCAGCGGCGGTAATCGTCACCAACGGTTCCTTCGACGGAATCGGTGCATCGCGGTAGAAGTTCTCATCGGGTTGGACCCGACCTATCGCCTGCACCGGCTCACCCGGCCGGACTGGCCGCGGTGCCGACTCCGGATCAGGCACCCAGCCTTGTAGCAGTGGCACTACCCGGCCATCGGGAAGTGCCACACCGTCGACGACGAGAAAACCGGTGGCACCGGCTTCATTGGCGCGAGTCCGAACCAGGCTCCGAGAGTTGGCTACCCCGACCCCAACGAGATCCACTTCCCGGCCGAGTTCGTCAACTGACAGCGCTTCGGTAGTCACCACTTGCTGGTAGCTGGCCAGCGCCGCAGCGGCGGCGCGTTCAACGGCCAATTCGTCCTGCGCCCGTTGGTACTGCCACCGGGCCGCCACCGAACAGAGCACAATCGCTACCACCGCCAACAAGGTGAAGCCAATCCAGCGCGGCGTGGCCAGAACTCGCAACATTAGCCGGCGGAGGGATCGTCGCCCGGGCGCGGCGAGTTCGGATTGTCGGCCCCCGGAGTGTCCTCGTCGAAGTCAATCTTTTTCAGATGGCGGTTCATGGAAAGCACGAGCAGCACTACGGCAATCGCAAGCCCAGCGAACAGCAGAAAACCGACCAGCCCAGGTGACAGGTCAGCTGGATCGACTTCTTTGGCTGGCGCCGTCGGCTGGGGCACCGGCGTTTCAGCGTAGACTGCATCGACGGCAGCAGATGGGACCAGCACTGTTCCTCCCAGAGATCATCTCGCACACTAGTGTCTCAGGAAGCATCGCATCTGCACGGAGGGCCGCTGCCATATGACGACTCAGCAGGAGCTTGCGGCTCGCTACGGCGAAACCGCGCGAGCCAGCCGAACCCGCTGGCTGGCCGGGCTGCTGGTGCTGGGCTACGTCGCCTTGATCACCTGGGCTGCGATCGGCCTGGCGAGTACTGAGGTAGAGGGAAATCTCGTCGCCTGGCGCGCTGATGAGCGCGAGGTGGCGGTAGACCTCGAGGTACGGGGCAATACTCCCGCCGGCGCAGTTTGCGTCATTAAGGCAACCGACAACTACTCGGTCGATGTGGGCTACCGCGAAGTGAGGATTTCCGACCTACCCACTACGACAACCGTCAAGATCCCGACGGTGATCCGCGCTGGGTCGGTGACGGTGCTTGGCTGTGCTGCTGGTGATGACGAACTTCAGGTCCCGCCACCGGATTTCCCACCAGGAGTAGCGATTCCCTAATCGACTAGTCCAGGTAGCGGCGGGCACCAATCAACTCTCGCCACCGAATCGGCACGATCCGAACTCGCCCAGATGCGTCTGGCGCCTCCAGCATCTTGTCCCCACCGACGTACAGCGCAACATGATGCACATGCTTTTCAGTTCCCCAGAACAGCATGTCGCCCGGTTTGATTCGCTTGAGTTTCACTTGCTTTCCCGACCGATACTGCGGGTCAGCATCTCGTGGGATGGTCATTCCGTGGGTTCTAAACACATTCCAGATCAGCCCGGAACAGTCCATACCCCAATCTGACAGCCCGCCCCAGAGGTATCGCAGGCCGATAAACTTTTTACCGTCGGCCAGGATGCTGGCGACGCTGGGGATCTTCGGCCCTGCGACCGCCGACTCGGTGACACTACCTATGCCACGTGTCGTGTGGACGGCGATCCTGCCGGATGATGGTTCTTCGGCTGTGTGCGGTAACAACCGGGTGCCGTAGGACACTGCCACTCGACCCGTCGGGGTACGCAGCTGAACGCGTTGCGCAGTCACCACCAGATGCTCGGTACTGTCCGCTATCTCCGGTAGCTGTCCAGTGTCCGGGACCAGCTGCCTGGCAGGTAGCCAGCCCGGGTAGCCCGCCTTATCCTGCGGTTCCGGCTGATCGAGCACTGCCACTCTCACCCAGGACTTTTTTACCGCTCGAACCAAAACCTGTTGTCCGTACAGCGCCTGAGTCTGCACTTGTCCGGTCAGCCACCTGCGGTGATCCGCCGTACGGAGTCGTTTGTTCCAGCGACCCAAGCGAACAGGATTGCCTAGCGATGCACGATCTCGCTGCCGGTGAATTCTGGGCTCTCGCCACAAGGTGGCAACAGAAACGTCGATGAAGGCGGTGGCACCCACCGGAAATCGTTGATTCGCTCTAACGGTTTCCACCGCTTCGTTCAGCACGCCTTCGGCTGGCTCAACGGCCCCGGCTGCGGCGCTGACCGGAGCCACGAGAGTTCCCAGCAGCAGAGCAGACGCCAACGCTACCTTTGGGCCGAGGCTGATGCCTCGCCGACTACTTCCCCAACGACCCATCCCGACATCTTGACAGATGTTCGATTCGCCCGAGCCACCACGCCCCAGTCCGCTACGCGGTAGTCTTCCGGGATTACCGACTCTGACGGAGGCAGAAATCGATGTCTGAGGCATGGCTCACCCAAGAGGCCTACGACGCGCTGGAAGCGGAACTTGCTGAGCGCGAAGGGCCAATGAGAGCAGAGATTGTTCGACTGATTGAACTTGCTCGTGAAGAAGGCGATCTGAAGGAAAATAGCGGCTACCACGCTGCCAAGGATGATCAAGGCAAGAATGAAGCGCGCATCAAGCAGATCCAGCAGCTACTAGCCGGCGCCAAGATCGGCAAACCATCCGCCGAGGAGGACGAGGTGGCCCACGGCAAGGTGGTCACGGTTTCTTTCACCGCTCTTGATATGAAAGAGACGTTCCTGCTGGCCTCTCGTGAGGAAGCGGCCCACGCCTCTATCGAGGTGTATTCACCCACCTCACCTCTCGGTGAGGCCATTAACGGTCTCCGGGTAGGTGACAGCACCAGCTACACCTTGCCAAGCGGAAAATCGATGGATGTGAAAATTCTGTCAGTAGCGGAATACTCCGGCTAGCGAATCTCGACAAGCATCGGCACACTGAGGCTATGGCAGCAATCGAAGCCGAAGGGCTGGTTAAGGTCTTCCGGTCTCGAAGTGGCGAAGTTCGGGCTCTCGATGGAGTCACTCTTGCGGTTCCAGAGGGAACGGTCCTAGGGCTGCTCGGCCCCAACGGTGCCGGAAAAACCACTACTGTTCGCGTGCTCACCACGCTGCTCAAGCCTGATAGCGGCAGCGCCAAAGTCGCGGGCTGTGACGTGGTGGCTGACCCGGTGGCGGTTCGGCGACGGATCGGCCTGTCCGGCCAGTACGCCGCAGTGGACGAGTATCTCACTGGCCGCGAAAACTTAACCATGGTCGGCCGGCTCTACCACCTCGGGAGCAAACGATCAGCGGAGCGTGCCGACGAACTCCTGCATCGCTTCGATCTTGCTGACGCCGCTGATCGGCCAGCAAAGACCTACTCGGGTGGTATGCGGCGGCGACTCGATCTCGCCGGAGCCCTAGTCGCAAATCCGCCAGTGCTCTTTTTGGATGAACCGACAACGGGCCTGGATCCCCGGAGTCGATTGGGTCTGTGGGATGTGATTTCGGACCTGGTTCGTGATGGCACCACACTGCTATTGACCACGCAGTATTTGGAAGAAGCCGACCGATTGGCTGATCGGATCGCTGTTGTTGACCACGGCACAGTCATTGCCGAGGGCACGTCTGACGAACTGAAATCACAAGTCGGCGGTGAACGGCTTGAAGTTTCGGTCGCAGAAACACCACAAGTAGCAACTGCCGCTGAGGCACTCACCGGCTTGGGACCCGAACCGCCGCAGGTCGATGTCGGCGCCCGCAAGATCTCCCTACGCGTCGACGGTGGTGCAGCAGTCCTTGCTGAGGCAGTACGTCGACTAGATGGCAATGCCGACATAGTCGATATCGGGTTGTCCCGACCGAGCCTGGATGACGTCTTTCTGAGCCTCACTGGCCAGTCTGTCGCTAGCGATGAGGAGCAACAGTGAGCGCAACAACGACGGCGGAACGGCGTCGCTCCGAGACGCGTACTGCCTTTGGCGATACGGCGGCGATTACCCGCCGCAACCTGACTCGGTTAGCGCGAACTCCCGACAGCATCATCTTCGGGATTGCGCAGAGTGTGATGTTCGTCTTGTTATTCCGCTTCGTTTTCGGTGGCGCCATCGAGGTCCCCGGCGGCTCCTATGTGGAGTTCCTTATGGGCGGCATCTTCGCCCAAACCATTGCCTTCTCTTGCGCAACAACCACGGTGGCGATGGCCACCGACCTGCAGACTGGGATCATCGATCGCTTCCGGTCACTGCCGATGTGGCGGGGTGCAGTGCTGGCTGGTCGTACCACTTCAGATTTGGCGCTGGGAGCTATCACCGTCTTTGCGATGGCCATCACCGGTCTCCTGGTCGGGTGGCGGACCCACTCCAGCGTCTGGGAGATCGCGGCGGCCTTCCTCCTACTTGCGCTGTTTGCCTACTCGTTCCTGTGGATCGGGACCGTGATCGGCATGAGTGTGAAGAGCCCCGAGGTGGCTCAAACCGCCGGGCTGATTTGGCTCTTCCCGCTGACGTTCGTTTCCAACGTTTTCGTTCCGGTGGAGTCCATGCCGTCATGGCTGCAACCAATCGCTGAGTGGAATCCTGTCTCAGCGGTTGCCCTCTCGCTGCGTGAGTTATTCGGGAATCTTCCTGAGGGCTACAACCCCGGTGATTCCTTCCCTATGCAGCAACCGATTCTCTACTCGGTCCTCGCCTGCATTGTTGTATTGGTGATCTTCATCCCGTTGGGTATCTCCCGCTACCGGCAAGCAGCTTCCCGGTAGCGATCAGCCCGCAGTAATCGCAGCCCGCAGTTGCTGCGGGTCGACACGAAACCAGGCAATTTCCTCGTCGTTGACCAGGACGACGGGAACTCGGTCGGCGTAGCGGTCTGCGCTACCGGGGTCATCCCAAATATTGATCTCGGTGAAGTCCAAATCAGCTTCGGCACACACCAGTTCCACGACCTCCCGCGCCACATCGCACAGATGGCAGCCGGGTTTTCCGACGAGGACAACTCGTGCCGTCACGCGAGTTGGTTTCTAGCTAACTTGCCGCCAGTCAGTCGAGGCAATTCCGCAACGACTTCCACGATCGTTGGGCACTTGTAGCGAGCAAGACGTTGTTCACACCAGGTGAGGACTGCCTCAGTGGGAACCGACTCACCCGGTTCGATCACGAGCAGTGCCTTCACCGCCTGACCCGTGAGCGGGTGATCCACTCCGATAACGGCACAATCCGCTAGTCCCGGCATCTCCGACAACACCCGCTCGACTTCACGCGGATAGACATTGAACCCGCTCACCAAGATCAGATCAGTACGCCGATCCAGCACGAAGAGGTAGCCGTCATCGTTGAGGTAGCCGATATCGCCGGTTGCGAACCAGCCGTCATCATTGGGCCCGCCGGTACCGTCTGGCCAATAGCCACTAAACAACGATGGCCCGCGTACCCAAATCTGACCGGGTTGCCCCGGCTCTTCACCGATATCGCCGGGCGTATTTCCTTCGGTAACGATCTGCACTTCCACATTGGGCAATGCTTTGCCCACCGAACCCGGGACCGGTGTCCCCGCGACTAGCGACGTTGACACGACTGGGGAGCACTCGGTCAAGCCATAGCCCTCCCAAATAGGTCGACCATTGATGGTCGCGAACTGATCAAAGAGATCCGCTGGTAGCGGGGCCGCCCCACTCATCAACAGTCGTACGCTGGCGAGCGCCCGTCGCAGATCGGGTTCTGCGCTCCAGGACACATACATCGGCGGAGCGGCCGCTAACACCGAGACTCGATGTCGCTCGATCAGGGCCAGCGATTCCGGTGCTGAGAACCGCTCGCATAGCACTACTGTCGCCCCGGCCGTGAGACCGAGACTGAGAACCGTGGTTAGTGAGTAAACATGGAAAAGCGGCAAGACCGCCAGCGTGACATCACCTGGCTGCATTCTCCCCGGTTCGGGTAGTTCTTGTAGCGCCTGTAGGTTGGCCAACAACGCGCGATGGCTCAGCACCGCGGGCTGCGGCATCCCTTCGGTACCCGAAGTGAAAAGCAGGACGGCGGGGGTCTCCGGATCCAGCGGATCAGCGGGCCCTTCCGGCAGAGCTGAGTTCTCTAGTTGATCCCACCCACGACTGCCGATGGCGATCACCGCGCAGGAAACCTCATCGGTCTGCGATAGTTGCGCGGCGGCCTCATGATCGGAGATCAAGAGTCGAGCACCCACTTGTTGAAGTTGTCGCTGGGTCTCGGCAACAGGCGCAAGTGGATTCATCGGCACCGATACCGCACCGGCACGAAGCGTTGCGTAGAAAGCCACTACGAACTCCAAGCGATTGCCCAACATCAACGCAACCCGATCACCGGGCTTTACCCCGCAATTCAATAAACCGGCAGCGAAAGCTGAAATCCGATCGTCGAGGCCGGCGTAGGTCATCTTTAGGTCGCCGTCGACGATCGCGACCGCAGCTGGCCATTCTCGAGCCGACTCGTCGACTACATCCGCTAGGTTCATCACCACGCCAGAGAGTCTTGCACAGCCATGCTCGCTAGAGTGGCGCTGTGGCCAAGAGACTCTCCAAACTGCGGCAGCGTTACAAAAAGACCGGTGAGGCGGCGGCGGAACAAGCCACGCCAACTGAAGCCGCACCTTCGGGTGCGGACGGCGCGGCGGCTTTCTTCGATATCGACAACACTGTGATTCGCGGATCCAGCATGTTTTTCTTCGCCCGCGGCGCAGCGAGCCATGGACTGATCGACGCGGGTGACATTGCCAGATTCGCCATCGCGCAACTGCGATTCCAGCTCTTCGGTGGCGAGAATATGGACGACATGGCTGAGGCAGTCGAGGCCGGTCTGTCTTTCGTCGAGGGGCGCACGGTTCAGGAGATTGTTGAGCTCGGCGAAGATGTCTTCGAAGAAACGATGAGCGACAAGATGTGGACCGGCACCTTGTCATTGGCGCAACGACACATCGATGCCGGTGAACCGGTCTGGCTCGTGTCCGCCACGCCAGTCGAGATCGGCCAAATTCTTGCGGATCGGCTGGGCTTTACTGGTGCACTGGGAACAGTCGCCGAATCAATGGATGGCCGCTACACCGGGCACCTGGTGGGCTACCCGCTGCATGGCGAGGCAAAGGCGGAAGCTATTCGCGCGCTCTCGCGGCGAGAAGGCTACGCCCTCGACGAGTGCTGGGCCTACTCTGACTCCGCAAACGACCTACCAATGCTGACCACAGTCGGCCACCCAGTAGCGATCAACCCAGATTCTGACTTGAAAGAACAAGCACGGGACAACGGTTGGCCGATGTACAACTACCGCGGCAAACAGACCGCGAAACGGGCCGGTGTCTCCGCGGGCGTGGTTGCCGGACTAGTCGCGGCCGGGGCGGCAGTTGGCGTTGCTGCCAGCCGCCGCGGTTAGGTCGGCAACGCAACTACAGGAAGACTGAGCGGCGTTGCACCAACAACCGATACAACTGCTGCTGGATAGTTTCGCGAACCTGATCGGTTAGGTTGAAGACCAGCATCGGGTCTTCGGCCGCCTCCGGCCCAAACTCTTCAGTGTGGATCGGCTCCCCGAACATGATGATCCACTTGCTCGGCATCGGGACCAGACCCAGGGGGCCGAGCCAAGGGAACGTTGGGGTAATCGGCACATACGGCAGACCGAACAGTCGCGCTAACGCCTTTGCATCTCCCACTATTGGGTAGATCTCTTCCGCGCCCACAATGGCAGTCGGGATGATCGGCACCCTCGCCTCCAGCGCTGCTGCTACGAAGCCACCTCGACCGAACCGCTGCAGTTTGTAACGCTCACTAAATGGCTTGCCAATGCCCTTGAAGCCCTCCGGCCAGACACCGACCAACTCGCCCTGCTGCAACAGTCGCTTCGCGTCGGGTGCACAAGCCAGGGTGGAGCCGCTCTTACGAGCCAACTCGCCAATGAATGGGCTTTGGAATACCAGGTCAGCCCCCAGCATCCGCAAGTGCCGGTGCTCCGGGTGGTGATCCAGCAGCGCCAGCTGCGTCATCACCGCATCCAGCGGAATGGTCCCGGAGTGATTGGCGACCACCAAGGCGCCACCGACGTCAGGAACATTCTCTAGCCCGCGGGTTTCCACTCGGAACCACTTGTCGTACAACGGCCGGAATGGCGCCATCAGGATCTGATCCAACAGCTCCGGATCGAATCCGAAGTTGTCGACTGGATAGTCACCGGTCACCCGGCGCCGCAGGAAAGACAGCGCTCCGGCGACCTTGTCGTCCCAGGATGGCTTCTCATAGTCAGATCCGGGCAGTGGCGCTGGCTGAGGATCCGGCGCTTCGGTTTCCTCGGCCTTCGCGCGAGTGCGAGTGCGTGCACGAGGTCGAGCCGCAGCACCGCCTGCCACCCGACCCGAGTTGTTCTCGGAACCCGACGAAGCCGCTGTCTGGCCGCGACTAGTACCCGGCGAGCTAGTCGTGCTGGCGGGGGCTTCGCCAGAAATGGGAATGATACGGGCGTCAGTCATGACTTCCTCCACTAGTCAGTACCGAGGCGAGCACCTGCTCCGCGGCAGCTGCCCGCTGCGGGGAGAGGATTTTGTTGAGTCCTCGTGCCTCAACAAAGGACATGAAAGCTTCTTTGGTGGTGTACTCCGGCTCAAAGCCCAGCCGTTCCCGCATCCGCGTGGTGTCGATGCCGCGACCATAGGTGAGGAACCGCACCTGTTCTGGACTGAAGTCCGCCAAGCCGGTTTTGATCATGCCCCGACCCGTTAGCGGCACTAGTGGTAGCGGCAACGGCACCGGTGGTCGCCCAGCCAGTCGGATCGCCTGGGACAGCATCAGGATGCCGTCTCCTGCGATGTTGTAGAGGCCAGGTCGATCATTCACCGTTGCTTCGTGAATGGCACGCAGGCCGTCATCCTCGTGGATGAACTGCAAGCGCGCGTCGTAACCCATGACGAATGGAACCACCGGGAGGCTGAAGTACCCGGTCATCGCAGTCTCAACCTGCGGCCCTATGAAGTTTGCGAACCGCAAGGTTGTCACCGCAACGTCGGGACGGCGGCGCGCGAAACCGCGCACGTAGCCTTCCACCTCGCCAGAGTCCTTGGCCCAACCGGATATGGGCGCATGCCGGGGCTCAACTGCCTCAGTAAACATCGCCGGGTCACGGGGACCTGCACCGTAGACCGAGGACGTTGACTTCACAATGAGTCGCTCCAGCGTGGGGGCCTTCTGACAGGCCGCAAGCAACTGCATGGTGCCGATGACATTAATTTCCTTCATCGACATTCGGCCACCGGCCTGGATGGGGGTCGCGATGACTCCCATGTGCACAACTGTGTCAACGTCAGCGGCGTTGATGACCTTAGCGATTATCGGGTTGCGGATATCGGCGCGCACAAACTCTGCGCGACCGATGTCACCGCGCGGGGGAACTACATCCACCCCGATAACTCGATCTACCTGGGGATCGCGAGTGAGCATCTGGGCCATTCGGCCACCTAGATGCCGCGAAACTCCCGTGACGAGAACTACCTGCCCCATGGCCCCCTCCTCCCGGTCGCCGTCTAGGAACTAGTGCTATTTCTTGTTGCGTCGCTGCACCCTGGTGCGCTTCAACAGTTTGCGGTGCTTCTTTTTCGCCATCCGCTTGCGGCGCTTCTTAACTACGGAACCCATAAAGACCTCGACTTGCTCAATACCACCGTCGGCGGCGTTCGTGTGGGATGCCGTCGACATCCCCATGCGCTCTAGCCTACTGCCCGTTTGTGGATGCTTCGAACGGCCGCCACGCTGGTGCGCAATGTGACATTGGCGATAACTTGCCTGCAGACCGGCCCGTCGGGCTAATCTTCCCCGTCGCTGAGCGACAATCCCAGGTACGGAAATACGGATTTGCGCGTGGCGTGGACGGCGGCATCTAACGGATCTCGTGGGTTATAGCCCAGGCTCCAATGCTTGGGCCAAGGGTCGTAACCGTCCGTCATCGTCTCTGGCGCTTCGCGACCGATAATGCCTTCAGCATGGCGGCGCCACGCCTGCGGCACTTCGGTCTCCGGTTCGATGGGAACTCCAGCAGATTCCGCTACCAGGTGCGTCCAGGCCCGCGGGACTACCTCTAGCCACTCATAGCCACCACCACCGGTCGCCACCCAGTTACCCCCAGCGAGACTATGAGCCCAGCGGTGAATGGCACGTGCCGCCATCCGTTGGCCATCCACCGACACCGCCAAACTAGCCAGCGGATCTTGGAAATGACTGTCACAGCCATGCTGCGACACGATGAAATCCGGTCGAAATTCGCGCAGCACGTCCGGCACCACCGCGTGCAAGGCTCGCAACCACCCCTGATCACCGGTGCCCGCTGGGACCGGGATATTGACCGCCGTACCCAATGCCCGTGGCCCACCGATTTCAGTTGCCCAACCAGTGCCCGGATACAGCGTGTGCGGGCTCTCGTGAATAGAGATCGTCATCACTCGCGGTTCATCCCAGAAGGCACGCTGCACACCATCGCCGTGGTGGACGTCTACATCGATGTAGGCGATCCGTTCCACCCCTTGATCCAGCAGCCACTGAATCGCCACCGAAAGGTCGTTGTACACGCAGAATCCAGCAGCCGCGTCCGGCATTGCGTGGTGCAGACCGCCTGTGATGTTGACGGCATGTTCGCTTCGACCGTGATAGACCGACTGCGCTGCCAGCAGGGTGGCGCCACACAATCGGGCCGCTGCTAGGTGCATACCAGGGAAAACTGGCACGTCGAGCGTCCCCAACCCGTGACGTAAATCGCTGAAATCCGCATCGGTTGAGGCTTGTTTCACCGCCGCTAGGAACTCGGGAGTGTGGACCCGCAGCAAA
>Ga0055584_100002234_pt1 | contig 19189 bp, 15 predicted proteins | sample OSDHelmetaG_FD_58716 | JGI IMG/M metagenome (GOLD analysis project Ga0055584, IMG submission 58716) | Pelagic marine sediment microbial communities from the LTER site Helgoland, North Sea, for post-phytoplankton bloom and carbon turnover... | ecosystem: Environmental > Aquatic > Marine >... | reverse complement strand
CAAGAGTACGGAGTTCCTTGAGGTCATCACGCCTGGCGATTTCCCAGAACTCGGGCTCCAACGCTCGGGCTATGCCCTCGACACCTGTTTGGGTCTCCGCGGGAAGTCGCTGCCAGACCTCTTCATTGACGGCAAGAATGTTGCACGACCATGTGTGATTGGAGCGCAGCGTGTACTTGAGAAATTCCCAATACTTTTGAGCCGACGCCGTTGTCGTCGAGGTCATCACACCGTCCAGCGCACCCGATGCTAAGGCCGGCACGACATCAGGCGATGGCATTTGAATGGGTGTCATGTTCAAACCCCGGACGAGATCCGTTGACGATTTATCATACGACCTCATCGTCAGGCCCTCTAAATCTGCAGCGCTCGATATGAGTTTATCGAAGAAGAAATTCTGGTTTGGCCAAGGCACAATATAGACCACGCGAAGACCATGCCGTACATACGCCGCTTCAACGTCGGGCCGAATAATCTCGTACAACAAAGCCAATTGATCGATGTCATCAACAAGGTAGGGAAGAGATTCAAACCCTAGGAGTGGCTCAGTTCCAACTTGATGGAAGCTGGCCGCATCGGCCATATCGACGAGCCCCTCTTCCACCGCACGCATCGTCTCTGGCCCCTTAATGCCAAGAACGGCGCCGGGGTGGACGTGGATCGTGAGCTCACCCTGAGTCAGCGCCTTGACCTCGGCCGCAAACCGTATGGCATTGGCAACATGATATTCGCTGGGCCCCCAGGGCATGGATAAGTCCCAATGGGTGCCGGGCTCTAATCTACCGCACGCCGCAACAGACAATGCCGCGCCTGCTCCCAGGACGTCACGCCGCGTCATCCCTCGTGTCATACGGGCAGGTGTCCTGTTTTTAGGTACACCGTCACAGCATCTTTAGCGGTGAGAACGCGATCCTGTTCGGTCGGCCAGCGTAACCAGTCTCCCGTTACGAATGACTCCGCCCCGTCACTAAGGGCCCCACACAAAAGAAACATCTCTGCGCCGCCAATGCCGCCCGAAACAGTGAGCGTCGCCCCCTCGTCGAGACGCAGCATGGCCATCTGCTCAGGATAATTCTCTTCATCGTAGAGCCACAGCCGTGACACCCCACCTCCGAGATCTTCCCAAGGTTGTTCCAACATATTCAGAGCGATCTGATTGCGCTCTGTTCCTGGGTATTGTTTCAACTTCACAAACAAGACGCAGCCTTCTTTAGAAAAAGGCGCATGTTCAAAACCTTCTGGATTCAACAAATATGATCCCGCAGGAAAGTCGCCTTGCGCATCAGAGAAGACACCATCCAAGACAAAAATTTCCTCGCCGTCTGGATGGACATGAGGGTGAAACTTGCTGTTCGCGTCATATCGCACGATAGACGTCACACGCCCGTGCTCAGCTGGGCCAGACAAATCCAACCGCTTGCGCCACACGCGCGGGCTTGGGCTTTGCTGCCACTCCATAGCGCTGGTGTGTACCACCACCGCCTGAGCAAAGTCGGCGTTGAGGTGTCCGTTCGTCACTGTGCGTTCCGTTATATTTTTCTAAAATCGACTATACGAGGTGCGTGACCACATGCACGCATGAATTTAAGCAAATCTGGCGGTGCAATCGTCGTGGTTTTTGTGTTGACCAACGGGTGAGCAATGACCACGGCCTGCTCCATCATCCAGGCATCAAGAACCACTTGAACAGTGGCATCAGGATCATTGATCACACAAAACGGGGACACAGAACCAGGTATCACGCCCAAGGTCCGCAACAACCGATCAGCCGACCCAAACGACAATCGCTTTGAGCCGATCACAGATGGAAACGTCTTCAAATCAATGTCTTGATCCCAAGGAACCGTGACCAACCACATCTTCTTTTTCGCGTCGCATAGGAAAAGGTTTTTTATATGCACCCCGGGCAGATGTCCGACATGCGCCTCGCCCTCCTCAACAGTAAAAGCAGGAGGATGATCAATCGTTGTTGTCGCAACACCAATCGCGGTGAGACGATCAAACAGGTCATGCGGCTTAGCATTAGTCGTCATGGTTTAACTAGGCGTGGTGACGGACTCGGTCTTCACCGACTCTGGCTCACGCTTGGGCCAAGCCCCAATCACCGCCTGCACCACTACAGCGAGGGGAATCGCGAAGAAAACGCCCCAGAACCCCCAAATACCGCCAAAGAACAGAATGGCGACAATGATCGCAACGGGATGGATATCAACCACCTCAGAGAACACGAAGGGGACCAAGACGTTGCCGTCTAAAGCCTGAATGATGCCATAGGCGATCATCGCCACCCCGGCATCGCTGGTGAACCCCCACTGCAAAACCGCAACAACAGCGACGGGCAAAGCCACTACGGCTGCTCCGATGTAGGGAATAAGCACTGAGAATCCGGTGATCACCGCAAGCAACAAGGCGTACTGCAAATCGATATATGAAAACGTGATGTAGGTGACGACGGCAACCAACAGAATTTCGAGCGCTTTACCACCCACATAGTTTTGCAGCTGACGGTGAACCTCTGCCCAAACCTGACCCGTTAAGTCGCGGTCACGTGGCAAAAATGAGGCCAACCAAGACACGATTTTGTCTTTATCTTTAACCAGAAAAAACACCATCAATGGAACGATGATGAGGTACACCACCCACGTCATCAAACCGACGACTGTGCCGCCAAGCGATCCAACCAAGGCCTGCGAGAAATCAAGCACTTCGGTTTGCAGTTGATCCATAATCTGAGACGCCTGCGCGGGCGTAATCAACGATGGATACTCGTCGGGCAGATGGCTGACCGTTTCTTGGAGATTGGCGATAAATTCAGGAGCCTGGCGAGTCAACTGCGTCACCTGACGAATCAGCAACGGGATCAAGCCGAACACCACGGCCAGGGTCAGCAAAACGAAGACCACAAAGACCAGAGCAATCGACAACCACGGCGAAACGCCATAGCCCTCGAGCCGGTCGACAAACACTTGCAACAAGTAGGCTAGAACAACTGCCGCCAAGAACGGCGCGAGAATACTCGCCGTTAATGCAATCGATGTGGTGACGAAAACCAACAGCAATATCAGCAGCGTCAACTGCGGATTGTCAGAAATCGTCTTAAACCAATTGCGAATGATATCCATGAGTACGGCCTAGAAAGTCAGATTAATGCGGGAACTCTACGATGTTGGACTGGGTTTGTCTTCCCGTCTATTCAGCCGACTGCCCCCGGTACATTTTTCTCTTCATCCTGCCTAAGTTCCAAATAAGTGTTGGAAAGAACCATGGCCGCATAGGCTGCAACGGCCAGGTAAACCACCCACAACGCCATGGATTGGGTGACGTTTGTATCGGCGACATTGACAACAAGAGTCGATGTCACCTTCTTCAACAAATGCACTATCATAGACTGAACAATCATGGGCACAGCGATGAGCGTAGACAGCATCACAAAACGCCCTTTGCTGAGTTGCCACGCGCTGCGCAACGGCCGGTCTTTACCAAGAACCACCAATGGAGCAAAAAGAACAAAGCGATAGGTTGCCAGCACAGTGATTATGATGATCGTTGGCATCAGCCAAATCATTGATGTGAACGAACCATCTGACTGCGTCGAGGAAATCCACCACCCAAAGCCAGCGTACATGAAACCAAAGCACACGAGACAGATCATCCCTACCAACACCGTGAGCATCATGAAGTGAATCTCGGTCTTTTTGAGCCGCAGTGCAAACCAGCTTTGTGCGTCACATTCTGGCTGAAGTATTCGCCTATGGGCGAAAACGAGGAACATTGATGTAATGAAAAAAAGCGGCATGGATTTAATCAAATAATTTAACTGCGCTTGGCCGTTTGCCTCCATCATTTCATTTATTGACATTCCATCCGATTCTACAAAACTAGGAAAGAAAATATCTAGAGCGATCAAAACCACGACAATAAGCACACCGTTGTAGGCCAGTGGCTTCGCATGACGTCATAGATCGGCGAGACTTTTGAGCAAGATATGAAAAGCGAGTTTCATCAGTAATCCTCACTAATTTTAGAAGCGATTTACTCCGCGACCTTCACCAAGGTTTTGCCGAAATTATTACCGTGCATCAATTTGCTGAACTGCGCAGGAGCGGTTTCAATCCCCTCCGTCATATCTTCTTTGAATTTAATTTTACCCTCAGCATACCAACGCTTGGCATCTGTCAGGAACCGTTCGCGCATGTGTTCGAAGTCGTAGACGACAAAACCAAATACTGTCGTTCGCATCTTGCAGAGGTTGCCCAGGTTTGGCCCGGGAGGGGCTTCAGCTAAGTTGTATTGGGTGATTAAGCCAGACAGGATAACGCGGCTGTTCAGAGCAAGGTGCTTAGTCATCACCAGATTCTGAATGTCACCGCCCGTGTTATCAAAAAAGATGTCGGCACCATCTGGGGCCAACTCAGCTAGACGAGCATGGAGGTCATCGGTCTTGCGATTAAGACAAGCATCGAAACCGGCCACTGTTTCCGTCCACGCGCACTTATCGTCTGATCCAGCAATGCCAACGGCCCGGCACCCTTTGATCTTGGCAATTTGCCCGACCATTGATCCCACGGCGCCTGACGCGGCAGACACCAAAATCGTCTCCCCTTCTTTGATTTGGGCTGGACCCAACAATGCGGCATAGGCCGTAAGCCCCGGCATCCCAAGAACACCAAGGGCCGTAGAAACGGGCGCGGTGCCGGTGTCTGCACGATGCACATCTTCACCATCAGAAATAGCGTAATCCTGCAATCCGGATTCCATCACCACCACGTCGCCTTCGCGATACTGGGGGTGACGCGACGCATCAACCCGGGCGACGGACCGCCCCCGCATGACATCGCCTGGCTGTGGCGCACCATAGAAGTGACGACCGGACATAACCGCGCGGACATAGGGGTCCAAGGACAGCACAAGAGTGCGAGCACGGAACGTTCCTTCGGTCGGCTCAGGAATGGGTGAATCGCCCATCTCGAAATCGTCCTCGGCCGGAATACCGTTTGGTAGTTTCTTCACTAGAACTTGGCGATTGGTATTCTCTGACATTACGTGCCTGCCTTCATTGCTATTCTTCGATCACTTGCCGCAACCATGCCAACACATCGTCGGCTGCACGATCCTCATACCCCTCAAAGGAATACGGTGCACCATCAGGCCCACCATAAAACACGTACTTGGCCGAACCCTTCGCGGCCTGCGTGAAGGTGATGAGATACGCGCTTTGCATAAACGGGTCTCGTGATCCGCCTAACGCAAGAACAGGAACATTTGTCTCTGCCAGGCGATCCACGTGAACCGCTTTAGAATTGGGCCCCCAATAACTCAAGAAGCTATCGGCGTAGTAATATGAGAACCCGGATCCTGGCGGTGGAAGATACATCTTCTGGCGTGGATCATCAGGGTACCCGGCCTGCGGCATCGGATAGTCGATGAGGTACGTGCTTCCCTCACCGTCCCTCACCGCTTCCTGCGCTTCAAGAACAGCGCGGGCGTATAAGTCTTCCCCCATGCCGGTACGGGCATGCAGCGGCATACTTCGCGTCGGTGATAGATACGCCATCGCTTTAATGCGCGCGTCTTTGGTTTCACTAAGATAATACGTCCACCAAAGTCCGCCGACCCCATGGCCCGCGCCAACGACGGATGAATACCCCCGCGCAGAAACGAAATCGACCCAGGCGCCTATGTCTTGCGGGATGTCTTCAAGCTTGCCTGTGACAACACCACGATATCCAGATGCGCGATGCTGGAAAGCCAAAGCTGTGTGCCCGGCTTGTGCAAGGCGCACCCCTAACCAATGCGTGGAAGAACGCATGACGTCACTGGTCCAACCATGCATCAGCATAATAACGGGCCCGGACTTATTTTCCCCGGAAGACGGCGTATACAAAATTCCAGCTAACGTGCGCCCATCCGGGGCCGCCACATCAACGACTTGAGTTTTGATGGCAGGTCTCGGCGGAAATCCGATGTCACTGAGCCACGTCAGTGTATCAGCCACCACATCATCACGAACGCCGTCAAAGATTCGACCAACGCCAGAATAATATTTTATATCAACTTGAGGGCTAATAAATGCGACGGCCTGAAGTTCTTCTAAGCGACCCTTGGGCACCAAGGGGTCTGCATCTCCGGCGAGCATGAGCATCGGACGATTGATGCCTGCAATGTTTGCAGACAACGATGTCTTGGCTTGTGGCCCAAACCAATCAAGAAAACTCGTCGGTATGAAAATCAGTCCATCGCCAAGATCAATAAAAGGCTGACGGCCGCCTTCTTCAACCGCACGTGCGGCTTGGTCGACCGTGGCCCAGTAGACGTCTTCACCAACGCGGGCCCGCCAATTGTCAGCCATGTTTTGTGTCGGCGAATAATGAATGATGGCTTTGACGCGGGGATCGTCGGTTTCAACCATATACCGGGCGACGCGCAAGGACCCCAGACCAGCACCCGTCAAAATGATTTCGCTAAACCCGCGAGCCGCGAGCATATCGACACCGCCGCGAATATCCTCAATCACCTCGTCGAAGCGCGTAAAGGAGTATCGCGTGGCATGGCGAGTCTCAATCGACAGATTCGTATAGCCGGCGCTGGCCAAGCCAGTCGCTACATATCGAGCGGCACTATTGACGCGGACAGGTGATCCACCCGGCCCACCATGAAGGTGCAAAACCGCGGGGCCATTTGTGTTCATACCAGAGTCTGGATAGACCAGAAGGGCCGGGAGAACGACTCCATCCGCCGTCGTGAACGACACAACGTCCTCTGTAATGCCGTCGGCACCTTGAGCAGGCAGCACAGATGCAAATACGTAGATCAGCGGCAATAGAAAACGAAAAAGCATAACGCCCTTCAGGAAAGAATTTCACACTCACGGCCTAGACCGGTAGAGCTTACACTGGGAACTCGACACTATCACAGTGCGAAACCGCACAGAACTCTGAGGCACGTCGCAACAATGGTCGAACACAGCGATACCATCACCATTGGCGCAGCAGAACTTGAATTTGGGGTCAATGGGACACCTAGGTCGACGCGATTCAACGACACCTATTTCGACCCGGAAGATGGCTTGGCAGAAAGTCGACATGTCTTTCTGGATGGAAGCGAGCTACCGCAGGCCTGGACTGGCCATGACACCTTCACAATTGGAGAAACCGGCTTCGGGACTGGGCTGAATTTTCTAGCGACGTGGCACGCTTGGCATATCTCAGAGAACAAGCCTCACCATTTAAACTACGTGGCTGTAGAGGGATTTCCCCTGAGCCGGGATGAACTCGAAAACTGCCATAGAAACCACCCGGAACTGGCTTCTTATGTGGAAGAGCTGCTCGATGCTTACCCTACACCTCACCCGGGTTACCATCGGCTACATTTGGCCGGCGGGCAGATCACGCTAACACTTCTATTTGGTCCAGCGCAGCCGACCCTTAGAAGCCTAAACGCCAAAATAGATGCGTGGTTCCTTGATGGATTCGCTCCGGACCGCAATCCAGACATGTGGCACCCTAGTGTTTTCGCCGAACTCGCTCGCCTCTCGTCTGAGGGCGCACGCATCGCGTCGTTTACGGTTGCCGTTAAAGTGCGACGCGACCTGGAAAGCGCTGGGTTCCAGATCGAGAAACGAAAAGGGTGGGGCTCAAAAAGAGAAAACCTGGCTGGATACTTTGTTGGCCCACAGACAGATTCAATAACGGAGCCATGGTTTATGGCTCCAAAGTCCGTGATGTCCAAAAACAAAACCGTCGCTGTTATCGGAAGTGGTCTCGCGGGAGCCAGTGTTGCGCATGCCTTCAGACAACGCGGATGTTCGGTAACGATTATCGAACGACACGCAGACATCGCCTCTGAGGCATCAGCGACACCTTCGGCTGTATTAATGCCGCGCCTAACTGCCCGCGAAAGCACAGATGGAACGTTTTATGCCCATGCCTGGCAAACGTTACTAAGCCTTTTGAGCGAGGTTGCTAAAAACGGAACGAACATTGGTCTGCAACAATGTGGTGTTTTGCACCTGGCAACAACTGAAGAGGAAACTGCACGACAAACGGCGATCATACAGTCTGGTGCCCTACCCCACTCTCTAGCCAAACAAGTCTCCCCTGCCGAAGCAGCAGGCTTGGCCGGCATTGATCTTGAAATGGGCGGCTTACACTTCCCGGATGGTGGCACGCTTTCGCCAAGACAGTTCTGCGATGCCCTTTTGGATGGGTCTGTCGTTAGAAAGAAACTGGCGGCGGCACGGCTCGAGAGGGACAAAGATCAGTGGCGCGTTCTTGATGAAAATGGCGCACCAATCTTACAGGCAGACTGCATCATCCTTGCTGGCGGGCTCGACAGTGCTGTTTTCGACCAATCAAACTGGCTGCCGTTGACCCCAAGGCGCGGGCAGCTGACTCGGATTCCCTCAAATAATGTCAGCGACACCCTCACCTGTGTGCTTGCGGGAGAGGGGCACCTGACACCCTCGCGGAACGGGCAGCACGTGATCGGCGCGACGTTCGACCATGTGCGACCTGAGGACTTAGGCGAACGCAAGCCGCAGCCTGAGCGAGACGCAGACAGTCGTAATGTGAGGATAGTAGAATCTCTGGTTCCTGGTTTGCTTGAGGCCACAATCGAAGCCGTAGGCGAAAGTTGGGCTGGCCTGCGATGTACGACACGCGACCATCTCCCACTCGCCGGACCCTTGCCAAATCAGGCTTCCTATCTGAATGATTTTGCAGACGTAAAACACGGCCATCGCTGGACCCAATATCCCAGGGCGACCTATCACGAAGGGCTTTACGTGCTAACAGGGCTTGGGGCTCATGGTGCTGTTGCAGCGCCCCTAGCCGCTGACCTTATTGTTAGTCAGGCTTTCGGTGATCCGCTGCCGCTGCCACGCAACATTGCGCAGGCGCTTCATCCCGGGCGATTTATTGTACGAGACCTTAAACGCGCCAAAAACTGATCGTTATTTTTGTGTACCGGTGAGTCACCGCCTCAGGACCGCCTCAAATTTAACGCAACAAAGACTCTAAACCGCGCGCGTCATGCCTTGATTTGATTGTTCTCTCTTCGCCTCAGAAAAGCGCGGCCCCGGGGAAAGACAGATGATGTTTAGGCGACACACAAGCGTAATGCGCTTGGCAGGTTTAACCGTAGTTATGACAGCGCTGCTGGTGGTTTGGTTTCTCACCAGCCTCTCTTAGTGCGGCTGCATGTCATTCAGTTGGGCTGACCAGTCGGGCCGGATTCAGTAAACGACATCTGCGGAGCCGTATCAGCTTTGCGAGTCAGGATGCCGCGCTCTTCGAGCTGGTTACGCATTTGCAGCATTGCTTCTGCAGCGTGCGCGAAGCCCTCGATAGGGAAGATGAGTCGTTGTTTGAACTGTGGCTTGAGGCGCCCTTGTTCGTCTTTGTCGGACACAGCCATTGTCAGCAGATCAACGCGTACAACACTTCCCGTTACCGTGATCTCACCAATAGCATCTGCAAATATTTCTTCTGACATTGTCTGTCCCTATCTTTGTGAGGCGCGGAGTGCGCAAAAGCGCACTCTTAAAAGATAGGCCCGTCATAGCGAAAGACAGGCGCACCAGCCACGAAAAACCGCGCCCCCAAAATGCTACCTCCCGCCCTGCCAAGTCGATCGCTCGTCAGCAATCTTCAAGGTAAAGCGGGAGGCAACTGTTGCTTTCTGTCACCGGGGTAGGAACTGACTCAGGGACAGTGACAAGAAAGCGAGATCACATGGGGTACTGAACACATTTTCTCTGGTTTGGCGTTTCCTTGTTGATTTCAACTGCTTCATTGCTATTCAATTTGTGGGAATTATTCCCACGAACAAGAACACGATAGACCCGGTTCATCACAGACGTCAAGAAATAATTGTGGGAATATTTCCCACAATGTGTTAGTGTCATCTCATGAAAATAATGACTGCCATCTCTTTATCTGCGTGCGGCTGTTTTGAATAACCCCGCTGGCCCGCCAGATGCCCTGATTGCTGCTCTGCGCCGCATGCTGCGACCGCTGGTGCGCTTGATGATCAGCAAGGGTGTAACGCTACCAACGCTAACAACCATCCTTAAAGAGACATTTGTCTCTGTGGCCGAAGACGACTTCCCCGTTAAGGGAAAGCGACAGACAGATAGCCGGATCAACTTGCTGACAGGGGTCCACCGCAAAGATGTGAAGCGGCTGCGCGCTGAAACGCCGGCGGAGAGAGAAATGCCACAGGCCGTAGGCTTAGGCGCTCAGATCGTCTCCCGTTGGGTCAGCGACCCCTTAACAACAGACTCAGAAAACCGCCCTATCCCATTGCCACGACAGGATAAATCTGGCTCTTCGCTCTCATTTTACGGTCTTGTTGAAGGCATTTCCAAGGACGTGCGCCCACGCGCAGTGCTTGATGAATGGCTCAGACTTGGGGTCGCAAGCATGGATGATAAAGACCGGGTGGTTCTGAACCGCCAGGCTTTTGTCCCCGAAAAGGGTTTTGATGAAAAAGCCTTCTATTTTGGGCGCAACATTCATGACCACTTAGCGGCGACCACCCACAACCTAATTGGCGACGGCAACCCCCGGCTGGAACGCAGCGTTCACTATGGGGGATTGACCGATTCATCGGTGGAAACCTTAGCCGCAGAGGCGGAAAAAGTTGGTATGGACGCCCTTTTGGCTCTAAACCGGCTCGCACGGGAGAAGGTAGAGGCGGATAAAGGCAAGACGGATGCCAACCAGCGCTTCAATTTTGGCTTGTATTTCTTTGACCAGGAACACAGCCTAGAGGAACAACAGGGCAACGATTCGGACACATAATGAGTGAGAATCTGCTGAGGACAGGGAACCGGCCGCTGCGACACGTTGTCGCGGCTACCCTTTTGCTCGCCCTGACGGCAGGTTGCGCGTCTTCCCCGACTGACCATCAGTCTGCCGCCTACTCCGGCGACGGTATTAGCGGAACCGGCATTGTTGCTCAAAACGCTTCAGACGATGGGATCAGTGGCACTGGTATTCTCGCCCACCATGACGGTGGCGACGGTATCGGCGGAACTGGCGTTGTCGCTCAACTCGGTGGCGATGGAATCGGTGGCACTGGAATTATCGGAACCATCTCGGGCTTCGGCAGCATCATCGTGAATGGGCTGAAGCTTGAGTACAATAATAAGACAATGGTTGAGAGCGATGGCCGACCCGCCGCTTTGGCCGACCTCAAGATTGGACAAGTGATTGAAGGGGTTGCCTGGCGTGATCGACGCGGCGACCTGCGTCTTGAGAAGCTGGAAATTCGCCACGCTGTGACAGGACCAATCTCTAGTATCGACTATGACAATGAACGCTTAGTTGTTCTTGGTCAGACTGTGCGTGTCAATTTGGCCGGGGATAAGAATCAGAAATCAGGATTCTCATCTCTAAAAGTCGGCGACATGGTTCGCGTTTCAGGCTTGCGCATGGACGACGGGTTGATCATCGCATCACGGCTGGATCAAACAGATGACGATGGCCGAGTGCTCGTCCGTGGACCAATGACAGTTGCAGCGAATGGTGCCGCCAGCATCGGAGCCTTAAGCATAGACCTTTCGTCAGCGGCCTTGGCCGACACACTGGCAAACGGCACTAACGCATTCGTCGCCGGCCGCATGCTCGACGATATGTTTACCGCAGACATAGCTATCAGCAAGCAGGGCTTACCCTTTAGCGATAGTGTCACGGACGTTTACCTTGAAGGGTACGTCCCACAGAACTCCGAGACAGACCTGACTGTGCAAGGCGTACCAGTGACGGGACTAAGCGTTCCATCCAGCATCAAGCCTGGAGATCGCGTTGTAGTCACCGGTCAAGTGGGCGCAGATGGCAGCATCGCAGCGCGAGAAATTAAGCAGGTCAGAACTGTAATTACCGTGCTCCGCCCATCGCAATTGATGCGCCCAGCGCGGGTCCGTCCAACAACGATTGATCGACCACAGAGAATTGAGAGAGTACGGCCCGTTGAGCGGCCGAACGTTACCGTTCCTGAGCGGCCTCAGCGGGAACGACCCGGAGACTTCCGCCCGCCGATGGTGTAGCGCGAGCTTAGCTCGAGTGGCCTAGCGCGCTGGGCGACCGCGCTGAGGGAAACGGTACGTAAACGAAACGCCGCCGCCTGCATTAGGACTGTTCTCTGAAAATCCCATGACCGTGTAAAGATTGACAGACCAGTCGTCTGCAAATCGGATATTGAGATAGGCCATACCGTCTTGGGGGTCTTCCGATGTCTCAAGTGACGCCTGTCGGTAATCATAAGAGACGCCAGTCGCGACCCGGTCAGACCATGAGTACTGTAAGCCAACACTTCCGTAGACCGTGTTGCGAAGTTTAAAGCCATCGGGCACGCCAGCCCATTTGTAGCCGATTGTGGCAAAAGGAATAAACGGACCAAGCGCCTTGGCAACATCAAATTGCAGTGATGCGTCTGCCTCACCGGTCCCAAGACCAGCATCAAGACTCGCAGTTGGGATCTTCACGCGCGTCGAAACATCAATGAATAAATTGTCTTCGTAGAACCGCTCGAAGCTGTACATCAGCGACAATGAAATATCGCCAAGGCCGGAGTCCGCTGCTGCGCCTCTCGTTCCAATACTTCCACCGTCGGCACCGTCAAGAATCAACGCGGGCCCACTCACATGGAGCCAGGGCACAACGGCACGAACGGTCCAAGGCCCATCCTCCACTCGGAGGGAAAGCGGCACATAAAGTATTTCCGTGTCCAGTAAATCGTCACCGTACGAACCGGTTGTGTAGTCCATCCCGAGGCTCATACGAAACTTCCGGTCATCTGACTGCGCCAACGCTGCAGTGGAAACCGAACACACAGCCAACACCCCAAATAGGGCTGACTTTAAAGAAGGTGAATTCATCATAGGACAAGTATACTCAATTGAGAGGCCATCTGGACAGATGCTGTAAACCCTCCGTAGTCTGAGTTCCATGAAACATTTATCAAAATTATCTTTTTTGTGCGGCGTCATCGCACTACTCATGTCGCATACGGCAGCAGCAGAAACGACACTCCGCCTGGGCTTGGGGTCTTTGCCCAATGGCAACGGGAACCCTTATTTTTCGAGTGCCCGCACCGGCTGGTATACCTTGCGAGCGATTTTCGACACCCTGACCCATCTCGGCCCAAACCTATCGATACAGCCCGCGTTAGCAATATCTTGGGAGAACACCGACGACCAGACTTGGGTCGTCACGCTACGCGATGGTGTCACCTTCTCTAATGGAGAAGTGCTGGACGCGAACGCTGTTATTGCAAGCTACGCTTATCTGCAGACGGAAGAGGGCATGCGAGAGTCTCTGGCCCGAGACGTCAAAGATATCGAAAGCATGGAAGCCGTCGATTCCCTAACCCTCCGCTTTGTTACGAGCGAACCGATTCCCGCGTTTCCTCGACTAATGGCAATTATTCCTATCGTGGCACCGGCCCACTGGCAAAAGATCGGCCGTGAAGGCTTTGCCTTTGATCCCGTTGGCAGTGGTCCCTTTGCAGTGACGGAATGGAATGCGACCCAGGTTTTATTGAAAGCCCACACCAGCGCCTGGCGTCCACCGAAACTCGATGCGCTTGAAATCTTGGACCTACCTGAAACCGCATCCCGCGTTGCCGCTCTGATGACAGACCGCATCGATATCGCCTCGGAGATCGGACCGGACGATGCGTTCAACATTGAGGCATCAGGATTCAACACCTACCAACGACCTGCGACGGCAACGGAAGTCGTCTCGTTCAATACGTTGGTTGAGTCGCCCCTCCAAGATGTCCGCGTGCGTCGTGCTTTGAACTACGCCGTCAACAAAGAAGCTATCGCGATCGCAATAATGGATGGCCGCACGCTCGTTGTTGACCAAATGACGCCCAGCACTAATCCGGATCGGGACGATGCATTGGAACCGTACCCCTACGATCCTGACAAAGCGCGCGCTCTGTTGGCTGAAGCGGGTTACCCCGATGGCTTTTCCTTTGTCTTCGAATTCAGCTTCGGCACCGGCGGAACCCATATGGCAGCCATGTACCAACAGGTCGCCGCCGACCTCGCAAAAGTGGGAGTCGATATGGAAGTGCAGCCCCGACCCTTTAGCCAATACGTGCAGGGTATTTTGCAGGGCAAGTGGGGTGGGCAAGCCTTCGGTTTTGAATATGAAGTGCTCCCAACCGGCGGCAGCATGCGACCGTTCCGTTTACACTCTTGTGCGTGGTCTTACCCATGGTACTGCGACGAAACGATTCAGCCCTTTATCGAGCAAGCCAAACACGCGATGAATCCTGCGGACAGAGTTGCCGCCGTACGCAAAGTGCTCAAGCATTATCGCGATGAAGCCGTGTCGCTGATGTTGGTTGAGAACATGGGACTAGACGGCATTAACCCGCGCGTACAAGGATACAATCAAGACGGCGGTATCATTCCCTTCCACGCGATTACTTTGGAAGACTGACCCTTGAAACGTATCACGACACTACTCGCTGCCTTACTCGGAATGGGGCTTGCCCAGGTTACGGCGCAGGCGGAAAGCCTCCTCCGCATTGGCATGATTGCGATGCCGCCAGCCCAGGGGAACCCTTTCTTCACCACCGGGACAACGCCGCATATGTTCTATCCGGCGATTTACGACACGCTCACACAAGTGAGCGAAATGGGCGTGGTGGTTCCACAGATTGCGACCTCTTGGGATCGCGTTGACGATCTCACTTGGGTCTTTGAAATCAGACCGGACACAGAATTCTCCAACGGCGAGCCGGTCAATGCAGAAACCGTCGTCGCGATGGTCGCCGCTTTTGAGCGAGACGACTTCATCCCGTTCAGTTTAAGGCGGGAATTTGATTTCATCGCAGGCGTCCGTGCCCTTGATAATCTGACCGTGGAAGTCACAACAATCGCTCCGCACGCATTGTTGCCACGGTATATGTCTTTCTTCTATCTCGTCCCGCCGAAACATTTGGCGGACAATGGGCCAGAGGGATTGGCATCAAACCCCATTGGGTCCGGACCCTTTGTGGTCGACGACTGGCTGGCAGAGCGCGTGCTTCTAAGCGCCAACAAAACATCCTGGCGGGCACCAAAAATAGACAAACTAGAAGCTCTGGTTTTACCGCAAGCAACTTCGCGATTGCAGGCGTTATCCTCTGGACGAATCGATGTTGCGATCAATCTCGGACCTGACGATGAACCGCGACTAAAAGCACAAGGCTTGCGGCTGGTGCCACGTAATCCGGTTCGCATTTCAGTGATCGCCTTAAACACGATGATAGAGGACTCGCCGTTTAAGGATGTGCGCGTCCGGCAAGCCATGAACTATGCGGTCAATCGAGAGGCCATCGCAGCAACCCTCATGGGCGGCTACGTCAAACCAGCCAGTCAGCCAACGCCGGAAAACGCCATCGGCTTTGACCCAAGCCTGGAGCCTTACCCGTACGATCCTGATAAAGCCCGCGCCCTGTTGGCAGACGCCGGCATAACGGATGGGTTTGACGCGGTGTTTGAAGTGGTCACCGGCGCGAACAGTTCGACCGACGCAGTCATGCAACAGGTTGCCGCCGACTTAGCCCGCGTCAACGTCCGCGTTGAAGTGCGTCCAATCATGTACAGCCAAGTTGTATCGCGCATGACCCAAGGCGGTTGGGACGGATCGATGTTTAGTGTCGACTTCGCTACTGGCCCGACGATGGATGGTCTGCGACCCTTCCGTTTGCACTCCTGTACCTGGAACGCACCTTGGTACTGCGACCCCATCGCGGAGGCCTTGTATCAGGAGGCGAAAATTACCGCCGATACAGAAAAACGAATCGACCTGACGCGGCAGGTCATCAAACGATACCGCGACGAAGCCTCGAGCATTCTGTTGTTCCCCATTCTTGGCCTCGATGGCTTAGGGGCGCGCGTCAAAACATGGGCACCAGTGAACGACCGATTGATGCTGCACAATGCCGAGCTCTTCGCCGAATAGGCGAACACGCGATCTGCCCGAAAAACAAAAATGCTGTTTTGCTCGAAACGAGCCCATGCACTAGGCCTTTTTGAGAAATTTCGTCTGTGTTCTCAAGCCGTTAAGCCCAAATATGAACGAGTGCCGACTGACTCTACGAAAATGAGGGCGGTTTAGCGCGGAAATCTGCGGTTTTTACGGTGTGGCTGGCGAATCGTACGGTGACGGCAGGAGCGCGCAAAAGGCGAGCTACGACCCACCCAATAAATTCCGCACATGGGCGAGACGCGTTTCAACAACGCGTTCCATGTCGTCCGTCAGGACAAAACCATCGTCACCCTCGCCGTCCTTCACCTTGGCATTCCACTCGGCCATAGACATGCCCAGCTTCTCGCTCTGACGGTCCAACGCGTTGCCCGGCGAGACAAACTGCTCGCAGGTTTCCACATCAATTTTTTCATGGGCAACCAAGTCTCGTAAACACATGCGATACAAGGTGTCTTCCGTGCGATAGGTGCGAAAGTCAGGTTCTTCTGCGAACCCGAGGATCATGTCGTGCCACACCCGGCGGACACAAAAATTGATCGGGTTGCTTTCATCGAGAGAATGCCGCCACTGCTCATGCATGGGCATATCAACGTGAAGCTTGGTGAAGACATACCCGAGATCATCGTTCTCAAGCAGATGCTGCACACACAGATGAACGTGATTGGGATAGAAGACGTCATCGGAATCGAGAAAGAACAGATAAGACCCGGTGGTTTTACGCACACCCTCGTTGCGGGCGAATCCAGGGCCTTGGTTTTCGTCGTAGGTCACCAGCTTTATCTCTGGGTGTTTTTCAGACCAAGCCGTAATGATCTCGCGCGTGTTGTCGGTGGACACATCGTCGACCACAGCGATTTCAGGGATTAATTCTGGGATCTTATCCCGCGCGGCTGCAACGCTATCGACCGCACTTCGCAAGGTACGATCAAGAGTCTCCGCCGCGTTGTACGCGGGGATAATAACGGCAACGGAAGGGGCACGAACACGGGACATGGGGGCAATTTAGAACTATCACCCGGCGAATGACAGTCATTCGAGTACCGCTACATCAAATCTAGAGCCTTCAAGACGCTCTTGGTGATGCCTATACGAGCAGGCGCCTGACTGGGATCATGGATATCCATGTTTAAGGCGAACACGGAGGCTTCGTTGCCACGCTCTATCCATCCGACAAACCACCCCGTTGAAGGGTCAGTATCAGTAGTCCAACCACCCTTACCATGCAGGGTGTATGCCTCATTGCGCTCAAGAATGGTGATGCCTTTGACCGCATCAATGGTCTTCAGAGAGAACGGTAGATCATCCAAATAGAGCCGCCGCAGAAACTGAACCTGCTCGTGTGCACTGATACGAAAGCCCCTCAGAACCCAGAACCAATCGAGATTTTCGCTGGTAATTTTGCCCGTGCCATAACCCACCCTGTTGAGGTAGCTGGTCATGCGCTCAAGACCCACATCGCGTGCAATCTGCTGGTAAACCGGCAAGGCAGAAACGGCGATGGCCGTCCGTAGGCTGTGATCCATATTCCATTCTGGTCTCTGCCGGGTCACCCCGTCCCATTTGAGGACGTGAGAGTCGACGTCGGTCACGACACCTGTTTCAAGAGCGATGAGAGAGTTTAAAACCTTGAAGGTGGATGCTGGCGGAAAGAGTTCAGCGGCACGCTCAGGATTATGAACATCCACAGTTCCTTGACGCACGTCCATAACAACAATTGCGCCGACAGTCCCAGCCCGCTCAAAGAATGCAGAAAAGTCTGGGTGCTGCTGAATCTCAGGGGTTTGTGCAAAGGCGGAAACTACTAGGAACCAAGACGCAGTCAGCACAGCCAGCAGGGTAGATATGATACGAAGCACTTTGGTCGCTACGCTCCCGACTTGAGCACCCTACATATGGATCGGGCGCTTGTGCACGGCTAAGGCCGCTTCCTTGATCGCTTCACCCAATTGCGGGTGGGCGTGACAGGTACGGCCGATATCTTCCGCTGAGGCGGTGAATTCCATACCCAGCGAGACTTCCATAATCAGATCGCCAGCCAGCGGGCCAATGATGTGGCAGCCCAAGACTTCATCGGACTCCGCATCGGCTAGAATTTTCACAAAGCCATCCGTGTCGCCGTTGGCGCGGGCGCGGGAGTTGGCGGTGAACGGGAATTTGCCGCTCTTATATTTCGTGCCTGCCTCTTTGAGTTGCTCTTCGGTTTTGCCGACGCCGGCCACTTCGGGCCAGGTGTAAACGACGGAGGCGATGGCATCGTAGTTGATGTGCGGTGTCAGGCCCGTGAGGGATTCGGCCACCACAACGCCTTCGTCTTCCGCTTTGTGGGCCAGCATCATGCCGCCAATAACATCCCCAATGGCGAAGATGCCTTCCACATTGGTTTGGAAGTGATCGTCCACTTCAACAAAACCACGGTCCGTTAAATTAACGCCCGCTTTGTCCAGGCCGAGCCCTTGGGTGAAGGGGCGGCGGCCAATAGCCACCAGCACCACATCAGCCTTCAGGGTTTCCGCATCGCCGCCAGCGGCTGGTTCGACAGAGACGGTGGCGCCGGTCTTAGTGGCTTTGACGCCGGTAACTTTAGACCCGAGCTTAAACTTAAGGCCCTGCTTTTCGAGGATGCGCTGCATTTGCTTGCGCACTTCCGCATCCATCGGCGGCAGGATGAAATCGAGATACTCAACGACGGTGACATCAGCCCCGAGGCGACGCCAGACGGAGCCCATTTCCAGGCCAATCACACCGGCCCCGATAACCACCATGGACTTCGGCACCTTCTTGAGATCAAGCGCGCCGGTGGAACTGACGATGGTTTTCTCATCAATGTCGACACCTGGCAGCGGTGTCACTTCAGAGCCCGTCGCGATGACAACATTCTTAGCGTTGATCTTCTGGGCTTTGCCTTTGCCGTCTGGCTTGACCGTAACTTCATGAGCGCCCAGCTCAGCTTTGGTGATGCTGCCCAAACCCTTGAAGTAATCGACCTTGTTTTTCTTGAACAGGAATTCGATGCCCTGGGTAAGTTCGGTGACGACAGTATCCTTGCGCGCCATCATGGTTTTGAGATCGAGCTTAACGTCGCCAACCTTAATACCGTGATCGGCAAAGTGGGTGTTCGCTTCGTCGTAGAAGTGAGAGGACTGCAACAATGCCTTGGATGGGATACAGCCTACGTTTAGGCATGTTCCGCCGAGAGC
>Ga0055584_100002233_pt1 | contig 19191 bp, 16 predicted proteins | sample OSDHelmetaG_FD_58716 | JGI IMG/M metagenome (GOLD analysis project Ga0055584, IMG submission 58716) | Pelagic marine sediment microbial communities from the LTER site Helgoland, North Sea, for post-phytoplankton bloom and carbon turnover... | ecosystem: Environmental > Aquatic > Marine >... | reverse complement strand
GTGACCAATTTGATTAGCATCGTTATAGGTTAATTGAATAATTCTGACGCCAAGGTTTGCGAAAGTGTTAATACGTTCAATTTTGTCACCCACGGACGTAGCATTTTGAAACCCAAAAATGATACCAATTTTATTTTCGCGTTTCGCGCGACGTATGTCCTCAGCTTTCCAGATCTTGAGAAAGTCATTGGGATATTGAAGAATAATAGAATTCCATTTAGCGATATCGTTAATGGTGTACTCATAAGGTTCGCCCGGTCCGGCGACATAGCCAAGGGTGGCATTAATTGCGGTTGTACCAGAATCATGCGTATCTTTAATCGCGCGAGAATCAATACTGCGCATTCTTCTAATTGAAGATTTGCCAACAGACTCGTTTTTGTTGCTCTGACTAGTTGCCCATAGGTTTTGATTAGATAAGCCGCTGAGGGCGTTAATCACAATCATATTTTCAATATTAACTGTATTTGCTGGACTCGCAGCAAATGCAGGCAAAAGTGGTGACAACGTCAATGCGGTAGAGCTTAATTGTAAAAAATGACGTCTGGAAAATTGTTTATTCATTTTTATTCACTAATTAGAAATTAAAATAGCTTATCGATTACCCGGTATGTTTAGTTTTTTTCTTTCTACGATAACGCCGTTTTTAATTACCATGTTTATCTTTTTCGCGTTATCAATATTGGTGATCGGATTCGCGTCTAGCAGAACTAAATCTGCAAGTTTACCTTCAGACACACTACCCAGATCATCTTCCTTACCCAGGAATTTTGCTGCATTGAGTGTTGCTATCTTAATAACGTCTATAGTCGGTATACCGGAAGCGACTAACAATTCCATTTCTCTATGTACTGCGGGCCCGCTACTCTGATCTGTGCCAAGTGCTATTACTGCGCCTCCGGCGTTAAGCTGTCTAAGATTTTCCTGTGCGATAGGCGTCATTATTTTCATCCACCAGGTCCAGGTTCTTTCTTTATATTCTGCGCTGGTTTCATTTTTTAGTTTTTTGATCTCATCTTTAGTAAGCACTGCCTGATAAAGCGCCTGATCCAGATATTCTGGATGTTCCGCCAAGCGGCTATAGTTTTCGCCAATGGTTAAAGTCGTCGCCATGGGGATTTTTTTCGCGGCCATAAACCCGGGAAAACTTTCACTTATAGGTCCGGTGATAACGGGATGAGATAAGGAGTCGATTCCGGCAAAAATAGCTTGTTTAGCACGAATTTCACTGGGCGTATGTGCCGTTGCTCTTATGCCTTTATCATTATAGTATTCAATAATATGCTGCATCAGCGGCACAGGCAGTATTGGGATCATTGGACGCGCGCCCCAGCCTCTTTCTTCCAGGGTCAATTTGACAATATCAGGTTGATAGTTGAGATGTTCATCCAGTGAAGTCTTTGCTTCAGGCCAATCGTCAACCAGAGTGGCGCCTGCGCCACTGCCATGGCTGCCCGGATAGGTGACAATGCCGCCGGTTGCGAAGATGCGAGGGCTTTGAATTTTCCCGGTTCGTTCCTGGTTTCGAAGTGCAAAAATAAACTCTGGGATATTACCGGAATCATAAACAGAGGTAACGCCGCTATAGATGTAGCCACTCAATGCGCGCTTGCCTTTATCCATATCCAGATCGACTTCACGTAAGCCTTCTTTTGAAACTTTAACAGCACCTACCAGGTGAATATGAATATCCATCAGTCCGGGAATTAGATATTTCCCTGAAGCGTTGATGGTGTCAGCATTTTTTCGTTCAGAGGCAGGAAACTTTCCCCTGCGGATTTCTGCAATTCGATTGCCTGCGATCATCACACTGGCATGTTCAATAGCAGGGCGTCCTGTGCCGTCGATGAGCGTTGCATCTTCTATTAGCAAATTGCGATCTTTTGCATGGAGAAAACAGGAAAAGAGCATTAAAAATACAATTACAAAATTATTTTTCTGATTATTCATTGTTATTGTTGTCCCGTTGCTGAACGATTACGTGAATTAAATTACGGTAATAAAAATTATTTATTTATGTTTGAAGATAACACCATCTCGCATAACAAAACCAACACCCAGAACGGCTTTAATATCATTGAGGGGATTGCCCGGCATGGCGACTATATCGGCTGCTTTACCAGTTTCCAGCGAGCCCGTCTTTTTATCAATACCTGCAGCGATTGCAGCATTAATAGTACCTGCCATTATTGATTCCATTTCAGACATACCAATGTTGACGTATTCGACAAATTCATTCGCATTTTCACCGTGAGGAGAGACACCGGAATCGGTACCCAGCGCAATATTGACGCCCATTTTGTAGGCCATGGCCCCCATATCTTTTGGTTGTCGGCCAAGTCGTAATAATTTATCCATTATGGGCTTGGGTAAATGACCGAAAGGTCCTTTTTTCATTTTTTCAGGCGTGTCACCAACCGCAGTAATTGGATAAATTGTCGGTATCATCCATGCGCCGGTTTTCACGAATAATTTCATCGTACCTTTATCAGCCCACATTGCATGTTCAATGGAATCGAAACCAGCTCGCAGTGCGGCTTCAATACCTTCTTTTGCATGTGCATGAGCGGTTACTTTACGACCAAGATTGTGCGCTGTTTCGACTATGGCTTCCAATTCTGCATCTGTTAACTGTTGACCGGTGCCTGCTGCGGTTTCGCTTAAGACGCCTCCTGTTGCAGTTACCTTTATCACGTCCGCACCACGCTTCACCTGCCTTCTTACTGCCGCACGACAGGAATCAGGTCCATCACAGGTGGCTGTCGAAGGAATAACATCAAGCACTTCCTGACGAAAGCCATGTACATCACCATGTCCACCAGTTGCAGTAATCGCTTCACCAGCAACCAGTATTCTCGGACCCGGAACTTTACCGGCTTTGATAGCATCGCGTAGCGCAAATATGGAATCACCGCGTGAACCCAGATCACGTATTGTAGTAAAACCGGCATTCATGGTACGTAGTGCGTACATAGCACCTGTAAGGGCATTGGCCGCATCTCCCATGGTAACTGTATCGAGTTTCGCCCCTTGTCTGTATTCCTTACTAATATGAACATGCAGATCAATAAAACCAGGCATGACAAACTGATTTTTCAAATCAATAATGCTCTCATTATTATCATTACCTTCGACCTGGTTTTTGCTCAGGTAACCTGCATGAATGCTATCGACCTTTCCATTTCGGACCACAACAGTCTGTCGTTCCAGTGGCTGATTACCCGGTATGGCAAGCAAGGTGCCTGCGTGAATAATTAATGCCTTATCACTAATCGCATGAGGAAAGCCTTGTTTTGCACTTACAGTATTGGAATACGTTAATCCAAAAGTCTGTATCAGTAGGAAGAAGTAAATACCTTTAATGGCGAGTGTTCTCTTAGGAGCTTTTTTATTCATGAATGCTTACCTTTATTTAATATCGGTAAAGACATGTTTAGCCTTTTCCAATGTGGGTTCTTTCCAGTTTGGAAACCTGCTCTTGAAAATATCATCCCGACCATAATATTTTTCAAGCAAAATACCTTTAGCTGAACCTCCGTTCCATACATCATATTTACTATCACTGTATTTCTTGAAAAAGGTGGTCAGGCGCTTATCCAGCGAGTCACGTATTTTTGTGTAAGCAGGGTCATCGATAAGGTTTACTTTTTCACGTGGATCATTCTTCAAATTGTACAAAGTATTGGGTTCTTCCTCATCGTCCAGTCTTTTCATGTATTTCCAGTCTGATGTGCGAATAACCCTGACCGTAACAAATTCGAAGAAAGCGGCATCATCCCAGTTTTCAATAATGTTGCCGTGAAGAAAAGGCGTAAAACTTTTGCCTGGTGAATTGGCAATAGTTTTATCTTTCATACCAGCATAGTCGAGCAGAGTCGGGAATAAATCATATTGATTAATAATTTTATTGCTCTTTATGCCTTCCTTAATCTTACCGGGTTGGCTCACGATAAGCGGTATTTGCATGTTGATATTGTGAGCCGTAAAAGGGAATGACCATGAAGTGTTTCCAAATAAGCCATGATGGCCATAGGAAGCACCCTGATCTGAGGTATAGATAACGATAGTATTATCATCCATACCAAGCTTTTTTAGCGTATTCATTATGGTACCCACACCATCATCAACCATAGTGGTCTCAGATGCGGCATTTATCATAGCTGTTTTGTTATTCAGCGCTTCGATGGCTTTCCACGCTGTCGTGCCTTCTTTCAACATAAGATTAGAAGGTCCTCTTAAGCCCTGTGCCCAGTTTTTCAGATAGGGGTGAATACTTTCCTGAGGCATCGAAGGAGTGTTCTTTTTGTAATAATCTGCATGCCGGTTACGCGGCTCCATAGTCACGGTTGGAGGCAGGTTATAGGGTCCATTGTAGGAAAGGTATAAAAAGAAAGGCTTATCCTTTTTTTGTTGTGATAGATATTCCACCGCTTTCTTTGTCCAGAAATCCGTCAGATGCTCAGCGACTTCATATTGCTTGCCATTATCAATGACTGTTTGGTCATAGAAAGTAGTGGTATGCCCAGACGGGAAAGTCACCCAGTGTTGAAAACCAATCTGTGGTTCTTGTGGCATTCCCAGATGATATTTACCTACCAGCGCTGTGTTATAACCGGCCTCAGAAAAAGTCTGAGGCATGCTGCGAAACTCTTCTATACCTGACCAGCTTGGGACATCAATATCTGAGGGCAAGGCAACATGAATACCGGTTTGTGAAGGCATCAAACCTGTTAGTAAGGTTGCTCTCGTTGGCGAGCAAACACCATTAACTGAAAATGCCTGGTTGAACTGGACACCTTGCTCAGCCAATTTATCAATATTGGGTGTTTTTACTTCTGCATTACCATAAGTTCCTATCAGAGAATGACTCTGATTATCAGAAACGATTAATACAATATTGGGTCTGGAGTTTGTTGCAAACAGAGAAGAAGAGAAAAAAACTAGAGTACAGAGAATAGAAATTACAGCTCTTTTTTTGATTAGCATAATATTTAGTACAGTAGAATCATAAGCTCCTTCCTTGAAAGCCGTGAGTTGATTTAAACCGGGTACAACATCCTGAATGTTGCACCCGGTAAGCGTTATCAATAATTAATTCGATTACAAGAATTAAAAATCCCGGCTAAATGAAATACCAACAGTTCGTGGTCTTTCAATGAAGTTTTGTCCCGGTGTTGGTCTGAAAGGAGCGCCGACAAAAACATTGGTAATTGCGCGTTCGTCAAAGACGTTTTCCACATAAACTGCCGCATTCCATTCATCCGCTTCAAGTCCAAATCGTAGATCAACAATGGCATAGTCGCCCTGTCTGGCGTACTGATCATTTACTACAGTAGTCGGAGTCAATGTCGGAATATCTATGAGGAAGGGATTAAAGTCAGAAAAATTCGCACCGGTATAGTCAACATTAACATAGCCGAAACCACGCACACCGCCAAACCAGGGTAAGTCTCTGCCATACTCAAGAGACGCATTAGCGGTAAACTCCGGTACGTTTGGTATACGATCACCGTCCAGACCAGAGCGTGAATTGCCACCGGCAATATTTATCGGTGCATTTGCGCCAAGCTCAGCGTTCACATAGCTAAGTGCCGTGGTTAAACGAAGATCATCAGCCAGTTCAAATATGCCCTCTACTTCAAAGCCAAGTACTTCAGCCTTATCAGCATTTAAGTTTAAGGCAAATAAGCCTGTTGGTGAACGAGCACCGAGAATAATATCCTTCCAATCAATGTAATAAACGGCTCCGTTTAAGGTCACTCGTCCATCCATCCACTGTGAATGCACACCAATCTCAAAACTATCCAAAGAGTCAGATTTAAATGATTCTGGTGTACCTGCAGCCAAAGGATCTGTTATGGCAATAGAGGAAGAGTTCTGATTTGCCCCACCAGGCCGATAGCCTTGTGAAAAAGAAGCATAGAGCAATATATCGTCACTATAATCATAGGCAGCATGCGCCTTAAATATCACACCATCTTCCGCACCGCGCGTGAGATTGTTAAAGAAAGGAATAGGATTCCCTGGCGTACCTACGGGGACACCATTCGGCGGTGCTCCGATAAACTGACCTGGGACACCGACATCATTCACTACGTCACTGCCATTCTGGATATCGTAGTAGCGAAAACCACCTGTAATCGCAAGTTTGTCTGTTACATGCCAGGTGGCTTCACCAAAAACCGCTTTTTGCAGTAGCGATGCGTTGACATGGCGTTTGAACAAGAAAATGTTTTCGGTTGGTTCACCAGCGGCTGTTATATAGTTAACTCGGGAATCAACGAAGGAGTTTCGGTCGGAATAGAACAAACCTGCGGTCCAGTCGATTACATTATCTCCCGAAGACGACAGACGAAATTCGTGTGTTACAGCCTGTAGTGGATCGGGCTGTGTTGAGAGTAAAGGAGGAAATGGAAAGCCCGTAAAGCCGTTATGAAAACGAAATACGGCGTTACGGTCAAACCAGGAGTAAGAATATAATGCATTGGCCCAACCAAAGTCATACTCTAAATTTAGGTTATAGGTAACCTGCTCCTCTTCATAGGGTTCCCTGGAAGGGGCATCGGTTTGGGGCCTGTCACCAAGAGTGGGATTGATGTGAAAACCACTGCCTACTTTCAGATCCTGATAATAAATAGTGCCTGTCGCGGTAAAGTTCTCTGTGGGTGTCCAACGCAAGGCCACTCGCCCACCTTCTGCATCCACGTCATTGTCATTATTTCTGCCCAAAGTGACATTATCTATGAAGCCGGGATCATCACGTTTATAGGCCACCACTCGAACCGCCAATTGGTCCTTAATAATTGGCACATTAGCCATGGCACTGATTTGGAAACCCTCATCGCCATGTCTCACAGATGAGCCCTCGACGCTGATTTTTCCTTCGAATTCCTCGGCATTGGGTTTATTGGTTATAAAACGTATGGTGCCGCCCATGGAGCCACCACCATACAAAGTGCCTTGGGGGCCCTTCAGAACCTCGACCCGTTCAAGGTCAAAAGGTTTTAACTCAGGGGAACGTTCGCCTGCGCTATTGGTAGTGCCTGGGGCAGCGGTGGTCAGTGAATTATCAAAGTACACCCCCACTTGTGCTTCACCCGGACTTGCTATCCCACGAATAATCGGACGAGTCTGCGAGGGGCCATTATCACGTAGGGTCAAACCGGGTACTGAGCCAACAATATCAGAAAAATCATCAGCTCCAACTCGTTCTAATTTTTGGTTAGTGAGAGCGGATATAGCAATCGGTGTATCTTGTAATGTGCTGTTGCGTTTTAATGCCGTAACAACTATTTCTTCAATCGCGTCTGCCGCCGAGGCGCTGTAGCTAACGGATGCCACGATTAAAGTGATTAATATAGAACTAAGATTTGTTTTTGATGCGAAATTAAAAACCATTGTTGTTCTCCCCCTTGAGATTTTTATCTGACATACGGACGTTAAAAGTCTATTTATTTCAGTTCTTCAGTATGACCAAGGATAAGAGTCTTTGCGAATGATTTATTAGGGTGAAAGCTAAAATAAAAATGTGCATTTCGGACGTCAAATGCTTTTATAATACCAAATATATAACCTTATATATCAAAGACTTATGGAAAAGTGGCTGAGGTTGTAAGTAAAAAAGGGAAAATTAAGCTTTTTTCGTTAAGATTATTGTTCATTATTGGCACAGAATTTGTGTTTTATTCGGGATGAGAACTCTTGAGTTGCAGGATATAAGATTTAATTTAATTATTTCTCATGAATTAGCTGAAAAGTAGACCTGAGTTCAACAACATCTGATGGAAATTTAAGCCTTATGCAGAAGCCAATATCTTTGTCGTTTAGTCATTTTGGCTTCTTTGTTTCTGATCTGCAGAAGATGAAGTTATTTTATTCTGAGGTGATGGGCTTTCATATCACCGATGAGGGGCAATTTCCAAATGGACAATCTCTGGTATTCTTGAGTCGCGACCCAGAGGAACATCATCAGCTCGTATTAACAGCGGGTTGTCCGGATCAAGGTGCCTTTAATCGTATTAACCAGATTTCTTTTTTTGTTGAGGATCTGGAAGAACTCAAGGCGTTTTATTCCAGCATTGAAAATGAGTCTGTCACTGAGCTACAGGCAGTCACTCACGGAAATGCCTGGTCCGTGTATTTTTTTGACCCTGAGGGTAATCGAATTGAAGTCTATACCCACACTCCCTGGTATGTCAGTCAACCTCTTAGGGAGCCAATTGATATGAGTCTTGAGATTGAAGATATTTTTGTGCAAACAAAAGCACTTTGTAAAACATTACCCGGATATCAGTCCAGAGATGAATGGCAGAAATCAATGAATATGTTGATGAGTGCTAAATAAAGAATAATAAAAAATTATTTACACTTTAACAAACTAAGAATGGAGAAATAAGTGCGTAAGCAATTATCAAAAGAAGAACTTGAGCAGGCTTTGGAAATGTTGGCCGTTGCTATCAATGAAGCAGGTAGTGAAAAGGAAATGTTATTTCTAAGTAAGCTATGTTTTTCGCTAGCAAATGAACTAGGTGATTTGAAATTACTTAGAGAAACGATAAATAAAGTTAATGTTGATCTTTAATGGTGTTTTATGACTATAGAAATTGATGAGATAAAGAAGTTTGAAAAACTATCGAGCCTGATTGAACCGGAGGCAGAGCAACGCCAGGAATTACTGGGAAAAGTTAATCAATACACGGAAGGTTTTCTAGAAACCATTCATGACAAAAATGCCTACATACAGGATGGTCTCGATGGTAAGGGCATCTTGGAGGCATCGATAGAGGAACAGGGAACGGATATGGACTCCATTCTAAAACTCTATAAAGACAATGTTGAACAGCAAGGTATCAATACGGTATCGGGTAAGTTTTTTGGATATATCGCACCTTGCAGTATGTTTTATTCTGCTCTGGGCGATTATATCGCGGCCATCACAGATCCGTTTAGTGTTGATTATTCTGCTAGCCCCGGTGCGGTACGTATGGAAAAAATGTTGCTTAACTGGATGGCCGATGTGGTTGGTTATCCTTCAAGCTCTCAGGGTGTCCTGGCATCCGGTGGTAGTTTGGCAACACTAACATGCATAGTCACCGCGCGTGAATCTCATGCAATTAAGGCTAAAGATTTTGACAAAGCAGTGGTCTACATGACTGAGCTCACTCATCACTGTTTAAGAAAAGGTTTACATGTAGCCGGTATGGGAGAATGTGTTATTCGCAAAGTTGCGGTCGATGATGGATTTAGGATGAAGGCGGATGCACTTGCTGAATGTATTGAAAATGATAAAAAGGCAGGGCTACGACCCTGGCTAGTTGTGGGTTCAGCGGGCACGACTGATCTGGGAAACGTTGATCCCCTTGATGCTATCGCTGATGTCGCTTCGGAGCACAATTTATGGTTTCACGTAGACGGTGCTTATGGTGGTTTTTTTATCTTAAGTGATTTAGTAAAAGATAAATTTAAGGGCATAGAACTTTCTAATTCGGTGGTAATGAATCCTCATAAAACGCTGTATACACCTTTTGGTTTAGGCGCCGCACTTATCAGAGATGGAGAATTACTTTATAAGGCTCATCATTACACTGCCAGTTATTTGCAGGACAATTACCTAAATCAAGATGAACTATCACCGGCTGATCTTGGCCCTGAATTGACACGGCATTTTCGTGCACTGCGTCTCTGGTTACCTCTGAAGCTGATTGGGGTGGCGCCATTCCGAGCGGCTCTGAGTGAGAAAATTTTGCTGACTAGATATGCTTACGAAACATTGGCAAAGCAGGACGGGTTTGAAATGGGGCCTTATCCTGAGTTGTCTACTTTTGCATTTCGGTATCTACCTGCTGAAGGCGACGCAGATGAATTCAATAAGTCACTAATTGATGAATTGCGTAAAGATGGAAGAATATTTTTATCGTCAACAGTCCTCGATGGGAAATACATGATTCGTGTAAACGTTTTATCGTATCGAACACATTTTGAAACCATAGAGCTGGCGATTCAGGTTATAAATGAAAATATTCAAAAACTGAGTTAGAAAATTTATTTGTTGAAAAATAAAAGGAAGGTCAGATGAAAATTACCCGACGTGATTTTGTTAATGGTGTGCTTGTTGGTACAGGTGCCGCATTATTAAAACCTAACATAGCAATTTCAGCGGTGAGTAATAATCATAATGGCGTTGACGATAGTTGGTATGGCTACGGCGGAGTAGGAGATTACGCATCGTCGCACGGTAATACACCTGAATTAGTCAATACTGCACATCGACTTCGAGATGGTGATTTTGCAAAAATATCAACTAACCTGCCCATTGATGAAGAATACGATCTTGTAATAATTGGCGGTGGTGTTGCTGGTCTGGGGGCAGCCTGGCATTTTAAGAAAAATGCGAAACCCGGACAGAAATGTTTAATGCTGGATAATCATCCAATATTCGGTGGTGAGGCAAAGGAAAACGAATTTGAAGTAAATGGTGAGACTCTGATCGCACCACAAGGTGCCAATGGCTTTTTCCTGCCTCCTCATGTTGATGACCCTGAAAAAGCATCAGGTGATGCTCGTTACTATGCAGAATTTAAAATTCCTCGGGAACTACCCTATGGACCATGGTCGCCAGATTTCAAACCTCTAAAATTTTGTCGGGACAACTATGGCTTTACGCATTGGTTACTGGAAAATAATACCAGTTTAGGCCATTTCTATGAATCAAATGGTAAAGGTCAGTGGGTCAATAATATCTGGAATGACGATCTCAAGAGCACGCCTTTTTCAGAACAAAAACGACAGGCCTTATTGGCCTGGCAGAGGAGTCGAGCGGAAGGATTGGGTAGCGAAGAAACAATGCAACATCTCGATAGCATGTCTTATAAGGATTATCTCGAAAAAGAATTGAAACTTGGACCCGAAGGCACCGATTATGCCGATGTGTTTATGGCTGGTGCATTTGGTTTGGCTAGCGATTCTGTGTCCGCCTATGCCGCTCATGCTGTGTATATGCCGGGTACCTTGTCAAAACAACAATACGATGATGGTGTTCCACATCGCAATTCATTTCCGGGTGGTAATTCAGGTTTTGCCCGATATTTTCTCAAGTCAATTCTGCCGTCCGCTATTGCGGGGAAGAATCATTTTGATGACATAATTACAGGTGCTATTAATTTTTCCGAGCTAGACAAATCAGACAGTAACATCCGCATTCGCTTACGCTCTACTGCTGTCAGCGTACAACACGAAGGCTCCGCAGATAACGCTGAAAGTGTAAGGATCGTATACAGTCATGATGGCAAGGAACGTGTCATCCGCTCAAAGGGCGTGGTGATGGCTTCTGGAGGTTGGGTTAATAAACATGTTGTCAGAGATTTGCCGGGCACTTTTCACGACGCCTATCAACATTTTCATCATGTACCGTTTATAGTTATTAATGTAGCGTTAAATAACTGGCGTTTTATGTACGAATTGGGTATTACCGGTGCGCGTTGGTACGATGGCTTTGCTTATACCTGTAACATTCGCCAACCCATGATGGTAGGCCGTCATAGACCTGCTTTGGATCCCGATAAACCGGCAGTGTTAACTTTTTATATGCCTTTTCATTCACCTGGACTACCTATTAAGGCTCAGGCATCTCTAGGCCGTGCCAAACTGTTTGCTACCTCTTATGCTGATTATGAGAAACAGATACGGACGCAAATGACAAAAATGTTTTCTGTCGCCGGCTTTGATCATAAAAGAGACATCGAGGGAATAATTCTAAATCGCTGGGGACATGCCTATGTCGTTCCAGCACCGGGTTTCTTTTTTGACACTGACAAAGGCATGGCACCAAGAAATGTTATCAAACAAGGCTTTGGGCGTATTGCATTTGGTCATTCGGAACTTGAAGGTTTTCAACACTGGGGACCAGCCGCAGATCAAGGACGAAGAGCCACGCAACAAATATTGGATATTATTTAGTAAAGTTGAAACTGCTCAAGACGACACAAACTGATAGAAGAGGATTATTATGCAAAACAAGACTAGACGAAAACTGATAACAGCGACTGCTTTATTTATCTTATCTGTTTCTAATGTTTACGCTCATGACGCAGCTGCAAAAATGAGTCGGGAAATAATAGCTGCTGAATTACTGTCAAATATTCCAGGCCATCAATTAACTGCAGTCACGGTAACAATTGCACCTGGGGTAGCTTCACCTTCACACCGGCATGCGGGTTTTGTTTTTATCTATGTACTCGACGGCATAGTGGAGTCTCAATTAAATAATGGAGAAATAATGACCTTTAAGGCCGGGCAGAGTTGGGTAGAACCACCGGGTACTTTACATAGTCATGCAAAAAACCCGAGTGACTCCAAACCGGCAAAAATTCTTGCAGTTTTTGTCGCCAAGGAAAATGCTCAGTTAACAACGATGGAAATGGAAAATCAGCGATAAAATTTTATTAAGACTATTTTTAGCTTGAAGATAAATTCTTTATCGCCTTAATAAGGTTTCTCGTTCCATTGAAAAAACTCAACGATGTAACCAGCAGGATCTTTCATCATAAAAGAATTGGCAAAGCCATCACTGTGATCTTTTAAATGGGTTTCAAGGTAATCCGGACCTGTTTCTTTCACTCGATTATACCAGCCTTGAACATCTGAGGTGTCTATGCTTATCATCACAGGTTTATCGATGGCGCCTTTCAGATAGCCCTTTTTTTCGTCGACAAGGCCAACTCGGCCACCATCGGCAATACGAAATATCTTCACCCATTCACCATCGAAATCTTTTTTAAAGCCAAGAATATTGCCATAAAAATTTTCACCTTCTGCCATATCTTTATAGTAGATGAAAGTAACAGAGGAATTCGTCTATGGTAGTTCATCCGCGATTGATTGAGTGCTCATAAAAATAAAAGAAAAGGCTAGTAAGGTTATTGAAATTGCATTTCTTGTTTGTTTCATATTTTTTCCCGATCAAATTCAAAGTGTATTTAGAAATTCGCGAAACGTACTATTAAATAACTCAGGTTCTTCCCAAAACATCATGTGGCCCGGCATAACTTCTCTTCTGATACCCGGTGTATTTTTATCTAACCACCTGATTGCTGTTTCGGACCAATCCTGCTTAATATAGTGCATAACCGATATTTCATTGGCGATTTTTAGGGCAATATCACTAAAATCACAAAAGGTAGCGTCAGCCACAATTTGCGCGGCAATCACAGCAGGGGTCTTCTGGGACTGTGAGACAATCCACTCTACTTCTTTATTAGTCGCGTCTCGAATGATCATATAGTGAGCGTAGCTTTCAAAAAAATGTGCCTGGCTGCTGTCCAGTATAGAACTGTACATACCATGAACCACTTCAAGCGTACCCTCAGCCCAGTCATCTGAATTGATTTGAATTGTTTTCGGGCACATATCAATATTGATGAAAGCCTTAACTTTATCGATGCCAAATTGTTCAAAATAGGAGTAGGCATCATAGGCACCCAAGGACCAGCCAGCGATAACAATATTTTCCAGATTCAAAGCATTAATGAAAGCGGCAAGATCGCGACCTCGCTGAGTAAAGTTATTACCGTGGGGACTGATGGTAGATTTGCCCTGACTGCGCGGGTCATAACTGATGATGCGATTGTTATCAGCCAGAACTTCAAGGTTATGTTCAAAAAACTCAGTAGTGCATGTTAAACCCGGAATAAATATTACTGGGTCACCTTTACCAAAGTCTTCGTAGTAAAGCTGTACCTCATCCTCAATCGTAACCTTGCTTGGCATCTTTACTTAATCCCCAGTATCTTTTTAGACATGTGCATTGTTACTAACATATGCGGGATATCCACAACTTCTGCAATTTTGAGTTGACCCGCGAGAGAGCAAAGCATATAGGCCTCGTAACGTTCCATGTTATGTTCTTCAACCAGATAATTTATCATGTAACGAGTCGCTTTTCGCGCGGCCTCATCCAGTGTTGTTGCGTAAGCAGTCACGGCGTAGCTGTCCTTAGTTTCATACTCAGGTTCCTTTAATGTTCGACCACCTTTTATTAAATTTAACTCATACACAATCCGCATAGGTGCTTCTATCGCAGTCCCGGTAACTTCTCCGGCTCCTTGCACAGCATGGGTATCACCAATCGAAAAGAGTGCACCTTTAACGAAAACCGGGAAATAAGTGGTTGTGCCAACAACCAGATGAGGGTCATCCATATTACCGCCATTTGCTCGCGGTGGAATGGTCGAAAGTCTCTCATCAGTATCCGGCGCGACACCCATTACACCTGGGAAAGGATTCAGTGGAATTTGAATTTTGTCGGTAAACTGTAAAGTCTTCTTATCCTTGCTGAAATCAAAAGTTCTTAAATATGGCTGGTCAAATTCGCCGGAAAGGAGTCCGAAGCCCGGCATAATAGCCGCAAAACCCCAGTCACCTAACTCAATTTCATGCAGTGTGACAGCAAGCGTGTCGCCCGGTTCTGCTCCTTCAACATAGACGGGACCCGTAAGCGGATGTATGGGGTCAGATTTTAATGTCGCAAGGTCATCGACAGTTGAGTTCAGGTCTAATTGTTTATCAGTCGTCTCTTCTGTGAAAACTTGAATGACAGCACCGGACTTAACGGTGAGTACAGGTTTTTCATTACGGCTAAATTTGCTGTGAGTTTGATCGGAGGAAAGATGATATTGTATCGCCGGTGGTGCAGACCAAACTCTGTTAGTCATATTCATAAAAACAAAAGTTACAACAATGGCTATAAAGAGTCGGGTAAAAGGTAGGCTTTGTACTGATATCATGATGAATTTACCTGTAAAAGAATATTAACTAACCTTCACATAATCATAGAAAAATGTCGAGAATTATAGAAACCAGGAACAGCCTGTGAATATGACTTTGTATTACCAAATTATTTTAGTTGCTATCGTTTCAATGTTTAACACAGGAGTTTGTTCAGCGGTGACAGATCAGGAAATTTTCGATGATATCTTTCAATACGAATTGAATAATCGTGCTTTTGCTTATATCAGTGTACTTAAGCTCTCAGAGAGAATGATAAATACAGAGCAAGCTGACTTTTGGAATGCCTATTCCCGTTTGGAAAAATTAAGTAATTCGAAGTATCAGCCTATATCTGAGAAATACGGTTTAGCGCCACAATCTTATCTTGTTAAAGCAAAAGCATGGACAACTAATCTCGCCTTCCATTTTTTCCATGAAAAGATGTTGATAATCATGGCTGATGCCACAGTCAAGTATGTAGATAAATTAAGACCATTAATTAGTTTGGCGAAAAGAGAAGATAAAGAGTTCTTTGAGTATGTGTTAGCGCAGGAGCAAACTCAGGCAAATGCACTTGCTCACGCAAGCAAGGGAAATTTCGAACTTGCAACCAATGCGCTTATCGAATTTCTGGATAGTCAAAAGTAGAATCAATATTTTCTAAAAACTAAAAGATGAAATTAAATTTGAGCAATAATCCAATACCCATTGCAGCGCTATGGATGCTCGGGACTGTGTTTTCATTATCGACAATTGCTATCGGTGCTCGTGAGCTTGGTGAGGTGATGAGTCCTTTCGTGATGATATTTTTTCGTAGTTTGATTGGTGTGATGATTTTGACTCCATTGATCATATATCAGCAAAAAAGAATTCCGGCAACGACACAGTTCACGAGTCACATTATTAGAAATGTCACACATTATATTGGACAATCTTCCTGGTTTTACGGTATTACGATAATTTCTCTTGCAAAGGTCTTCGCAATAGAATTTACCACGCCTATTTGGACCATGATTTTGGCAACTTTCTTGCTGGGTGAAAAAATGACACGTTGGCGGGTTATTTCAATCGTCTTAGGTTTAATAGGCGTGCTCATCGTTTTGCGACCAGGAATAATTGAAATTGATTTTGCAGCAATAGTTGTGTTGATAGGTTCCTTGGGCTTTGCACTGTCGCATATTTATACCCGCAAGTTGACTCAATATGAATCACCGACGGCTATTTTGTTTTATATGAACGCTATCCAGTTGCCTATCGCCTTATCACCGGCACTTTACTATTGGACAACACCTGAAGGAGCGCACTGGTTATGGCTCTTATTAATGGCCAGTACATCTGTTACTGCACATTACTGTTTAAGTCGAGCACTTAAAATTGCAGATGCCAGCATAATCATCCCACTTGATTTTCTTCGATTGCCTCTTATTGTGCTAATAGGTTATTTGTTCTATCAGGAAATACTGGATTGGTATGTATTGTTTGGAGCAAGCATTATTTTTATGGGCAATACGCTTAATCTTCGCAAGGAATATCATAGTCACCGGAATAACTAACCTTAAGTTCAGGGAGAAAAGCTCGCCGGTAGTCTGAAACTATTCGCTTGCCTGGAGACGATCGAAGGATCTGTGATGGGAATGGAGCAGCGGTCAGGATTACAAATGTACATAGATGGTTTTTTTCTAAGTGGGTAGCGACCAGCCTTTTCAAAATGCAAAAGTTTTCTAGGATGATAGCTTTGTTTGCCTGCATTGAATAAGGCGAGGGTAGCCGGGTTCGCTATATCGCCGACCACTGAAAACTCAACATAGGCCGCCGTTAGCTTTTCAAGCGCCATCGCAGTTTGCCCAGTGATTTTTCCTTCGCGCTCTAGAATACTTTTAACTGCAACAGCTCGTAGTGTCTGTTCAGGGACTAATGAGAAACGTTTATCTTTGCTGTAAACCCATAAGTCATAAAAAAATGGGCGGCTTTTGCATTAAACTCCAGAGGCTTGCGCGGAGGAATAATTGACGCAGTGTCATCGAGAGTCGTCGTGTAGAAACCACCCTTATCATGATCGTATAACTTTATTAACATAGTATTGGCTAATCTAAGCGCGCGTTTCAGCCACTCCTCATTCCCGCTTGAGGAATAGAGAGACAATAATGCACTACCAAACCAGGCCTGAGCACTTAAAAACGGTTTTTTGTCGACAACAAGTGGGCGCATACGACGGTCATTATTTGTTGTCTTTGAATCGACAGTTTGCAAGATCCAGTTTTCACTTTGCATCCGAGATTTGATTAGAGAGCGCGTAGTACGAATAGCAATATCTAAATAACGCTGCCTGCCAGTTGCTTCGTAAGCTTGTGCATAAGCGATAATCACCTGTGCATTTTTATCTGTGTAAACAGCATGATCTATCGGTGGAACGCCATACTTCAGACGTTCTTCTTCAGAATCCAGTAACCAGTAGTAGATAGTGCCAATATTATCCGATAAATTTGGCGGGTCATCTTCCTGACTGGTGTAAAAAGTACCATCTTCATGCATCATCCATTTTTGCAAAAAACGATCAACTTCATCTATCGCCAACAGGTATTTATCGCTAGCGGTAATGTGATATGCATGCGAGAACGCGACTAAGGCATTAGCCTGATTGGAAATCCGTTTTTCTGGTACCGCAGCTAGTTGCTCAAATCGTTTTGGAAGATTAGGGCCTTTATGAAAAGTTTTGACAAATACGCCACCCCACACCGGGTCAATTGCTTTGATGTAACCATCGGTAGTTTGTAGTGCGAGAGTCTGTAGTTCGGTATTGCTGAACATATGTGCACGCAAGTACAAATGTTCAAGGCGTGCACCCGTTGCGGTTGAGATACCACTGTCGGACCAACCGCCATATTTCTCGTTCAACAAACTGTCTAATTGTGCTCGCACACTATCTCTAATATTAGCTAATGCCGTTTTTTCAGGTTCAGGGGCAACAGAATACGGTGCAAGTAAATCCGCTTTTAGTGAGTTATTGGCTTTTTGTTTTATCAGCGCTTGAAGAATAGGAATAAAACTCGCTGGTCTTCTATTTCCGCTTAAAGCGAGGACTTGTGTGGTATCGGGAGCCATAAAAATTGTAGCTGGCCATGCCCAGTCCGAATAGCGTTCTCCCACATCAGGTTGTGCTTCGGCGTCTGCGGCGATTGCGATAAAGTGTTTGTTAATAAGGTCTATTACCTCAGCGTGTGTATAGGTAATCTCATCCATCCATCTGCATGCTGTACAGCCTTCCATGCCAACATCCAATAAGATCATCTTGTCTTCAGCCTGAGCTCGGGTAAAAGCCTGTTTTTCCCATTTTTGCCAATCAATAACTTGCGCCGCGATAAGTTCAAATGGCAGTAGAGTCAGCAAACATATTGAAACAATATTCTTCTTCATCGAATTGACTCCAGGGGTAAACTCTTTGTTTATTTGGGTCTTAGGTTATTAAATTACTTAATGTGGCAACCGCTTCTACTTCGACTTCAATTTTATCTCCAGGTTTCATAAATACTTGTGGATCACGTTTATAACCGACCCCACCAGGCGTCCCGGTTGCGATTACATCACCAGGCAGCAGCGTCGTGAAGGTGGAAATATAGGCAATGATGGTAGGAATATTAAATACCATCAGATCCGTCGTTGTCTGTTGCATGACTTTGCCATTTAATCTGGTTTGTAGACTCAAGCCAGCATTGGGATCGGGTAATTCATCCGCACTTACCATCCAGGGTCCGAAAGACCCGCTGTCATCAAAGTTCTTACCGGGAATGTATTGTGTAGTGTGGTTTTGAAAGTCGCGCATGGAGCCATCCATAAAGCAGCTGTAGCCAGCAATATGACTCAAGGCATCGTCGCTGGAAATCCTTCTTCCTGACTTACCGATTATAAGTGCGAGTTCGCCTTCAAAATCAAATTGTTCGCTCTCTTCAGGTTTAATTAAATTCGCCTTATGACCAAGAATGGAAGAAGCATAACGTGTGAAAAGCAGAGGCTTAGCAGTAAGTTTGCCTCCCATTTCATCGCGATGTGCGACGTAGTTTTGACCGACGCACAAAATCTTTTGTGGATTCGGGATCGGAGCCTGAAGCGTTAAGTCGCGTAGTGGGAAAATGATAGATTTATTTTTAATTTCAGCAATTGAGGAGGGTAAGTCTGATAGGGCTGACATTAAAGAAGGAGACATATAACTTAAATCAATAACACTTTCGTCATCGATTGCTCCCCAACTCTGCTTATTTTTATATTGAAACGAGACGAAACGCATGTTCATAACTCCTTTGTATTGACTGGGTAAAGTCGGTTTTTGTTTGTTTACATAAAATTATTTTATAAGTATGCCAAATACTAGCATCTAAGCATTAGGCAAATCCTTTCAATTTTAAATATAAGCTTGCATAAAGTTAATAATTA
>Ga0055584_100002231_pt1 | contig 19199 bp, 23 predicted proteins | sample OSDHelmetaG_FD_58716 | JGI IMG/M metagenome (GOLD analysis project Ga0055584, IMG submission 58716) | Pelagic marine sediment microbial communities from the LTER site Helgoland, North Sea, for post-phytoplankton bloom and carbon turnover... | ecosystem: Environmental > Aquatic > Marine >... | reverse complement strand
TCCGTCTTTTGACAATATGGAAGGCAAGATTTGGTATAATGGTGAAATGGTTGATTGGACAGAAGCACAGGTGCATGTCCTAACACACGGCCTACACTATGGTAGCTCAGTCTTTGAAGGTGCAAGAGCCTATTCAGGAGAGATTTTCAAACTCAGAGAACATAACGAGCGTCTTATACGTTCGGGTCAGATTCTTGGTTTTGATATTCCTTATACTGTTGAAGAACTGGACGACGCTTGCAATCTTTGCATTGAGACGAACGGGTTTGAAAATGCCTATGTACGTCCGGTCGCTTGGCGCGGCAGTGAGATGATGGGTGTTTCAGCTCAAACAAACCGTATCAACGTTGCTATCGCGACTTGGGAGTGGCCTGCTTACTTTGAACCTGAGTTGCTTGAAAAAGGCATCAAGCTGGAGATGGCAAAGTGGAAACGGCCTTCTCCAGAAACGATTCCCTGTGAAGCCAAAGCCGCAGGTCTCTACATGATTTGTACTTTGTCGAAGCACGCAGCAGAGGCTAACGGTTGCCAAGATGCACTGATGTTGGATTATCGCGGTCAGTTAGCGGAGTGTACCGGTGCTAACATTTTCTTGATCCAAGACGGTGTTATTCATACACCAACACCGGATTGTTTCTTGGATGGCATCACCCGTCGCACGATCATCGATTTGGCAGCAAGGCGTCAGATGAAGGTTGTTGAGCGCCCAATGTTCCCGGAGGACCTCGGGAAATCTCAGGAAATGTTCATTGTTGGTACAGCGGCGGAAGTAACACCAATTGGTTCTGTCGACGAACATCAGTTTATACCAGGTGAAATCACCCGTGTATTGCGGGAAGACTACATCAATTTGGTGAACGGCCGCGAGTTGGCGGTTGCGGCTGAGTAGGCAATATGGCTGACCAAGTCGACGTTATTATTGTTGGCGGCGGAATGGCGGGAGCCTCCGCCGCTTTCTTTTTGGCCGATAAGCATTCTGTCTTGTTGTTAGAAGCAGAAGAGCACTGTGGGTATCACACGACCGGGCGCTCTGCTGCTGTGTTCGAGGAGAACTACGGCACCAAAGCGATTCGTGAGATCACGAGAGCTAGTCGTGATTTCTATGAACGACCACCGGAGGGTTTTGTAGACGTTCCCCTGCTACACCAGCGAGGCTGGGTTTTTGTGGCCAACGAGGAACAGCTTCATCTTCTAGATTCTGTTGCACAAGACTTAGAGGATGCCGGCCTGCCTCCAGAGCGTCACGGTCCTGAATTTTATGAAAACCTTGTTCCGATTGCTAAGCCAGGCTACGCAGCCGGTTGTCTTTGGAATCCGGTTTCGAGTGACATTGATGTCGACGCACTGCATCAGGCCTTTCTACGCGGAACAAAGGCAAAAGGCGGTGAAATTGTAACCCGGGCCCGCGTAGACCAGCTGTCGCGCGAAGCAGACTTGTGGCAGGTGAGGTGTGGAGATCGTCAATTCAGCGGAGCAATCTTGGTTAACGCCGCTGGTGCTTGGGCCGATGAGCTTGGTCAAATGGCGGGCTGTGAAAAAATAGGATTGGTGCCTAAGCGCAGGACCGCGATGTTGATTAAATCACCGGAAGGTGTCGATGTTATGGAATGGCCTGCCGTGGTGGATGCCGAGGAATCGTTCTACTTCAAACCTCAATCCGGCATGTTGTTAGCCTCCATGGCGGATGCAACACCCAGTCCACCCTGTGATGCGCAACCGGAGGAGATTGACGTCGCAACAACAATCTATCGCGTTCAGCAAGCTATTGATATGCCAACCGCCAGGCCTGAAAAAACATGGGCCGGGCTTCGGTCGTTTGTTGCAGACGGGACACCGGTCGTAGGCTATGATCCAAAGGTCGAGGGCTTCTTTTGGCTCGCGGGGCAAGGCGGGTATGGCATTCAAACGGCGCCGATGATGGGGCAGTTAGTGGCCGAACTTGTTGATGGCAACCCACTTCCGCAAAGAGTGATCGATGAAGGGTTGTCGGCAGAGGACTTGTCTCCACTTCGACTTTAGATGAAAGGTTAGACTTATGCTTAGATTGTTCTTTCTCACTGCGCTGTTGCTTATGGGCGGGACGAGTTCTGCTTTTGCCAAGGACATTGTGCGTGGTGATAGTTTCTATTCTCCAGATCAACTAAGCTTAGTCGCTTCGATCGAAGAGGTTAAAGTTCTGGTTAGAAAGACAAAGACGATTCCAGTTTGTGACGGCTCTGACTGCATTCAAAGGGAAAGTGATCTCCGAGTTTCAAGTTTGTTGCTGAGTGGCGGGCCTTCTACTGATGTCTCTCCTCGTTACATGATCGCGCTTGTGATAAACAATGAAGTCAACGAACATGCCGTTGCTTACTCTTACCACCAAATCGCCTTCGCTGATGAACTTCGGTCCGTCGAACGATTGAAAGCTGGCATCTATCGTTTTGTCTATGTTGCACACGATTATGATGAGGCTTGTTTTCTTGGCGTACTCGAGACCACGGTCGATGCGCGAGAGCTATCAGCCGCCGTTCGCTTGGCGAAGAAAACGAGTAACTTTGAAGATGCTTTTTATGATGATCCGATTTATCTCACTCACAAGAAACTTGGGTGCCTGAACTAGGAGGAAATTCATGACAGCCGATTGGCCTAGCCAAATATTCGAGAAATTTAAAGAGCAGAATGTTCGGCAAGTCTCCTACGTCCCCGATGCTGGTCACACTAAACTGATCAATGCGATTATTGCCGACCCCGATATTCATGCGGTTTCCCTCACCAGCGAAGAGGAAGGCATAGCACTTGCAACGGGTGCTTGGCTTGGCGGTGACAAGTCAGTGTTGTTGATGCAGTCCAGCGGTGTCGGCAATTGTGTCAACATGCTATCCCTGATCAAAAGCTGTAAAATTCCCTTTCTCACGTTGGTAACCATGCGCGGAGAGTGGGGTGAATTCAATCCTTGGCAAGTGCCGATGGGATCAACAACTCAGGCTTCTTTCGAAATGATGGGTGTTCATGTCATGCGGATCGACCAGCCGGAAGACGTTCAAGACGTTTTGGCGGCGGCGATGAGGATGGTGTTCGAAGGCGGCACGCCGGTGGCAGTCCTGCTTTCCCAGCGATTGATCGGCGCCAAAGTCTTCGAAGGTGCAAAGTAGATGGCTGAACAAGAATTAGATCGTTTAGACGTCGTTGCGCAGCTGCTGAAAGATCGTGGTGATAGCCTCGTTGTTACAGGACTAGGCAGCTCAACCTACGACGTCTCGGCACAAGGCGATAATCATCGCAACTTCTATCTCTGGGGTGCTATGGGTGGTGCTGCAGCGATTGGGTTGGGTCTAGCCCTGGCTCAACCGGATACACCGGTGATCGTCATCACAGGTGATGGCGAAATGCTAATGGGAACAGGCTCTATGGCCACCATAGCCAAACAAGCCCCTGGAAACCTGAAAGTCATTGTCCTGGATAATGGTCACTACGGAGAGACCGGTATGCAAGAGGCACATACAAACTCAGTCACAGATTTGACCACAATGGCAAAAGGCGCTGGGATTGAGCAGTCTTCTACCATCGTCGATCAAGCTGGTGTTGATCGGTTGGTTGACTCTATCAAACGGTTGGAAAACGCACCGACCTTTGCGGTGATCAAGGTTTCGGCGAAATCTTATCTGAGAGCTGACACTGTTGCCAAAACCATTAAAGACGGTGCCTATAACCGCGCGCGTGTTCGCGTGGCTTTGGGCGTTGGCATTGAATAACTAGGAACAAGAGAAAATGAGTGACTTTGACCTCCGCTATTGGTCCCACAAAGCGGCAGACTGGACAGCTGACTATCATGATAGTCTGAACGATAGACCCGTACGGTCCCAGGTCAAACCAGGTGATATTTCAAAGCAGATCGACATGTCGCCGCCTGAACAAGGTCAAGAAATGGAAGATATCTTCTCAGACTTTGAGAAGATTATCCCCGAAGGCATGACCCATTGGCAACATCCGCGATTCTTTGCTTATTTCCCTTCAAACGCTTCGCCGGCCTCGATCGTTGCCGAACAACTGGCCTCGGCCATGTCAACCCAAGGGATGCTGTGGCAAACATCACCAGCGGCCACCGAGCTAGAAGTCATGATGGTGGATTGGTTGCGCCAAGCTCTTGGCTTGCCAGAAGAATTCAAGGGTACATTCCAGGATACAGCCTCGACGTCCACGCTCTGCGCTATCCTGACCATGCGGGAGAAAGCGCTTAATTGGAAAGGCAATGAGGAAGGGCTGTTTGGTCAACCGCCTCTTCGCATTTACGCCTCTGGCAGAACGCATAGTTCGATCGATAAAGCGCTTTGGATCGCAGGCTTGGGGCAGAACAATCTCGTCAAGATCCCGACGGATGAGAGTTTCGCGATGAAGTCTGACGACTTGCGCGCTGCAATCAAGCAGGACAGAGAAGCAGGAATGACACCCGCGGGCGTCGTTATCTGCATTGGCGGCACCTCGATTGGTGCCTGCGATAACGCTCGCGAGATCTGCGCAATTGCTAAAGAGGAGGGCTTATACACACACGTTGATGCAGCCTGGGCTGGCTCAGCAATGATCTGCCCCGAGTATCGTTATCTTTGGGAAGGCGTAGAAGAAGCGGATTCCATCGTTTTCAACCCACACAAATGGCTCGGTGTGTCGCTTGAATGCTCCGCCCATTTCGTGAAGGACCCAGCAACTCTAGTACGCACAATGGCGATCCAGCCGGAGTATCTCAAAACTTACGGCCAAGATGGTATTATCAACTTTTCTGAATGGTCGGTAACTCTTGGGCGCCGTTTCAGAGCGCTCAAGGTTTGGTTTATGATGCGCGCCTATGGTCTAGAGGGACTGAGGCAAAGGATCAGAAATCATGTGACCTGGACACAAGATCTGGCGGAGCGATTGCGCTCTGAGCCTGATTTTGAAATCACCACAGAACCGGTTTTGTCGCTCTTCTCCTTCCGGTTCAATCCAGGCAACGGCGCGGACCTAGATGAGTTAAATCTTCGCCTGGTCAATACCATCAACGACGACGGCCGCATCTATTTGACACAAAGCAATCATGACGGAATTTTTGTTATCCGCTTTGTAGCGGGTCATTTCGATATGGAAGCCAAAGAAATGGATGTGGCCTTTGATACCATTACTCAGATTGCAAGGCAGATCTAGTTAAACGCGGACGTATTTACCGGCTGCGTCGCTGTCGACCTTGTAATCCCAGTGCGTGTTGTTCTTGGCCATAGCCTCATTGACGACTTGCTTCTGCGCTAACCGTGCCCAGACATCTTGTTCAATGAAATCCAGGTCAAAGGAGCCATCAGTAACGACGGTTGTTAGTTCCGCTTCAATGGCTGAATAGGTTGATTGACCTGAAAGGTTGTTCCATTCACCTGGGTCGTCATCCAGATTGAAGAGCTGGCTTGGGGAGCGATGGATGTAAATTAGTTTCCACGGTCCTTTTCTGATCATGAAGCAGGGTCTCATGATTCCCTCCGCGTGGTACTCACAGACCACAGGTATTTCTTCTAACTTCTGCCCGGTCATAGCAGGTAAAAGGGAGCGCCCATCCATTGGGGTGACCGGTTCAACCCCTACCAGATCGAGAAGCGTCCGTGGTAAATCCATCAAAGATACAGGCGTGGTTACTTCGCCTTGTGTTACGCCCGGCCCAGCCATGATCATTGGAATGCGGGCGGACCATTCGTAAAGGCTGCGCTTTTGAATGAGACCTTTCTCACCCAGCATTTCACCATGGTCGGAAACGAAAATGACCAGCGTGTTGTCATCCAGGCCCGTTTCTTCAAGAACGTCCACTAACTCGCCAAGCTTGTCATCGACATAGTGCGCGAGTGCTGCAAATCCGCGTCGCATTGCGGTCAAATGCTCAGGATCGCGAATGGACTTTCTATCGAGGCCGTACCAGCGAAGAAAAGCGCGGTCGAACTCTGAGTAAAGCTCATCCATATTGTCTGGGTAATGAGGGAGTTTGACATCGCTGTCCTTGTACATGTCCCAGTATTTGCGCGGCACGATGTAGGGCGGATGTGGATTGGTATAGGAAACAGTCAGCATGAAAGGGCGGCCCGCTGGCGCATATCTTAGATACTCAAGCGCGCGAAGATGTGTTTCTTCATCATACTGCAGCTCATCACTCCATCCTGGCCCTATGTTTTGCGCCTGATATTGGGGCGCGAAATCGAAGGCAAAAGCTTCAGGATCATTCTCATCGAGCAAGGGATAGGACCAAATGAATCCAGAAGGATACACATCTGTGTTGAGGCGCCTTTGATAGCCGTGAAGCTGATCGGCTCCCACGAAATGCATTTTACCGGTTAAAACAGTGTCATAGCCAGCATTGGTCAGATAATGAGCAAAAGTCGGGATAAATGAATGATAGGGATCGCCATTGTCGTAGCATCCCGTGCGCGACATGTACTGCCCGGTCATAAAGCAAGAACGGGCAGGCACACAGATCGGGCTGGGTGAGTAGGCATTGGTAAACTGGAGGCCTCTGTCCGCCAGGGCTTTCAAGTTTTTCGTCCGCGCACCAAAACCGCCACAAGCTTCCAGCATGAAGGGCGTCATTTGGTCGGCCATAACGATCAAAATGTTTGGGTGAGCGCTGTTATCGGTCATGAGGCAATCCTTCCTGGCATCCAACCTTGACTTGATGCACAGAGCAATCGAAAGTCAAGGGAACTCAATTAGGCTCGAAGGATATTCACTCAGTGCAATTGCGCCTCTACAGCTACGAGCATTCGGTCTACTCCTGGATTGCTCGTCTGGCCCTGGCTGAAAAAGGGATCTCTTATGAGTTGTTTGAAGTTGATCCGTTTGATGCCAACCCAGCACAGGAGCTCCTCTCTATCAATCCATTAAACCGGGTGCCAGCCCTGAGCCACGGTAGGTTTGAACTCTACGAGACGGCGAGTATCACCCGTTACATTGATGAAGCATTCAATGGCTCAGTTCTCCAGCCGCAGTTGCCTGGGCAAAGAGCAAAGCAGAACCAAATTATAGGTGTCCTAGATAGTGATGCTTATTGGCCCTTCGTTCGGCAAGTATTTGTTCACTCCGTCTACAACCCGATGTTTTCTGAGCCCATATCACCGGAGGAACTCAAAGCTGGGTTAAATCGATCTGAGCCAGTGTTAGCTGCGCTGGAGGCACTGGTTGAAGGTCAGCAATTCTTGGCAGGTAAAGAGTTCTCACTTGCAGACATCCATGCTTTCCCAATGCTGGCTTACCTGCAGGCCGGTGAAGAGGGGAGGGAATTGACCAACGGGTTTGGTAAACTGTCGTCTTGGTATGATACCCTATGTGACCGTCCAACCGTTTGCTCGACCTGCCCCAACTTTCTTGTTGATAAGGTTCTTTAAAACAAATGGATCAAAAATCGACATTGCGGATTTTGCGAGAGCGGTACCTTAACAGTGAGATTGTCATCGAACTGCTTCCTTCGCTGACATTCTTTGTCGTCAATTACATTTGGAATCTCAAAACAGCCGCGCTCGCAGTGTTGATCGTTATGCCCGTGGCTATTCTTGTTGGCTACCTGATTAACCGCAAGTTGGCTTGGTTGGCTATTGTCAGTGCAGGGTTATTCTTGGCTCTCGGCGCTTTGAGCCTCCTTTTTGACAATGAAACCTTTGTCAAAATCGGACCCACGATTGGCAATGGCCTTTTCGCTCTTGGTTTGTTGATCGGCCTAGCGTTCAAGCCTTCTTTCCTAGAGCGGGTGCTGGGACGTCAACTTAGTCTGACGAACAAAGGTTGGAAGGTTCTCACACTGACCTGGGTTGCGATGGCGCTGGCCTGGGCCAGCACTAACGAGATCGTTTGGCGACTTTTTTCAACAGATAACTGGATTGCTTACAAAACGTTCAACGACATCCCGATACTTCTTGGCTACATCATCGCAACTCGTGCTCTAGCCGGTCGGTTTTGGAAAGTGCAAAGCTATCCGGAAACTTGAATGTGGACATGATCGTCGTGCCTAGCCGCCCGACAACCCTGAAACCGCACAATTCCACCACTGATGCTAAATGCTCTTGCTAAGTGTGGTTCGATTAGAATTTTCGAAAGCCCCTTCTTTCGGCCTTCATTCTTTAGCCATTTAAGTGCTGTCGCCATCCGTTGGCGGTCCAATTCTAAGTGCCGAACAAAAAGTTGAAACCACTCCATGTTCCAACGAAGTGAAAGGGTTTTGGCTGCTTTCTTACAAGCTGAGTTAGCCTTGTTTTTAGGATTTTCAAACCCCCAATACCCAAGTGGCGACTTAGTCACTCCGGGAAGGTAAGCGCCATTAGGTTCTTTGTAGTAAAAAGCTAGATCAAGTTTACGCCCATCATCGTGCGATGGGTGGGGCAACAAGGGAAAGCCTTCAATGAACGGAAAGCCTGCATCCAGCGCCAAAGTTATACTTCCTGGATGTCGTGCGTCCACATGATCGGCTAGTGCGAAAGTAAGCGATTTCAGTCTCGGAGAAACGTAGTGTCTGTTGAGCAGGCAATAGAGCGGCGACTGCATTTGTATCGAACTATCTGTGAAAGCACCAAAGCACGGCAGTGGCTCCCGTCCCAGGAGTGGAGCCGTGAGAGCAGCCCCTGCAGAGAAAGATAGATAAATCAGACCAAAAACCAGCAAGTTTGTAATTTTGGGAAAACGGTGGCTTGGTACTCTCCCGCGAATCACGAAATAGAGTAAGTAAGCCAGACCGCCAATCTGCGTAAGCAATGTCAAAAAGACGAAAACCAGCGAATGCACGAGAGCTTTCAGCACGGTCTATTAGGCTTCTTCTCTACTTTGTTTCTGCTCGCCATTGATCTGGTGCCGCATGATTTTGAGAGGCTTCAATCCGAAGGGTTCGGGAATAATGTTTCGAGAGAAGTCTAAAACTTCTATGCTTTGCCATTCGATTCTGATCAGGATGAAATCGGCACTTTCGGGGCCGTCTGGAAAGAACAAACGCCAATAGGCTTTCCAGTGCTGTCGTGCAAAATCCGGATTGTTCTCGACGTTTGCTATGCCTTGGATGACAACATTGGAATCGTTCTTCTCGTTCCCAAATGCCAAGGTGACGGCAGGGTTTTCTTTGATCTCCTCTATTTTACGGAGGCTTGGATTGGTGCCGATCCAGAAGGTCATTTCCTCGTAATTGACAACGGGTTCGACCAACCGAGCGCTAGGTGAATTGCTGCCGTTGTTTGTGATGAGAAAGGCATATTTGTTTGTGGAAATCGCTTTTTTTGCCAGCTCTAGCGCCTCGTTGATGTCTGTAACAGATTTCCGCCGTTTAGATTTCTTGTAGCGGTCGAGGAACCACGAAAACAATCGGCGTTTGATATTTTTTAGCATGGCTTCGGCTCTTTCGTGGCAGACTCTATCGCCTTCATTTGGTCGATTTTTTTGTATTTATAAGAGGCATTGAGGAGCTTTCTTCCCTTCCGATAGATTTGATTTGAGTCAATGCTTTTTGATTAGTTGTGCCTGATAATGGATACTCGTCTAATAAATCAGAGGAGAAATCAAATGAGGAAAACGACGATCATCGCTCTGGCGGCTATTCTCTTAAGCCCGCTATTGTCTTTATCAGCAGAAGCAGGAAGTTGCGGTTACACACGCTGTTGGGGTGCTGTTGGGTTTGGGCCTGGTGGGGCCTGGGGCTATTCACACTCCTACAAATCAGAATGGCGGGCCAAACGGAAAGTCCGCAATGAATGTAGCAACTGTACGGTAATCAAGACATTCTACAATACTTGTGGTGCCATTGCTGCGGGTCCCAACAACGGTTGGGGCTGGGGTTGGGCTTCAACCCGCGCTGCCGCGGAGAGAACAGCCCTAAACTATTGCAGACAAAATTCTCGCAACTGCTTTGTTCGAGCCTGGGCTTGTTCTCGTTAGGTCAGGCCAATCGCCCGGCGGACCTCTTCTGACCTGAGAGAGCAGTCACCGCCGTCAAACTCTTTGCCGGCATCTGTGCACAGCCAGGCAACCGCTTCGCCTGCCCAGGAAGGTGGGATATGGTCTGAGAATTCCAGTTTGCTGACGGGGTTGATACCAGAGGCTTTGATGACCACCTGCATTTCCGTGGCGACCGTCCCGGGCGAAAGTCCAACGACCCGAATGCCTTTGCCAGCATATTCTTTGTGCACGGATTTCGTGAGCATGAGAACGGCGGCTTTGGTTGCGCAGTAATGACTCCAGCCTTCAAGAGCACTAACCGCTGCGCCAGAACTGATGTTGACGATGACGCCTGAACCCTGCTTTTCCATTTCTGGAATGGCGGCTCTGAGCCCATGGTAAACACCCTTCAGATTAATATCGACAACTTTGCCCCATTCTTCAGGGTCAGATTCAGCCAAATGAGAGATCGGATCAATCACGCCCGCATTGTTCACGAGGATGTCTAGGCGACCAAATTGATTTTTGGCCGTGTCGACGGCGGTCTTAACCTCCGAATAGCGCGCTACATCACAGGCAAGACCAATGGCTTTTCCACCCTTGCTGTTGATTTCTTGAGCGAGTTCGAGAATCAATGATTCCGTCCGTGCTACCAGAACAACGTTGGCGCCGTAGCTTGCCAAGCATCGTGCGGTGTCTGCTCCGATCCCCTTGCTTGCACCTGTGATCAGTGCTGTCTTTCCAGTAAGGCTTATCATTTTTCAGTTTCTCCGGTTTGACCTTTAGGACCTTCTTCGATTGTTACTTTCCGGCCATAAAAAGCGATGTGATCTTTGATTTCGTTGGCAAAACCAACGGGTTCTGGGTAGCACCAGGCGATCTCCTCAGTGATTGTATTGCGGTCTTCATTCAAAAGATCGAAGTAAAGGGCATCTCCCTTTATTGGGCAATGACTGTCTTGATCTCTTATTGCTAAATGAGCGCTTACATCTTCGCGCGGAAAATAAATCGTGGGATCGTAGAAGTCCTTATTGACTTCCAACAATCGAAGAGCAGCCTCAGACTCGGCAATAACTTCATCGCCAAATCGCACTCTTGCCAAGCCTTCGATAGGCTTGATGCGCATGAAATGGCGGGCATCTTCAGGGTTGTGAATTGCCTCAGAGCATTTGGTGATTTGTTCCGGTTTCAAAACCGTTGATCCATTGAGGGCCATGGATTGTCCTTAGGGATGTGAGAGCAGTGTACCTTTTGGTGGGCAGACTACCGCGCCTTCACTGGTTTGAAAAGTGATTGGCAGACTTTTCGCCAAACCGGACTTTGTAGCGGCCGTAACACCGAAATGGAGATGAGGGTGAGAACTGTAACCTGTGTTGCCTGAGTAGCCGATCAACTGGCCTATAACAACTCTGTCACCAAGGGCTGGAACAGCGCCTTTGTAGTGCAGGTGACCGTATTGAGCCATCGTTCCATCATCATGTTCGATGATGATTTTGTTCCCAGATAGTCTGAGTGAAGGGCTGTTACCGCCGGTTTGTGAATCTTCTTTGAGGTCAACGATCAGGCCACCGCGTGCCGCATGAACTTCAGAGCCAACGGGCATGTCGAAATCAATTGAGTTTGCATCATGATCGCGGTGTGTGAACTCGCTGTTGCATCCTTGAAGCACGGCATAAGACTGCTCGATAGCGAAGGGAAGGTGATAAATGACTTCTTCATCTGGGAGATCGAAATGGTTTCCTCGGGCCCAAAAGACGCTTTGATGGTACTGCCACCGCCCGTCTTCCGACCCTAGCAACGTGAACAAGTCCCTGGTTTCCCCACCCTTTAACACAAACGGACTCGCGGTTCCGTCCACGACTTCCATATTGGTCAGAAGGAAAGTGAACTTGCCTGTAATCGTCATTTGGGGTTTGAGGTTGGTGACTTTGAAATGGATGCGATTACGTTCCTGCCGTTTGTCAACACACAGGGTTTGATCGAAGCAGGCCGTCTTAGCCATTGCAGAGAAGCTTATGCCGATCCAAGCAGAAAGGGACAAAAAAGTAAGAGTGAGGGCACGCATTCATTCTCACTATAGGCAAAGCCTTTGGCCTGCATTACAAAAGTGGAGAAACGAGAAAGGTTTTCTGCCATGAGCAAAGACAAGACGATCAACTACATAGAGTTTGCGGTAAAGGATATTGCCCGGAGCAAGACTTTCTACGGCGATGTTTTTGGCTGGACTTTCACGGATTATGGCCCTGCTTACTGTGAATTTGATGATGGTCAGATGAAGGGCGGCTTTGCTTTGACGGAAGAAACCCAGCTGAAAGGAGGCGCGTTGGTGGTCCTTTATGGGGATGACCTCGCGGCCGTCCAAGAAGCGGTGAAAGCATCCGGTGGACAGATCGTTCAAGATATCTTTGATTTTCCAGGTGGGCAGAGATTTCACTTCGCCGATTTGGACGGCTATGAGCTCGCTGTTTGGACAACTTCTTAGGTTGGAAGTTTCAACTCGGCTTTAAAGAACGTGACGGCTGATCCTCGGATAAACAGCCGATCATTGTGAAGTTCACAGTCTAAGTGACCGCCCCGTTTTGAGGCTTGAAAGGCTTGCAGATGAGATTTTCCGAGTTTGGTGCTCCAGTAGGGAACAAGTGTGGAATGGATGGAACCGGTAACTGGATCTTCGGGAATGCCAGCGCCAGGAACAAAGTATCGGGAAACAAAATTATAGGGCTGCCCCGGATCTGCTTGTGCTGTGATAACCAATCCGATTTCTCCGAATTGGCTAATTTTCTCAAGATTGGGTTGGTAACCGCGAACGTCTGCTTCGCTTTCTAAAACCACGAAGAAATTCTCAAAATTTCTGAACAGCTCAAATTGATCATTTGGGAAAAGTTCGTTCAGCAGCTGGGGGACGGCGTCGAACTTCTCTGGGCCGAAAGTGGGGAAGTCCATTTGATAACGATTGTTGCTAACTGACTTAACTTTCAACGTTCCTACTTGGTTGGTGTTGAAGGTTATCTCGTTCTCCTCATTCAATTCCGAAAAGAGAACATGTGCCGTGGCCAAGGTCGCATGACCACAAAAGGCAACCTCGTGGGTGGGTGTGAACCAGCGAAGGTCATAGTTTCCATCGTTGCAGCGAACAAAAGCCGTTTCCGCTAGATTGTTCTCCATCGCAATAGCCTGCATGAGATCATCAGATAGCCAATCGTCAAGGACCATGACGGCGGCTGGATTGCCGGAAAACAGCTGCTCTGCAAATGCATCAACTTGATAGAGACTATGTTTAGACATAGCGGTCGAACTCAGACGTTTAGGAGATAACGAGCAACGTCAATGTAATCGATAACCAAGGAAGCGGTAATTGTAACGAAGAGGACCAGGATCCATTTACCACTCCAGCTGCCGCCGACATTCCAACTGCTTTTGCGTTTCCAGAGGTAAACGGCGAGTGGGGTCCAGAACAGGACGTGGCCGAGACCCAAGTGTCTGCCATAACCAAGATTGGTGACCAGAACCAACATGACAATGACGGCGCAAAGAGTTGCCAGCAGCGTCCAGCGCGCTTCAACGCGTTTGTAGGCAAAAACCAAAGGCAGCCAAAAGACGACGACGCCCATGAAGTTAACCCAAATTTGAACCCATAAGGGGCTTGCTTCAACACCGGCTCGGAGTGCTAGAAAAGCTTCGATCATTGTTGCCATTTCCTTGTAGCTTTGTCGTCACTGTCTCTAGCTTCAACCCATTCGCCTTTGCCGTCAACTTCTTCCAGTTTCCAAAAGGGAGCTTTGGTCTTCAACCAGTCCATCAGGAAATGGCAGGATTCAAAAGCAGCTTCACGGTGTCGGCTGGCTGTTGCGACGAGCACGATTTGGTCGCCTGGCTCCAAACGCCCAAAGCGATGGATGATTAGAGACGCTTCTAAGGGCCAACGGGTTTGGGCCTCTTGCTCAATTTCTTCCAGCATCTTTTCTGTCATGCCTGGGTAATGTTCCAGGGTCATGGCCTGGTTTTCGGCATCTGGATGAATATCCCGAACTAAACCAACAAAGGAGCACAGGCCGCCAATTTGATGGTTATCCCTTGAGAGCGCTTTGATTTCCGCTCCAAAGTCGAAGTCTTCACTTTGGACCCTTATCATCTTAGCCTCCTGTTACCGGCGGGAACAAGGCGATCTCATCGCCGTCAGTGATGGAGCGATCTTCAGGCGCATAGTTTTGATTGACGGCAATTCTCACCGTCTTGCCTTCGTTTATCGCGGATGCATAGTTCTCACCGCGAGACGAAAGCCAATCCAGCAGCTCAGAAATCGTGGTCACTTGTTCCGGCAGGGAGACTGTTTCCTCTGAAAGGCCGATGCGGTCTTTAACCCATGCGAAGTAAAGAAGTTTCATTTTAAGGCCTCTGAAAAGGGCAAGAACTGGAGTTGGTCGCCAGGCGCAATGGCCAAGACGTCTTCTGCTATCTCAACTAAGCCATCTGCCTCGACAAGTGAAGACAAGATGCCCGCACCTTCGCGTGAGAATTTCCGCGCGTTAAACCCTCCATTTTCTGACTGGTGAAGGGAGGCCCGTAGCCATTCTCGCCGCCCAGGCTTCTTTTTGTGGTGGAAGTCTGCGCTAACGTTGAAGCGGAATGCATTCAACTGGCCGCCTTTTAAATGATACAGAAGTGGTCGAACCAGCGTGAGAAAAGTCACAATGGCCGCAGCAGGATTCCCAGGCAATCCGACAAAGATACAGTCCTTAACTTGGCCAAAGGCAATCGGGCGGCCAGGTTTGATTGCTAAGCGCCAGAAAAACAGAGAACCGAGGTCTTCAACCGCTGATTTCACATGATCTTCTTTGCCAATGGACATGCCACCAGAAGAGAGAATGAGATCGTGGTTTGCAGCGGCTTTATGGAGCGCGCCGGAAATTTCACCGAGATCGTCCTTTTGGATGCCTAGATCGGTGACGACACAGCCTGAGGCTTCTAGGAATGAACGCAGGGCATGGCGGTTTGAATCGCAAATCGTTCCTGGAGAGGCAGAAACTCCAGGTTCGCGAAGCTCGTCGCCTGTCGATAGCAATGCCACCTTTAGAGGTTTATTCACTGCGACGGTTTTATAACCAGCAGCTGCAAGCATGCCGATATCTTGCGGCCGAAGTCTGTGCCCTTTTCTTAAAACGATCTGACCGGAAGAAATATCTTCACCGGCTCGCCTACTGTTGGCCCCTCGCTTAATGCCGGGGGCAATCGTAACTGTCAGAACGTCTCCGGCTTTATTCTCGACCGTTTGGCAATCTTCCGACATCATGACAGTGTCAGTGTTTGACGGCATGATAGCGCCGGTGAATATTTGAACCGCGCTTCCACGGGTAAATTCTTTGGTGAAGGGATGGCCAGCCGCGGCGCGGCCTATCACGGGCAAAGTTGTTGGCTGGTCGCTGTATAGATCGTCGAAATGGATTGCAAACCCGTCAACGGCTGAGTTATCAGCAGGAGGGACTGTCTCTGTTGAGATGACGTTTGAGGCGAGGAAACGATCAAGGCCAAATTGAGTTGGAATGTTTTCTGGACGAATGATGGGCTGAAGCCTTTTGCGAAGCTCTTCCAAGGCTTCGTCGAATGGCATCAACGGGCCATCGAATGCAAAACAATCATCGCTCAACTGAGCCATAGAAGCACCTATAGAGGTTCGGCTTTGGCCAACACAAATTCTGCAATGGCCGCGACATCATTCAAGTCCAGCAAAACGACTTCGTCGGGAAGCATGGAGCGAATGATTTCTGGTTCGTCTGTTGCAACACCAAGGATAGTCGGGTCTTGGGCAGCAATCAAAGGCTTTCCGACACTTGGGCGGTGGATTTCCATCTTCATGTGGCTTTCCGACTTGAAACCTTCAACCAACAAAATGTCAACGGCTGACATATGGGCCGTTAGCTCTTGCAGGCTAGGTTCGCCTTCGTCCTCTAACTCATGAAGCAAAGCCCAGCGATGGTGAGAGGAGATCAGAACCTCGGTCGCGCCAGCGTCACGATGACGGTATGAGTCCTTACCCGGCTTATCAACATCAAACCGATGATGGGCGTGTTTAATAGTTGAGACCTTGAGGCCTTTTTCTTTGAGAGCAGGGATAAGCTTAACGAGGAGGGTGGTTTTACCACTTCCGCTCCATCCTGAGATACCAAAAAATTTCACGTTTATCCGATCAGGAAGGGAGCTTTTGAATGTAGTCTAGGCCGCGGCGTAAGTAGCTATAGCCAGAGATTGCTGTGAAGGCCGCAGCGATCCAAAGTAAAAGATCACCAATGTAGTGAATCGAGTGCTTAACGAGCCAATCACTCCACCAGGGGCCATATTGATCAACAATCAAGAAGCCGAGCGCCACCATTTGAACGGCGGTTTTCCATTTTGCCAGATTGCTGACGGGGAGCTTAATCTTTGAGCCTGCTAAGAACTCACGCATGCCAGCGATGACGATCTCGCGCACTAATATAATGAGAGCTGCAATGATGGCGTGGCCCGCAATGGAATCAACCGCGATCAACATAACGAGTGTGGATACCACGAGCAGCTTATCGGCGATCGGGTCCATGACCTGGCCGAGGGGGGTGATGCTCCCTTCAGCGCGGGCGATCTTGCCGTCAAAGTAATCTGTGATGCTGGCGGCAACAAAGAGCGCCAAAGCGATCCATCTGGGCCAAAAGGAATCAAATGCGATCAGAAGCACTATGATGGGCACCATCATAATTCTGAGCGTCGTTAAAGTATTGGGTAAAGTAGAGAACATACGCCTTGATTACAGTCTTCCAGCTAAGAATGCAGAATAGCTTGACTGAAAGGCTTAACTCAAGCCAAATCGCTGTGAAAGTGATTGTAAATCTTTTGGGCCACGGATCTTGAAATTCCGTCGACGGCTTCCAGGTCACTCAAACCGGCTCTTTCCACCGCTTTGGCGGAGCCAAAATGCAGGAGGAGGGACTTCTTTCGGCTAGCACCAATGCCTTGAATTTCATCGAGTGCGGAACGCTGATACTTCTTTTGACGCCCAGTTCGATGGCTGCCAATAACGAAGCGGTGCGCTTCATCGCGCAAGCGCTGCAGGAAGTAGAGAGCGGGATCGTTGGTTTCGAGGGAAAAGGAAGGTCGTCCCTCCATGAAGAATTCTTCTCGACCGGCGTTTCTGTCGGGTCCTTTGGCAATCGCGCAGACAGTTATATTTTGCTCTAGACCCAGTTCTTTCACAACGGCCATCACCGAACTCAACTGTCCTTTGCCACCATCGATCAACAAGAGGTCTGGCCAAGAAGAACCTCTTTTCTCAGGATCTTCTTTTAATGTTCTTGAGAGACGACGGTAAAGAACTTCCCGCATCATGGCGTAATCGTCGCCGGGTTCAAAGTTCTCCGCGCCTACCCTGGCCGATCCCTGGATTTTAAATTTCCGATAAGCGGACTTCATAAATCCATCTGGTCCGGCGACGATCATCGCGCCGTAAGCATCGGTTCCCTGGATGTGAGAGTTGTCGTAGACTTCAATCCGATTTGGCCGCTCTTTCATGCCCATGATTTCACCGACTTTGGTGAGTAGTTTGGCCTGAGCAGAGGTCTCTGCCTGCTTGCGTCCCAGCGCGTCGCGAGCATTGTTCAATGCATGGTCGACAAGCTTGCGTTTGTCGCCTCGCTTCGGCGCTCGCAATTCAACCTTTCGATCAGCTTTGATCGTCAAAGCTTGTTCGACAAGGCTTTGATCGTCGATCTCATCGGAAAGAAGCAGCAAAGGCGGCACAGGTTTGTCGTCATAAAACTGGCCGATGAAGGCAGCTAACACGTAAGCTAGCCCTTCATTTTTGTCGTGGCTTGGGTAATAGGCACGGTTACCATAATTGCGCCCGGCTCTAAAAAAGAACACCTGAATACAGGTTTGACCACCAGCCTGATGACCTGCGATGACATCTGCGTCGCCGATTGAGCCCTCAAGATTGATGTCTTGGCGTGACTGCACCGCGGTCAAAGCCCGAATGCGGTCGCGGTAGGCGGCCGCAGTCTCGTAGTCCATATTGGCTGCTGCTTTTTGCATCTCTTGTGCAAACTGTGCCTGGATCTTTGAATTTTCACCCGTCAGAAAGGCTTTCGCTTCATCGACCAAACCACGGTAGGATTCTCTAGAGATTTTTTCGACGCAAGGAGCGGAACAGCGCTTGATCTGATATTGCAAGCAGGGGCGGGTTCTTTGTGAGAAAACTGAATCAGAGCAAGATCTCAGCAAGAAAGCTTTTTCCAAGGTTGCCAGTGTCCGATTAACAGCACCAGCATTCGCGAATGGTCCGAAGTAGTCCCCTTTCTTTACCTGTGCACCGCGATGTTTCTTGATCTCGGGGTACTCATGTTCATAGGAGATGTGGATATAGGGGAAGGACTTATCATCTCTCAGTAACACGTTGTAACGCGGCATGAAGCGTTTGATGAGATTGCTTTCCAACAAAAGCGCTTCAACTTCGGTGTGAGTTGTGACAATCTCTAGCGCCCGCGTTTCAGAAACCATCCTTTGCAGGCGGTAGGGCAGCTTGTTGACCAGTGTGTAATTGGTGACGCGTTTCTTAAGGTTTTTTGCTTTGCCGACATAGATCGGGTCACCTTGAACGTCCAACATTCGATAAACGCCAGGCTCGTTACTTATGGTACGTAGTTCTGTCTTTAAAATCTCTACACCGAGTTCAAGGTTAGGCTTCTGCGCTGATTGCTCTTCTTTTTCCTTCGGAGCCGCAACAAAGCTGGACTGAGCCTCATGCAAACCTTTGTTTGACCATTCGCTTTCACGCGCTGGCATTGCGGCACGCTTGCCGCCCATCGACGGATCAGGGTTAGATTTGGGTTTTCGGTCTGCCATATTAGTGAAGGTTTATACCAGGGAAGATCTCACGTAGGGTTAGACTATAAAAGATATCTCTGTGGATTCGAAGGAGCAAAATGGGTGCATTTTGCAAAACTCACAATTCTGTGGATAACTTTGTGGGTTAATTAAGTGAATTTTTGCTATCTAGCCGGAATCCTTAGGTTTTTGCAGGCTGCACAAAAATTAGGCAAAATTTTCAAGCATTTGATTTCATTGGGTAAATTTTTATTTATCGAATTTGATGATTCCAATTGACTCCTTTGAGCTGTTTTAACAGACGAGTCGATCTATCGAGATGGAGCTGTGAACAACTCAAACATGCAGAGCCAAAATGAATCAAAGATTCCAATGACTTATGCTTCCCGCTTCAAGTTGGAGTCACACTACCCGACAATTTGCTTAGAGCGTGAAATTTTGGCAAGTTTGCGATTCAATCT
>Ga0055584_100002229_pt1 | contig 19204 bp, 15 predicted proteins | sample OSDHelmetaG_FD_58716 | JGI IMG/M metagenome (GOLD analysis project Ga0055584, IMG submission 58716) | Pelagic marine sediment microbial communities from the LTER site Helgoland, North Sea, for post-phytoplankton bloom and carbon turnover... | ecosystem: Environmental > Aquatic > Marine >... | reverse complement strand
CGTAGTCTTTGTAATCGGAGATTTTAGTGGTGGTTTCTGTCATTTATTTATTATAACCACGTTGGCTAAGCTTGTCGAAGCCTTTGTTGAAGGGTGCGCCTTCGACAGGCTGAGGGGGCGTGTGTTATACTTGGGGGCTGATTATTAGGGAGTGTTATGACTGCTGATTTTGATGTTATTGTGATTGGTTCTGGACATGCTGGTTGTGAGGCGGCGCTTAGTGCTGCCCGAATGGGGTGTCGAACCGCGATGATTACGTTGGATGATAAGTCGATTGGTACGATGCCGTGTAACCCTGCCATTGGTGGCTCTGCAAAAGGTCAAATGGTGGGTGAGATTGATGCGCTCGGCGGTGAGATGGGCCGTGTGGCAGATGAAACGTTTATTCAAATGAAAGTGTTGAACCGTTCTCGGGGACCTTCGGTGCAATGTTATCGGGCGCAATCCGACAAGGATTTGTATTCGGAGACGATGCGTCAGGTGGTTTTAGGGCAAGCGAATTTAAGCTTAATTTCGGCTGAAGTTACAGGCTTAGTGTTTAATTCAGATCAGACTGCAGTTACTGGTGTGACTTGTGGTGATACTCGATATCTTTCAAAGACCGTTGTGGTGACATCGGGTACTTATATGAAGGGATGTATGTATACGGGTCTGGAACGAACGGATGGCGGTCGGGTAGGGGCTGGTTTTTCACGGACCTTATCAGATAGTTTAAAAGAATTGGGCTTAGAGATTGGACGCCTTAAAACAGGGACTCCGCCTCGACTTGACCCTAAATCCTTAGATTATTCTAAAATGAGTGAAGAAAAAGGAGATGACGAGTGTTTGTTATTCTCGTTTAGAACTCCGAAAAATAACCGGTATAAAGATCAGGTTTCGTGTTATTTAACGCATACAACGGAAGAGACGCATCGCATTATTATGGATAATTTGGATCGGTCTCCGTTATTTACAGGGATGATTGCTGGAAATGGGCCTCGGTATTGCCCGTCGATTGAGGATAAAGTGGTTCGGTTTAAGGATAAGGCTAGTCATCAATTGTTTATGGAGCCAGAGACGCGAAACCCGACTCAAATTTATGCGCAAGGATTAAATACATCGCTACCTGCAGATGTTCAGGATGCATTTTTAAAATCGATTCCTGGTTTGGAAAATGCCAAGGTGATTCAATATGGGTATGCGGTGGAATATGATTATGTCTTACCAAAACAGTTGGATCGAACCTTACAGGTAAGTTGCTGTCGAGGCCTGTTTTTAGCGGGTCAAATTTGTGGTACGTCGGGGTATGAGGAAGCGGCTGGGCAGGGGCTTGTTGCTGGGATTAATGCAGCGCTATTAACGCAAGGGAAAGACCCGTTTATTTTGCGTCGGGACGAAAGTTATATTGGTACAATGATTGACGATCTATGTAGCAAAAACGTGATTTCTGAACCGTATCGGATGTTATCGTCTCGCTCTGAATACCGACTTTTATTGCGGCAAGATAATGCCTTAGATCGCTTAGCAGATTATGGATATCAGTTTGGATTGATTGATTCTAAGTCGTTTGATCAGATTCTTGAACAACGACAAATAATGGCGGATATGATTGCTTATTTTGAAAAAAAATCGATTGATGAGGTGACGGTTACACGCTTTAATTGTTCAAAAAAGGTGATGATTAGTCAGTTACTGTCTCGTCCGGAAGTTACGCTAGATCGTCTTGTGGATTTACCTTTATTTTCGGAATACGATAGAGATTTGTTATCCAAAGTGGTGGTGATTTTTAAGTATAAAGGGTACATTGATAAACAGAGTCGGGAAATCGAGCGGCTTCGTCAAGCAGACTCTAAACCGATACCCGAGCATGTTGATTTTGATTTGGTGCCAGGACTACGGACTGAGAGTCGTATTCAATTTAAGGAACAGCGTCCCAAATCTTTTGGTGATGCACGACGAATTTCTGGTATTAATCCTGCTGATATTGGTGTATTAATGGCGTATGTAAACTCATGACAAATCCTTTGATTCAACGTTATATTGACTGTTTAAAAGCGTATAACGAAACAACGAATATTTACTCTAAAAAAGCCTATGATAAGTTGGATTTTCATATCGAAGATAGTTTGCAGCTTGCGGGTTTAATTGGGGATCGAGAGTGTTTGGTTTATGATTTTGGATCAGGCTCTGGGTTACCGTCGATTCCGATTGCGATTGCGAATTCTAAAAATTCGGTGGTGGCGTTTGAATCGAAATCTAGAAAGACTAATTTCTTAAGTCATGTTGCCGATCAAATTGGGTTATTGAATTATGATGTTGTGACCGAAAACATTGTGGAATATGGACGACGTGGCGTTGTGGATTGTCCAGATGTCATTACTGCCAAAGCGTTTTGTCCTTATGAGCGTATTGAGCCCTACATTAAATATTTTGTAGGAGAAGGTACGGAATTGTATTTACCTATTAGTAAAACGCAGTTTCAGGTTTATAAGCAGCTGGATTTGCCCGATATAGAGTTAATCTCTATCGAAGATGAATTCTTCTATCTACACCGTACATATTAGGCCTTCAGCAGCAAATTACTAAGCTGTTCTAGCTCCTCTGGACTACTGTAACTTAAAACGATCTTTCCTTTTGTCTCGGTTCCGTTTATTTTAGTCGCTGGTTTAAACCTTGTTTGTAATTGATGTTCTAGATCTTGAATGACTTTTACTTTTGGTTTTGCTGGTGCCGGCGCTTTTCGTTTTGTTTCGGTTTGGCGAACATTTAAACGTTCATTGATGATTTGATCGCAAAGTGCGAGTTGGTCTTCTTCTCTAGGAATCCCTACTAATATTTTGGCATGGCCTTCTGATATTTTTTTGTCTTTTAAAAATCGTTGAATGCTGTCTGGTAGTTTTAATAGACGAAGCGAATTTGTAACGCTAGATCGTTTTCGTTTCACGACGCTTGCGATTTGATCGTGAGACATGTCGAATTCATTTAGCATTCTTTTATAGCTTTGTGCAATTTCGATAGGGTTTAGGTCTTCACGTTCCAGATTTTCGATAAGTGCCATTTTAATAGAGTCTGCATCGCTTATATCCTTAATAATGACGTCGATATCTGTTTTTTCGGCTTTAATGCAGGCCTTTAATCGGCGTTCACCGGCAATGATTTCGTAGTGTCCGTCTTTTTCCCGTACAATGATGGGTTGTGCAAGTCCGTGTTCTTTAATAGATTCACTAAGGGTTTCTATACTTTCTTCATTGAAATCAGTTCGGGGTTGGAATGGATTTACTTTGATTTTAGAAATAGGAATGGTATCGAGCCTATTTCCTGATTCGTTAAGGATATTGCTTGGAATTAATGATTCTAGGCCTCGCCCTAGACGAATCTCTTTATTTGACACGTTCGATGGTCTCCTTTGCTAATTTTAAATACGAAATAGATCCTTTGCATTCAGGTTTATAGAGGGCGATGGGTAGTCCGTGACTGGGGGCTTCGGCCAGTCGAATATTCCTTGGGATCATGGTGTCGAAGACTAGGTCGTCGAAGTACCCTTTGATATTTTCGATGACAGATCGATTTAGTGATGTTCGTATATCAACCATTGTTAGTAAGATACCTGCGATTCGTAGATTGGGGTTTAGGCTTTTTTGAATTAATCGCAAGGTTTGTATGAGTTGCGATATTCCTTCTAATGCAAAGTATTCACATTGAACCGGTACAATCGTTTGGTTAGATGCGGTTAATGCATTTACCGTTAAAAGTCCTAGAGAGGGTGCGCAATCAATAATAATATAATCGTAGTAGTCTTTTAATGGTTTGATTTTTTCTTTTAAGATAAATTCTCGTCTGTTTTGATTGACGATTTCTACTTCTGCCGCTGCTAGGTTTGGCGAAGAGGGTAATAGGTCTAGGTTTTTAAATGCTGTTGGATATAGGGCCTCTTTATAGTCACAATCGTTTAACAGGAGCTCATAAATTGTTTTGTTGATTTTCTCTTTTTTAATCCCTACGGCAGAGCTTGCATTTGCTTGTGGATCAAAGTCTACCAGTAAAACCCTATGGTTGAGTTCTGATAGGTAGGAGGCTAGATTAACCGCTGTTGTTGTTTTTCCAACGCCGCCTTTTTGATTAACGATAGAAATTGTAATTCCCTTTTTCATTAGGATTTTCCTTTATTTATAAATAGCGCCGTGAATGTTCCACGTGGAACAATTTATATGAAAGTCTATTAAGAGTGTTGTGATTTTTTGAACAACCAAAGGTGATTGGGTTCATGTCTATAGACGGATTGAATCACGTATTTTTAATAGATATTTCTTGGAAATTGTTCCTAATATGAATAATAGCCAAAAAATGACATATTTTCAAATAATTATGCATATATATTATTTTTTGAGCGTAGATATTATGCCAATATGGCATTTATTTGTTCCACGTGGAACTTTTTATTTAAAAATCTCTATTTTAGTCTGCTTTTCGATTCGTTGAATTGTTTCTCCGAACTTTCTTGCAGAAAAACAGTTTATTGGGCTTCTTAGTGTTGAATTAACGGTATAGTGTCCATCGTTTATTTTATCTATTTTGGTTAATGGGATGTTTTCTTGGTGTCCACCGTAAAGATCGATTAAAAAACCCTGCTCGGTTACTTTTCTTAGAATTTCTTTTGCGGATAACGTGTTAAATTGTGGTTTCATCATTTGCCCCTGACGTGATTATTGTTATTTGCCTATTTGTATATCGTGTTGATCATCTGTGAGATTTCAGTTTTTTTATATAATGAGCCTTTATTATATGGATAATTGTTAATGCTTGCATGTTTAGTATGTTGTTTTGTCGATAGTTTTAGTGATGAGGCGGTGCTATTTTAGTGTTGGTTTCAGGTGTACTTCCTGTGATATACTGGGTTTACTGATTAATGTTAATACGTAAGGGGAATTATGTTTTCACGTTTTACTGAAAAGGCAATTCAATCGATTATGCTTGCGCAAGAAGAGGCGAAGCGGTTTCATCATAATTATGTTGGTACAGAGCACATCCTATTGGGATTAATTGGGGAACCTGAGGGTGTGATTTGTACTGTTTTGGATGACTTAGGTGTTTCACCTGATCATATTCGGGATGTTTTGGAAGATCGCTTAGAGTATGGTGGGTTAGAGGTTGATTCTACGAATATTCCATTTACACAGCAGGCAAAGCAGGTCTTATCTTCTGCATGGGACGAGGCTCGAAAATTAGGTCATAATTATGTAAATGTTGAACATTTGTTTTTATCTTTATTTAGAGACTCTAGTAATATTGCGGCTAAGGTTTTAATAGAGGCTGGTTTAGACCCTGTTCGATTTAAAGATACGTTATTTAATGCGTCTAGTGATAAAACAGAAGAGGTTCAGCAGGTCGTTAATGCCGTTCCGACGCCTACTTTAGATTTGTATGGTCGTGATTTAACATGGCTAGCAAAAGATAATAAATTGGATCCTGTTGTGGGGCGAAATGAAGAGATTGAACGTATTATTCAAATCTTGTCTCGTCGTACTAAAAATAATCCCGTATTAAATGGTGAACCAGGGGTTGGTAAGACGGCGGTTGTTGAAGGGCTTGCCCAGAAAATAGTTGCGAAAGAGGTTCCTGAAAAACTCATTGGCAAACGTGTGATTACGCTTGATCTTGGTTTATTGGTTGCGGGTACAAAATACCGTGGTGAATTTGAGGATCGTGTTAAAAAGATTATGGAAGAGGTTCGTAAGGCCAAAAACGTAATTTTATTTATTGATGAATTACATACCATTATTGGGACAGGTGGTTCTGAAGGTAGTTTGGATGCGGCTAACTTATTTAAGCCGGCATTGGCGCGAGGTGAGTTGCAATGTATTGGTGCCACAACACTGGATGAATACCGTAAACATATTGAGGGTGACGGTGCGTTAGAGCGGCGTTTCCAGGCGGTGCTAGTTGAACAGCCTTCTGATGAAGAAACCGTTGCTATTCTACGTGGAATTAAAGGCCGTTATGAAGAGTTTCATGGTGTTGAAATTACAGATGAGGCGTTACATGAAGCTGTTCGTTTGTCGACACGATTTATTACAGATCGTCAGTTACCAGATAAGGCGGTGGATGTTATTGATGAAGCTGCGTCAAAGGTGATGTTGCGTGTTTCTTCTGTGAGTGGAGAGTTGAAGAAATTGATGTCTGAGAAGGGGTCTGTTCTTAAGGAGCAGGAATTGGCTGAGTCTAATCAAGATCAGTCATTGGCTCAGCTTTTGGCGAATAAGCTCAAGGCGATAGATGTCAAATTAGGCGAATTTTCTAAGGCAGAGCTAGAAAAGGCGCGTAATGTTGTAGATGTTCAGGCTGTTACCGAGGTAGTGGCGATGTGGACAGGGATTCCGATTACGAAAGTATCGCAAGAAGAGTCTCATAAGTTATTGCAAATTGATGAAGAGTTGCATAAGAAAATTATTGGTCAGGATGAGGCTGTTTCTGCGGTTGGCCGTGCGATTAAGCGTGCGAAGGTGGGATTGAAAGATCCTCGTAGACCGACCGGGTCCTTCCTGTTTTTAGGGCCAACGGGTGTTGGTAAGAGTGAGATGGCCAAGACCCTTGCTGAATACTTATTTGGTGATAAAGATGCGTTGATTCGAATTGATATGACCGAGTATATGGAAAAGCATTCGTTATCCCGTTTAATTGGGTCGCCTCCAGGTTATGTTGGTTATAATGAAGGGGGTCAATTAACCGAACCGATTCGTCGTAAGCCGTATTCCATTGTTCTATTTGATGAGCTTGAGAAGGCGTCGCCAGAAGTGATTAATATCTTGCTTCAGATCTTGGATGATGGTCGTTTAACAGACTCTAATGGACGTGTTGTGGACTTTAAGAACACAATAATTGTAATGACGTCTAATGTGGGTGCAAAGTATATTGAAAAAGAAAGTTCGTTTGGATTTACGACGTCAGATGATAAGGTAGAGGCTGATTATAAGCAGATGAAATCGAAGTTGCAAGATGAGCTTCGAGAGAATTTTAAGCCTGAATTTATTAATCGAATTGATGATATCGTGATCTTTAAGCCGTTACCAAAAGAGGCGATCCGACAGATTGTTGAGATTATGTTGGGCGATGTTCATGATCGTTTGTTAGAGCGTGATATTAAGATTAAAGCAGATGATAAGGTAAAGGATTATTTGGTCGAAAATGGCTATAATATTCGTCAAGGAGCGCGTCCGTTACGTCGTTCAATTCAAGAATTGTTTGAGGATAAGTTGGCTGATGTTCTGTTGAAAAAGAACTTACGTGCAGGCTTGTCGGTTTCGGCAACAATGAAGAATGGTGAAGTGAAGTTTACGGTTCGTGCGGTGAAGCCTAAAGCGAAGAAAAAGCCTAAGCCAAAAACGGTAAAGGCGGAAGATTCAACTGTCGAGGTGCCAAAACCTGCTGAGCCTGTTCTTGCGGATTCGGCTAGTGACGGGGCGTCTTCAGAGTCTTTGGAGTTACGACTGAATTGAAACCCAAGCTTAAGGTAAGGTTTGTGTGTCAGTCTTGTCAGACTGTTTTTCCGGCTTGGAGCGGGCAATGTTCGTCGTGTACAGAGTGGAATACCCTTGAGGAGCGTGAAGTTTCAGCACCCGTTGTCACTTATCGTGCAGATAAGGTGGTGTCAAAGCCGATTCCAATTCAGGATATTCAGGTAACGGATGATGTGGTGATTCCGACGGGAATTTCGGAGTTTGACCGGGTCTTGGGCGGTGGATTGACCGTGGGGTCAGTGAATTTAATTGGGGGAGAGCCTGGGATAGGGAAGTCAACTTTGGCGTTGCAGGTACTGCAGTATCTTTCATGCCAAAATCGGCAAGTTTTATATGTGACGGCTGAAGAGTCTGAAAAGCAATTATTATTTCGGGCACAACGGTTGGGGGATAGTGGTCAGAATTTGAAAATTTATGCACAGACGGATATTTCGGCTATTATAGAGGCCATTAAACAGGAACAGCCGGATTGTGTGATTTTAGACTCGATTCAAGTGGTACATCATGGGGATGTATCGGGTGCCCCGGGGACGATGTCGCAGGTACGGCATTGTGCCACAGAATTCATTCGCACCATCAAGGAAAATGGCTTAACCGGTATTGTGATCGGGCATATTACCAAAGATGGCTCGATCGCTGGACCTAAGGTCTTAGAGCATTTGGTGGACGTTATTTTGTATTTCGAGGGTGAGCGGCACTTGAACTACCGCCTATTACGATGCTTTAAAAACAGATTTGCAGCCTCCTACGAAGTGGGGTTGTTTACTATGGAAGAAACCGGTTTAAAATCAGCGGATGTGAGTGCAGGCTTGTTTTTGGATGACGCCAGTTTATCGTCGCCAGGATCTGTGATTGTACCGGTAATGGAGGGGAGCCGCGTCTTATTGGTAGAATTACAAGCGCTTGCCGTTCATTCGGGATATGGAATGGGCAAGAGGACTTTTCAGGGGGTTGATGCGAACCGTGCCACGTTAATGATCGCCGCGATGGATAAGGTTTTGGAGTTAAAGCTCTTTACCAAGGATATCTTTTTGAATGTGATTGGTGGCTTGAAGGTAAGTGAAACGTGCTTGGATTTGGGGATTATTGTGTCGATTTTATCGTCGTTACATTCAGCGCCGTTAAAGCGCAAGATTGGTATTTTGGGCGAGGTGGGCTTAACCGGAGAACTTCGATCTGTGTCTCATGTACCGCAACGTATTAAAGAGCTTGAGAATATGGGGTTCTTGGAATGTTTGCTACCTAAAAAGAATAAAGCAACGTTTCCTAAAGGTGTTAAAGTAAAACCTGTTTATGTGGAAACAGTGGTTGATGTGATTCGGGAGTTGTTTTAAACTCGATTATCTCGGTGTCGACGGATTCTCTTTGCGGCTTTAGGCACGGGTAATTTTATTGAAGCGTAAGGGTAGTGTGTATATTCTATTTTATATAGTTGAATTTTTTGATTTTATACAATACTTTGTCTAGCCTTGACGGTGAGCCTGGCGAGTGATACACTTTTTTGAATGTAATGTAACCTTAGGTTAGATGCCTTTTGACTTGATCAGGGATCACTATCTAACCCGAAACTAATTTATTCAGGAGGAATAAATGACAAAAGATAAGAAGGCTATAGAGCCTGTAAAAATGAGAGAGCTGCTTGAATGCGGTGTTCACTTTGGTCACCAGACACGTCGCTGGAATCCAAAAATGAAAAAGTATATCTTTACATCACGTAATGATATTCACGTTATTGATTTGCAACAAACATTAACGCTAATTAAAGAAGCGTATGCGTTTGCATTTGAATGTGCTGCGGCAAACAAAAAAATCTTGTTTGTGGGTACTAAAAAACAAGCACAAGAAGTTGTTTTAGAAGAAACAACGAAATCGTCTCAGCCTTATGTTAACCAAAGATGGTTAGGTGGAACGTTAACGAATAATGTTACGATTCGTAAAAGTATTAACAAATTACGTGATTATGAACGAGACCGTGATTCTGGGGTGTTTAAAGGTCTTTCTAAAAAAGAAGCATCGCGTCGTACTAAAACCTTAGCACGATTAGACTTTTATTTAGGTGGTATTCGTGAGATGACTCAAATGCCAGCTGCGTTATTTGTAATTGATGTTAAGAAAGAGCAATTGGCTGTTCAAGAAGCTGAAAAGCTTGGTATTCCTGTGATTGCGATTGTGGATACGAACGTAGATCCAAGTGGTATTAAATATCCGATTCCGGGTAACGATGATGCGATTCGTTCAATTCGTTTATTAACATCTATTATTTCTAAAGCGATTCAAGAAGGGTCTAAAGAGGCGGTTTCTAAAACGAATAGCCGTCTTGAAGAAGCCGTTCAAGAAAAATTAGTAAATCAGGGAGCATAATCATGGCAATTACAGCATCATTGGTATCTGAACTACGGTCTAAGACGGGTGTAGGGATGATGAAATGTAAAGAAGTTTTAACTGAAACGGGTGGTGACATCGAGAAGGCTGTTGTTTTGCTTCGTGAAAAAGGATTGGCGGCAGCGTCTAAAAAATCTGATCGTGAAGCTAAAGATGGTCGTGTGTTTACAATGGTTGATGGGTCTAAAGCGGCGATATTAGAATTAAACTGCGAGACAGACTTTGTTTCTAGTAACGATGACTTTTCGGTATTAGGAACTACACTTGTGAAAGCGGCATTAGCACAAGGTCTAGGATCTAAAGAGGTCTTTGATGTGGCGATTGTTGATGGTACGTTGGTCACTGATTTATTAGCGACTTATGTATTGAAGCTTGGTGAGAATATTCAAGTTGGACAGGTTTCTTATATTGAAGGGACAGGGTCTGTTGCTGATTATATTCACTCTAACGGAAAAATAGGTATTCTTATCGAGTTTACGGGACAAGTAGATGCTGAGCTAGGTAAAGACATTGCTATGCAGGTTGCTGCGGCTTCACCGCGATATATTAAGCCTGAAGATGTTGATGCTTCTGAAGTAGAACAAGAAAAAGCAATTATTATGAAGCAATGTGCGGATGAAGGGAAACCTGCCGAGATTGCAGAAAAGATTGTGATTGGACGAATCAAAAAATTCTATAAAGAAATTTGTTTATTAGAACAAGCGTTTATTAAGGACGGTGATAAAACTGTTCAGCAAATGTTGCCAGATGGTGTAACGATTGCGAGCTTTAAACGTTATTCATTAGTTTAAATGAGAGTTCTCGGGGAAGAGCGCGAACAGGCGGTGCTTGCACCATATGCCTGTTTTAGTAATTCCTCTAAGGGCCGTCTCTTTACAGAAGCGTTAGACGAGACTCGGACCTGCTTTCAGCGGGACCGGGATCGTTTAGTGCATTCTCGGTTTTTTAGACGTTTGGCGCATAAGACGCAGGTCTTTATTGCGGTTGAATCGGATTATTACCGGTCGCGCTTGACGCATTCTTTGGAGGTAGCTCAGATTTCTAGGCAGTTGTGCCGGATGTTGCACTTGAATGAAGATTTGGGCGAAGGGCTTGCGTTAGCGCATGACTTAGGGCATACGCCGTTTGGTCATGCAGGTGAAGATACCTTGGATGAGCTGATGCAAGATTATGGTGGTTTTGAACATAATTGGCAGAGTTTGCGGGTGGTAGATTTTTTGGAAAAAAAATACCCGTTATTTGATGGCTTGAACTTATCCTTTGAATTGAGGGCTGGGTTAGCGATGAAGTCGCCGATTACAGCCGCGATATCGGATTTGGGTGATTACCGTAGTTTAGAGGCTGAGGTTGTGAATATTTCAGACCAAATTTCATATAATAACCATGATTTGGATGATGGCTTGTCGTCTGGGATCTTGGATTCAGGTTTGTTGCGTGAATCGGTTACGCTTTGGCGTGAGGCTGATGATGCTATTCGTTTAACCTACAGTGGGCTAAGTGATTCTGATCGTAAATATTTGATTAACAGTTACTTGATTTCATCGCAGATACAAGATGTGATGGATACAACACAATTGAACATTAAGACCTTAGCGTTGCGCTCTTTGGAGGATGTTTATCAGTTAAAAAAATCTCCTGTGGTATTTAGTTTGGATATGTCGGAAAAGGCAAGTGAGCTTCGGGCGTTTCTTCGGGAGTTTTTATATGCACATCCTAGTATTAAGGTTAAGAATCAGGAGGGGCAGCAGGTGATTCAGGACTTATTTGGGGCGTATATGGCGGATTTGAACTTGGTTCCGATAGAGTATCGTGATCGGTTTTTGGAGCGTGGGGTTAGCGAAGCACGATTGGTTTCGGATTATATTGCTGGGATGACAGATGTTTTTGCGATTGAGCAGATGCAGGCTTTATAAGGGGGCTTTCTAATCGTTTTGACACGGACGCCCGAAATGCTTTATGCTGGGGTAGTATTAACAGGAGACGACCATGGCATTATCAGCAGTTACAGACCAAGACTTTGAAACAAACGTCTTACAAAATTCAAAACCCGTACTAGTCGATTTTTGGGCAGAATGGTGTGGTCCATGCCGGATGTTAGCACCTGTTATTGAAGCGATTTCTGTGGCAAAAGCCGATACGATTGAGGTTTTTAAGATGGATACCGATGCAAATGCGTCGACGCCACAAACTTTAGAGATTACAGGATTACCGACCTGTATTTTGTTTAAAGATGGTAAAGAGATTGCTCGTATTATTGGTTTTAGAAGCCAAGACGCTCTTGAAGAGGAAATTGATAACGCGTTAGCAGGTTAAGACCGCTTAATCGTTTTTTAAAGCTTGGATCCGCTGCTTCTGTAGCGGATCTTTGTTTTTATGGTGTTTTTAAACACCCATATTACTAAGTGTTGTAAAGACTTGGTTAATACTTGCGGTTAAATCGGGATATTCGCCTTCTAGGTGATGAATACGGTCTTCTAGATGTTGGCGGAATTCGGCGAGGCCTTTACCTTTCTTTTCTTTGAATTCTGAGCTTATTCCAGGCATTTCTTTTTCGCTGTATTGGAAGACGTCTGCGAAGGTTTCGTGTTCTTCGTTTTGCTCTTTGTAGTATTGAACCACTAAAGAAAGTGACGTTTTTTCGTCGGGGGAGAGGTCTTCTGTTTTATGAATTAAATTGGTAATTTCTTGAAATATATTAAAAGACATCGTCTTGCTCCTAATCATCACTCTGATGCTCTTATTATCGATTGTTTTTGTGAATTTATAAAGCAAAATTTTAGATTTAATGCAGATATTTTGTTTAGAGGTTCACTTCTCTATAGGGTTTAGGCTAAACTTACACTATAGTTCTGTTAAGTGAAGGAAAACGCATGTCGCAAGAAATTACATTAATTAAAGGGGATGGCATTGGGCCAGAAGTGGTAGATGCGACGCTTCGGATTTTAGAGGCTGCTGGATTGGATTTTAAATGGGATGAACAAGTGGCTGGTGGACAGGCGTTTGATGCTGGCGTGGACTCTGGGGTGCCAGAGGCAACCGTTACATCGATTCAGCGTACAAAAGTGGCATTGAAGGGGCCGTTGGCGACACCGATAGGGTTTGGGCAGCGGAGTGCCAATGTAACGTTGCGTGGTTTGTTTGAAACCTATGCCAATATTCGGCCTGCGATTCAGTTACCAAATGTGAAGAGCCATTTTCAGGACTTGAATTTGGACTTGGTTGTGGTTCGTGAAAATGTAGAAGATTTGTATACGGGTATTGAGTATATGGAAACACCAGACGTGGCCTTGTCGTTGAAGTTGGTGTCTAGGAAAGGCTGTACAGATATTGTGCGTGCGGCCTTTGAATTTGCACGATCTGCAGGACGAAAGAAGATTCATTGCGCGACTAAAGCGAATATTATGAAGAAGACGGAAGGTCTGTTAAAATCGACCTTTGAAGAGATCGCGGTTGAGTATCCGGATATTGAAACGGATCATATTTTAATTGATAACTGTGCGCACCAAATGGCGATTAATCCAACGCAGTTTGATGTGGTGCTTTGTTCGAACATGAACGGGGATATTATTAGTGACCTTAGCTCGGGATTGGTAGGGGGGCTGGGCGTTGCGCCTGCTTGTAATTTGGGACGTCAATATTCGATTTTTGAGGCGGTACATGGCACAGCGCCCGACATTGCGGGCCAAGATAAAGCGAATCCAAGTTCGATGATTCTAACCGCGGTGATGATGTGCCGGCATTTGGGGTATTTTAAAGAGGCCGATGCTGTTGAGCAGGGGTTGAAGGTGACCTTGAACTCTGGGATCATGACGGGGGATCTGACACGCGAGAATCCTGTTTCGACGACGGTGTTTTCGGATGCTGTGATTGGTAATTTGGGGCAGACGATGCCTGGGTTTATGGCGCGAGAGTACAAACCGTTTGTGATGCCTATTTATGAGCCTCACGTGACGTCTGATTTTTGCCCGTCTTCTGTGGTCTCTGGTGTGGATATTTATGTGGATTCTAAATTGAGTTTAGTGGATGTGATTTCAAACATGTCTAATTTGGCAAGTAATGTTCGATTGAAATTACATGGCATTTATAATCGTGGGACGAAGGTGTTTCCGGTGCAAACAGAGTTAACTGAATATATTGAACATTGGCAGTGTCGCTTTGTGGATGAAGACGGTGGCGTGGTACAAGATGCAGATATTCGTGAGCTATTGGATTTAATTGAAATTAATGACGCCTTTTACTGGATGCATGTTGAAAAAATCTTTAATATGGATTGAAAATTTAGGATATTTAAAAAAAGACTTGTCACAATGACGTTTCTTTTTTAGAATTTGGATTAATGCTTTCAGTTCTGAAAGTTTTTCCAAAAAAGATAATCACTTAAATTGTAATGTATTCCTGGCTTGTGGTGAAAGTTAGGAGACGTATATGTTTGGATTGGTAGGTGCGGTTAGGGCTGGGGTTCGTTCTGTTACTCAACAAGCTGCTCAAGCGGGGCGGTCGGTTGTTCCTCGTGGAACACAGGGTTTATCTGGGGCACGTTCTTTGGGTAACTCTGTTGCAGGATATGATCCTGTATTAGGTGCGGATCATCCAGACAGCCGGATGAATTCTAAAGGGATTGATGCACGTTTAGAAGAATTGGATAGAGGTCCTATTCGGTTAGATAAGCCTGCTTTGGATACCGCTAACGAGGTTTATTCGTACAGACGTAAAATTGAAATCGTTAATACGACGAAACGTGACGGGGACCAGTCTAATAGTGACTGTCGTATGTCTCCTGAACATGTACAGGGTCTTACAGATCGAGAGATTAACGTGATTAACCAAATCTTGTATCCCGGTGGGACGCCAGTCATTGTTGGGGAAGAATCTCGATTAGGTGGGAATACGTTTCGTGCAGATGCGTGTGTGAATGGTGTAAACCCTTATCATGAAGCGAATTTGGTTCGACAGCAGCTTGTTGCAGGTGTTGGGGACGAGTTTGAGTCTCGAATTTTATTTAGAGGCCAGTGTGGTGCGGCGTTATCGATTATGGCGAAAGATGTTATCGCAGCGCATGTTAAAGAGTTGGCCGAAAATGGGGTTACAGAGATGAAAGTCTTTTGGGCCTTAAATTATACGCCAGATGGGAATTTACCTGATTCAGATTATTATGCATGGGCGATTCAATGTGCTAAAGATAATGGCATGAAGGTTGAATTTGCGATCGCGTTTCATGATTCGCTTAGTTTGAAGCAAGTCTCTAGTATTGCTGAACATGGCTTAGCGCTTGGCGCAGATAGCTTATCGATTAAGGATATGGGGGCGCTTATTTCACCTAATAAAATGTATGCATGGGCTGTTGCTTTAAGTCAGTTTGGTGTTCGTGTAGGGCTTCATACGCATAATGTGACGCATATGGGGTCTGATGCACTTAAGATGGGTGTTTTTGGTGGTGCGACACGGGTTGATACGGCGTGGTCTGCATATGGCGGTGGAAATGGTCAGCCAGCATTTGAATCTGTGATGACGAGTCTTGGCTTGGATGACTTGATGATGCCTGCTAATCAATCTTTAACCGAATTGAATGACTATATTCGAGCGGTTGTGATGCGAGATTTAGCGTCGGTTCAATCTAGCGGGTGGGCATGTGATTGGAGAGTGATTGATGCTGGTTTAGCGAGTGGCGCGATTGCGCATGTTGTGTCGATGTTGAGTGAGGGGGGTAAGTCTTACTTATTTAAATATGTTTATGATCGAGTTGCGTTTGTGCGAGAAGATTCTGGAAATCCACCACTTGTTACACCGACTGCGTTATATAATACGAACCAGGTTTTGGCTGATTTAATGCAGTTTGAGGCAAAGGTGAAGCAAGTCTTAACTGCTGAAGGGTTAAGAGATACAGATGCGGCGTATGCTGAAAAAGTTGATCGATTAATGATGCAGATGGTTAAAACTGAGCCTAGTCCAAAATTGACAGTGCCAATGGCTGGCTTGTACCGTGGTGATTTTGGTAAAACACCTGCTGAGCAGAACCCTGATACGAAAGCTAAGGTATTAAAGAATTATGTGATGGCGACGTTAGAAGGCTTTCCGTTTGAAAAAATTACAGATGAGATTAAGGATCGTATTTGTGAGGGTGTTCTTGCTTGTGATGACTTGATTCGAACTTCGATTAGAGATCAAAAAGGGATTACGTACGACGATTATTTACTTATTAAGAAAGGTCTTGTAACGGATGAGGCTTTGTTGGGTTATATTAAACAGGTCCCTATTTTAACGGATTTATTTAATGAAGGGTCGATGTCTTTATCGTTATTTAAACAAACATTACCGCAAGGCTTAACCACGATTGGAAATTGTTCGGATTGGATGCCAGATGGGATGCCAGCGGCACAGAAAATTGTTGATGAAAAATTAGAGAGTGGATGGACCTTGCCTCCGAATACTTCTTACAATCAAATGGTTGTTTTAGTAGCTAAATTTGGAGAAGGTGTTTATAAGTTCTTCGAGCACCATGCGGATCGAAGTCAATTTGAACTTCCTGCACAAAAACCTGCAGAAGTGGCTGCGGCATCAAAGGTAAGTGATGCTAGTTCTTCTAATACTAAAACGGGTGTTGTTTTAGCACCAATGAAAGGAAGTGTTTTAGATGTGCTGGTTGCGCCTGGTGATTATGTGGATGAAGGTCAAGAGATTATGGTGCTTACTGCGATGAAAATGGAGAGTATTATTCTGGCGCCAAAATCTGGCACGATAAAATCGGTTCATGTTGAAGTAGATCAAGTTGTTAATACCAAAACAGTATTGGTAGAGTTTGAGTAGGAGAGAAGATTATGTTTGCATCAATATCTAATGTTTTATGGGGTGGTTTAGGGGCGTCTGTTCGTAGTAAGGGCGTTGATGACTGTGTATCAAGGCCGTCATTATTCAAAGAGCTTACTCCATTTTCAGGGGTGTCTACGACTTTTCGTTCAATGTCGACAAGTGCCATTGCGCCACTTAGCCCTGCTGCGATTAAAGACGCTTTATCTAAAGGTACGATTGATATTCCAGATACAGAACAAGGTATTATTGATAAAGTTAATGAGTTAAAGGCCGAGCAAGATAAGGTTTTTGAAGCCGTTACGGGTCGTACACGACGTGATCAACATGTAGATGCGCCGACGCCGTACCATATTCCAGAATATCTTAAATTAGAGGCGGATGTTGTTCGATTGCAAAAGGCGTTACCTGGTAAGTGGCACACAGTGGTGACGGTTAATCGTGGTTTATCGAACCGGTATGCGGCTAAGGCTGCGCATGACCGAGGGTTGAATGCGGTTTTGATTGGGACGCCGGCAGAATGTAAAACAGCGGTAAATGATGGATTTGATTACATCATTCCTATTGAAAGTATCGACTATATGAACGGAGAAGCGCTTCTTGCTTATGTTCATCAACATGTTGAGTCTTTGGACCCTAGAGAGATTGCGATTAACCCTGGTATTGCGTTTTTATCAGAGCAATCTGTTTTTTCTGGTCAAGTTGAACGTGCTGGATATTCGTATATGGGTGGTGGTGAAGCTACGATTGATTCGGTGGGAAACAAGACCAATTCGAAAGATTTGGCGTTAGACGCGTGGAATGCGATGACTGCTGAACAGCAAGCGGCTTTTGGGCAGATACCTGTGATTCAAAGTGTGTCTACGGCAGATGTGCCAAGAGAGGAGTGGCTTACTTTAGCGCGAAAGACCATGGAAGAGGTTCGTGGTCCTATTTTGATGAAAAATGCATTTGGAGGCGGCGGGCGAGGGATTGAATTTCTTTATCCTGATATGACCGATGAGGAAATTTTAGAGGTCTTTCAACAACAAGACTTAACAGGTAAAACCTTTGGTAATACGACGAATTATCTGTTTGAAAAGTATATTTCAGAATCGTCTAAGCCGCGTCATATTGAAGTTCAGATTTTAGAAAATAACGTGGTTATTAAAGTGGGTGGTCAAACGTTGATTGTGGATATGCGAGATTGTTCGGATCAATATAAGATGGCCAAAATGTTGGAAAAAACGGCTTTAGATCTTGACCCTCAAACACGTCAGAATATTTCTGTGTTTTGTGAAAAATTTGTTGATGTCGTGACGACTAAGTATGGATCTGTTTTTATTGGAACGATTGAGTTTCTTGTGGATAACACGGGCGATATTTTCTTTATGGAGATGAATACGAGGCTTCAGATTGAACATCAAGTATCGGCGTTAATTGTTGCTTATGCGCAGTCACATGGTCGTGTTTTATCTAGAGAAGAGGCGACGACGTTGGTTATAGGTGGATTGATGGATGCGTCTAGAGGGGTTCAATTTGATCCTTTATTACTATCGCATGATTCTTCTGAAGAACCTAAAAAAGTTGTTCGTCAGGCACGAATCTATGGCATGCGAGATGATAATCAAGCGCCATATGTTGGTACTGTTCAAGTGACGGGTCAAGATGATGCAGAGGCGGTGCCAGGTGTCTTTACTAACTTTGTTAATCATGACAAGCCATACAGTATATTACCTAGTTTCAATACGCAATTTGGTGAAATTTCGGTTGTTGCAGATACGGTTGAAGAAGCGAATGCTAATTTAAAGGCAGGGCTTGAAGCGCTTAATGTTGTTGAAGGTGAAACGAATATTCCGTTATTGTTGTATTTATTAGAGCATCCCGAAATGGAAGGGAATCCTGATATTCATACCATGGGTAAGATTATTGAAGAGAGACAGGCTTTATTTGTAGAGGCTAAAAGCTTAACGGATAAAGAGAACGAATTAGCTGATATTGCGGAAAAAGAGGCGCAGATTCAAAGAGAAAAACTTGAGCTTAGAGCAACGGTTGATAAGATGCGAAAGACATTGCCAGTATGGACTCAGCCGCGTCGTGGGATGGCGACGCTTGCTAGACCGTATAGCGTTGCTGCTACAGGTTTTAATGGTGCGGTTGGTCGACCTTTAGTGTCGCAGCCTGCCTTTAAAGCGGCAAGGGTCGCATTAGGGGTTGCTAGACGTGTGTTTAAATAATAACGTCATTATTTGACCGTCTACTTAGTGTCTGAGACAATACCCTTATGAGCAAGCACACACTATCTATCAGCGAAGATTTTTATTCTATTCAAGGCGAGGGCCCTACATCTGGGGTCCCCGCCGTGTTTTTACGACTTAAGGGCTGTAACCTAAGTTGCGGTGGCCTTGATACGATTAAAACCAAGGCGCTGGATAATGGGGCGACGTGGCGTTGTGATACGATTGAAACGTGGATGCAAGGTACGTCTGTGTCGAACGCCGATATTTTGGCGGATTGGCATGAAAAAGGGTATATTGAGGCCTTTC
>Ga0055584_100002227_pt1 | contig 19219 bp, 17 predicted proteins | sample OSDHelmetaG_FD_58716 | JGI IMG/M metagenome (GOLD analysis project Ga0055584, IMG submission 58716) | Pelagic marine sediment microbial communities from the LTER site Helgoland, North Sea, for post-phytoplankton bloom and carbon turnover... | ecosystem: Environmental > Aquatic > Marine >... | reverse complement strand
ATAACTTAAATGCCGCCCTTAATATCCGTGATAAAGGTATTCTAGAATTAAAGGCGGTTGGACGGTCGTCCCTGCTTATGGAAGCCACGTCGGTCTCGATACTATCGATCAACGGCTATGAAATAAGAAGTATCATCCGATAGAGCTGTGAGAAGTCACATGGGGAGAATTGACGAGAATAGAAAACTTGATTAAGCTTCTTGGATCAAGTCATCACCTAAACTTAATAGTTCAGGTAAAAGCTCTGCAAATTCACCACTCATTAAGGTTAAATCTGCGTCTAAGCGACTTAACATATCTTCTTTATCAATATCATCATTTTGATCTTTTAATTCATCACTAAATTTTATACGTTTGATGGTGAGATCTTCATGCAAAATAAAGGATAGGCGATCTTTCCATGATAGAGCTAATTTGGTGACAACTTTATCTGCTGCTAGATGACTTTTTATTTCATCTGAGATTAAATCTTGTTGTTTACAACGAATGATCCCACCTTCTTCAACTAAAGAGCGAAATTCAGCTTCATCACCAAATTCAAATCCATCAGGAGCCTGTTCTTCCTTAAGCCATTGAGTCATTTGTACATCTAGTTCTACCTGAGTAGTCGCAGGGGTAACAGGCAGAGAGCCTATAGATTTACGCAGTAAGGCAAGAACTTCTTCTGCTTTTGTTGCACTGGCTGTATTGACTAAAACTAACTGCTGTTGTGGCATAATTAAAGCATAAATTGGGCTTCTTTTGGTAAAAGCTCGAGGTAAAAGTTGCATCACAATATCATCTTTTAAGGTGTCTTTTTCGGCTTTACGTAGAGAGCGGCCAAGGTTGAGCTCTTGTTTATCGACACGTTGCACCAATTCTTCATTGATAACAGATGCGGGTAACAGTTTTTCTTCTTTTTGATAACAAACTAGCATTTGTTGATGACAGCAATGAACCAATGTTTGTCCATATTTTCCTAGTGCTGTGGTCCAACCAACTTTTTGTCTATCTTGATGGCCACAAGGTACAAAGGCATATTCTGTTAATTTTTCTTCTAGTTCTTCGGGAGTAATATCTGTTTCGCGTGTGAAACGATATGCGGCAATATTTTTAAACCAAAGCATTAAAAGCTCCTATTGACATTGTTCTGTGGGAAAGGCGTGCAAAGTAGCATATTTCTTCTCAAAGCTAAAGGGCTCTTTATTGATGAACAAAAAGATAAAGAGCATCAATTTTAGCTAAGAGAAGAAAGCTGATATAGATAAAAAACGTGTGTTTATTGTTGGGTGAGTAATGTTTTTGCTGCGTCAATAACCACTTTTATAGAAGCGGCTTCTGTCATTTTTAATGTGTCTTCTGAGGGAATTTCTTTTTGGGTACGATTGACTATGACACCGGCAAAGCATCCTGCTTTTAAACCTTGACTTGCGCACATGGTTAATAGTGTTGCCGATTCCATTTCATAATTGAGCACGCCCATTTCTTGCCATTCTTTGGCACTATTTTGGAAACGACGTACTACGCGACCCGAGAAAGTATCATAACGTTCTTGACCCGGATAGAAGGTATCGCTAGAGGCGGTAATACCCATATGGACATTTAAGCCTGCTTTTTCTGCAGCATCTTTCATCGCTTGAGCGACCTCAAAATTAGCGACGGCAGGAAATTCAATGGGAGCGAAATGCTGGCTTGCACCATCTAAACGTACAGATCCTGTCGTGACGATCATATCGCCAACCGCAATGTTTTCTTGAATGGCTCCGGTTGTCCCTACACGTAAGAAAGTACGAATGCCCAATTGAGCTAATTCTTCTACAGCAATTGAGGTAGATGGGCCACCAATTCCCGTAGAGCACACGATGATTGATTTTCCGGCTACTTTTGCTTTAAATACCGTATATTCACGGTGACGAGCTAAAAATGTGGGTTCATCCATTAAATTGGCAATTTTTTCTACGCGATCAGGATCACCTGGAATAATCGCAAGACTAGCATCATCTAGTTGAGCTTTAACCAGACCTAAGTGAAAAACTTTATTATTAGAATTAGACATAAATTGACCCTCATTATGATATAAAAGATAAGGACTGTATAAATAGCCTTATAACGAGAGGTATTATATTCATATATGGGAAATGGATAAAGCGATGCACGCATGTTTTTATTATTAAAGTAAAAATATATTCATTTCATTTAAGGTGTCATATTAGTTTAAATTTGTAGTAATATGATAGAGTTAATTTTATCAAAAAATCGCACAGGAAATAAACATAGATGACAGAAACAATCAAAATGGTCCCTAAAGAGATCAGTTGGCTTTCATTTAATGAAAGAGTACTTCAAGAAGCAATGGATAAAAGTGTTCCTATTATTGAGCGAGTTCGATTTTTAGGTATCTTTTCTAGCAATTTCGATGAATTTTATAAAGTACGTTTTGCTGATGTGAAACGTCGCATTATTATTGATGAAGCCCATGGCAGAGACCGTGGCGCAAAAAAATTGCAAATGACTATTCAAGAAAAAGCAGATAAGCTACAGACAAAATTTGATGAAGTTTATAAAGAAGTCATGATAGATTTAGCTCGGCGTAATATTTTTTTAGTGAATGAAGAGCAACTAGATGATTATCAAACCAAATGGCTGAAAAATTATTTTATTAAAAGTATATTACCTTTTATTTCTCCTATCTTATTAAATAATGATATTAATCTTTTAGATTTTTTACAAGATGAATATTCTTATTTAGCCGTTTCTATGTCGCGGAAAAAAGAGACAACTTATGCGCTTATTGAAATTCCAACGGAGAATGTTCCTCGTTTTATTGTACTTCCAGAAAAAAAAGGGAAAAGGCGTAAGACGTTAATTTTATTAGATAATATTATTCATTTATTTCTTAATGAAATTTTTAGTGCTCATTTTAACTACGATCAGATTGAATGTTATTCAATGAAAATGACACGAGATGCGGAATATGATTTAGGTAATGAGGTTGAGCAAAGTCTGCTGGAAAACATGTCCATGAGTTTAAAACAACGTCTCACTGCCTTACCCGTGCGCTTTACTTATGAACAAGATATGCCAAAGAAGATGTTTAATTACATCAAAAAGCTCCTTAAAATTTCTGATTTAGATAGTATTTCTAAAGTAGGGCGTTATCAAAATTTTAAAGATTTCCTTGGTTTTCCTAATGTAGGTCCTGTGTATTTAGAAAATTCATCTTTACCACCTCTACGCAGTTATGATTTTGATAAATACGACAGTAGTTTTGAAGCTATAAAAGCAAATGATATCTTACTTTATTATCCTTATTATTCTTTTAACCATATAACAGAATGGGTCAGACAAGCATCCTATGATCCAAAAGTACGCAGTATTAAAATTAATATTTACCGTGTGGCTAAAAATTCTCGTATCATCAAAGCGATGATCGATGCAGCTAATAATGGTAAAGAAGTGACGGTTATTGTGGAATTGCAGGCACGTTTTGATGAAAAAGCTAATATTAAATGGGCGCATCGTTTAACCAATGCGGGTGTAAAAGTGTTATTTGGTGTTCCTGGCCTTAAAATTCACTCTAAATTATGTTTGATTAGCCGTCGAGAAGGTGATGAAATTGTGCGTTATGCACATTTAGGTACAGGTAACTTTAATGAAAAAACAGCTCATATTTATACGGATTTTGCCTTACTAACAGCGAATCAAGAATTGGCGATGGAAGTGCGCAAAGTCTTTACTTATATAGAAAATCCTTATCGTCCCGTTGAGTTTCAACATCTTTTAGTTTCCCCGAATAATGCGCGTTTATCTATTGTCTCTATGATTGAAAGAGAAATAAAGCATGCTAAAGCAGGCAAAAAAGCAGCCATGACTGTAAAAGTGAATAATTTGGTGGATACACAACTGATTAAGCTTTTATATTCTGCAAGCCAAGCCGGTGTGAAAATTCGTATGATTATTCGAGGTATGTGCGCACTGGTACCTGGAGTGAAAGGCATCAGTGAAAATATACATATTATTAGTATAGTGGATAGATTTTTAGAACATCCTCGTGTGTTTATTTTTGAAAATAATGGTAAAAAAGATACTTTTATTTCTTCAGCGGATTGGATGACACGTAATCTGGATAATCGTATTGAAGTGGGATGTCCTGTCTATGATCCTGTATTAAAGAAACGTATTCAAAGTTTGCTTGAACTACAATTTAAAGATAGAGTAAAAGCACGTATTATTGATGAAGCTATGTCGAATCAATATGTTCCTCGTGGGAATAAGAAAAAAGTCCGTTCTCAAATTGCTATTTACGATTTCTTAAAGAAAGTAGAGAAAGAGAAGCTTAAGCCCACTAATAAATAGGCGTAAAAATACAGAAGATCGCAAATAAACAAGCTATCTAGTTAGGATCTTCTGGGTTATGATTCTAAATCAAAGGAGTTTAATTTGCCAACAGATACTCGCGTAATGCAGACTAAATTACCACGAGAAGTGGCGGCTATAGATCTCGGCTCTAATAGCTTTCATATGGTGGTTGCCGTGATTGAAAAACACAGTATTCGTATTATTAGCCGCCATAAACAACGCGTGAGGTTGGTGTCGGGGCTAAATGAAGCGCAAGAAATGAGTGAAGAAGTGATGTTACGAGGCTTAGATTGTTTAAAAATGTTTGCCGAACGCATCCAGGGTTTTGCTCCTGAAAATGTCAAAATTAAAGGGACCTTCACTTTACGGCGAGCGGTAAATGCGCAACAGTTTTTAGCTCGGGCAAAAAGAATCTTACCTTATTCCATCGAAATTATTCCTGGTATTGAAGAAGCTCGGTTAATTTATTTAGGTGTTGCCCATACACGACCTGAAACAGGACGTAAATTGGTGGTGGATATTGGTGGTGGTAGCACTGAAGTGGTCATTGGTGAAGATTTCAATCCCATTTATCTTAATAGTAAGCATATGGGATGCGTGAGTTTTGCCCAGCAATTTTTCCCCGATGGTTTTTTAAGTCATTATGCTTTTAATGAGGCTGTATTAGCTGCTGAGCGTAAGCTAGAAAGCATTAGTGTAGCTTATCGAGAATCAGGTTGGGAAAATGCTTTTGGTGCTTCAGGGACCATAAAAGCCGTGAAAGAAATGGTGAAAGCCCAAGGTTATGATGATGGTTTCATTACACCTAAACGTTTAGATAAAGTAATAGATTCTGTTTTGTGTTTTAAAAGTATTGATGAGCTGAAAATTGATGGTGTCAATCCTGATCGTGTCCCTGTTATTGCTTCGGGATTAGCTGTACTTAAAGGTATTTTTAATGCTTTGCATATTAAATTGATGAAATTTTCTGAAGGGGCATTGCGAGAAGGCGTGCTATACGAACTAGAGGAAAGTTTTAGTGCAGGTGGGGATATTCGTACTCGTACCACAAAAGCTTTAGCTGAACGTTATGCGGTGGATCTCGTCCATGCAATTCAAGTGCGAAAAACAGCACGTAAATTATGTTATTTTGCAGAACAATCTCATGCCTTAAGTCCTAAGACCCGAGAGTTAGAAAGTTTATTAGATTGGGCTTGTATGCTACATGAAGTAGGGCTTAGCATCAATTATAGCGCTTTTCATCGTCATTCTGCTTATATATTGGGACATAGTAATCTCCCTGGTTTTAGTCAAGAACAACAAAATATCTTAATGGCTATTGTGCGTTTCCAGCGTAAAAGCTTAAAATTAAAAGATATGCCTGTATTAACTATTTATAAGCATAAACATCTTATTCCCTGTATAAAAATGATGCGTTTAGCTGCAGTATTAAATGTACAACGTAAAAAAAATAACGATTTTTTGGATGTGATGACGCTTTGTGTTAACAAGAATGAGAATAAAGATGAAGAGTGGATTTTAAGTTTTCCCGAAGGGTATTTTGCAGAAAATAAATTATTAGCGACAGATTTACAAGTAGAGCAATCCTATTGGGCCCATGTGGGGTGGCAATTGACCATTAAAGCACAAAGAAAGAATTTATTCTTAATCTAGCTTGAGCACAAGTCGTAATAATTGAGATGCTCAAGCTTGGCTTTATATTGTGTTTATAACCGCACTAAACCATTTAAGGCTAAGCCATTAGCCAGTTCTTGAATAGAAGTACCATCCGGCATCTTAAGATCTGGTGCTATTTGTAAAAGTGGATAGATAACAAATTCACGTTCTTTCATTCCGTAGTGCGGAATGGTCAGGCGTGCATTGTTGATGATTTTATCACCGTAAAGTAAAATATCTAAATCTAAGCTTCTTGGCCCCCAACGTTCGGCCTTACGTACTCGTCCTTGAGCAAGCTCAATACCTTGTGTTGCATTTAATAATTCAATAGGGTTAAGTTGGGTGCTTATTTTCGCAACAGCATTGATATAGTCGGGTTGATCAGATGGCCCCATAGGGGTGCTACCATAGAGACTAGAGGCACAGATGAATTGCGATTTTTCGATAGAATGTAAAGCTTCTATTGCACGTATTGCCTGTTGTTTTGGGTGCTGTAAATTACTCCCAATAGCAATATAAACAATATGTTCTTCAGACATTATTCCGCATCCTTAACACTTTCCGCTTTCTTTAGTTGAGGGGCTGCTTTTTTCGCTGCTGCTCGTTTGGAACGCTTAGATTTTTTTGCTACTTTAGGTTTATTTAAATTCTGAATCATAAATTGTCGAGTTTCAGCGTCTTTTTTCTGGAAGGTTTGCCACCATGTAGCGAGTTCTTTGACTTCTCCTTTTTCAATAGCAGCCCGCATTTCTAGAAAATCGAACGCAGCTCGGAATTTATTGAGTTCTAATAATTTAAAAGCGCGTTTTCCGTTACGACGTGGTAAACGTAGTTGTAACATCCAAATTTCACGTATGATAGCAGTAAAACGTCGAGGAATAGCAAGTGTTCGTACTTGTTCTCGAATAATTTTATCACTGGCAGCTAAGAGCGCATCGTGATCTGATAGGGGATGTTCTTTTTGTAGTTGTTCCATGGTCTGTTTTACGGGATACCAGAGCATAGCAGCAAAAATAAAAGCAGGATTGATTCGTTTGCCTGATTGAATTCGCTTATCTGTTGAAATGAGTGATTTTAAAATCATCTGTTCTGTATAACTATTTTCTTCTTCTTCTATTAATTGGGTGATATGAGGGAAAATAGGGGCAAATAGACCATAACAACGCATTTGCATAAAAGTGTCTTTACCATGACCTGATTGGAATAGTTTAGAAGATTCATCATATAGTCGCGCCGGAGGAATTTCTTTGAGAAGATGCGCAAGACGTGGTATAGCGACAGCTGATTTTTCTTCTATTTGTAATTTGAGTTTGGTGGCAAAGCGTACCGCACGTAGCATACGCACTGGATCTTCACTATAGCGTTTTTCTGGATCGCCAATTAAACGTAAAATTCCTTTTTTCAGATCTTCAACACCACCGGCATAATCTTTGATAGTGTAGTCTGAAACATCATAGTACATAGCATTAACAGTGAAATCACGACGTTTAGCATCTTCTTCAATTGTCGTCCCATAGACATTGTCACGTAATAGGCGGCCACTTTCTGATTGTGCTGATATTTGTGTGTTTTCGTGCTTGCTATCGTCATGTTGACTACGAAAAGTGGCAACTTCAATAATTTCTCGACCGTAGACTATATGTGCTAAGCGAAAGCGTCGCCCGATTAATCGACAGTTTTTGAATAAGCCCTTTATCTGTTCTGGTGTTGCATTAGTGGTAACATCAAAATCTTTGGGTGTTTTTTGACGCAGAAGATCGCGTACAGCTCCTCCCACAATATAGGCTTGATAGCCTGCTTTATTCAATCGATAGAGTACTTTTAGTGCATTTTTGCTAATATTTTTCCGTGAGATATTGTGTTGATCCCTGGTATAAACCTGCAATGTATTTTCTCCTTAGGATAAAATCCTTGATAATTGGGTCATTTTACAAGATGTGTTAAGTTTTTAACAAACTATTTTTGAACTATTAGGTAACTTTTTTATATCCCAGACAGAAACTGCCCAAGTAAGTAAATCATCTACTTGGCTAAAATTCTGACAACAGGTCTCTATTCCTAAAAAACCTAAGGCTTTAACGAGTGTGGGGATGACGGCATTTTTAGAAAGTGCTGGTGCATGATTTTGTTTAGAATACTTTAATCCTTGTTCTTGTAGCGCTAAGGGAAGATGTAGATAAGAGATGGGCGTGGCCCCTAATTCTTTATAGAGACCAATTTGTTGGCAAGTAATACTTAATAAATCCGTTCCCCGTACAACCTCGGTGACTCCCTGATAGATGTCATCTAAAACTACCGCTAGATTATAGGCAAAAAGATGATCGCGACGTTTAATAATAAAATCTTCCTGAGCAAGAGCGTTGGGGGTATGAATAAGACCTAAGCGCTTATCCATAAAAGTGTTAGTGGGAGTACTAAGGTGAATCCGCATAGCAGCATCTTGGGGGGATAGGTTTAAGTGTCGACATTTTCCTGTGTAGATTCCTCCCATGGCCTTGATGTCTTTACGGCGACATTGACAATAGTAGGCTTTATTTTGCGCTAACCAATGATCAATTTGTTGTTGGTATTGTTTTAGGCGTGTATGTTGATAAAGAACATCTCCATCCCAAAAGAGGTGATATATTTCTAGTGTCTTTAATATATCGGTGGCAGCACCAGTAACCTCTCTTGGAGGATCAATATCTTCAATTCGTACTAACCATTTTCCCTGTTGAGATTTGGCTTGAAGATAGCTACCTAGTGCAGTAATAAGAGAACCGAAGTGTAGGGCACCTGATGGTGAGGGCGCAAAACGACCAATGTAGGAAGATTGAGTCAATCTTCCTACGCGAGCAGAGTACATGATGACAATTAACCCGCCATTTGTTTTTCTTTTAATTCTGCTAATGTTTTGCAGTCTATGCAAAGATCTGCAGTGGGTCTTGCTTCAAGACGTCTGATACCAATTTCAATACCACAATGTTCACAATAGCCGAAGTCGCCAGCTTCAAGTTTTTGTAAAGTTTTAGATATTTTTTTAATTAATCGACGTTCTCTATCCCTATTACGCAACTCAAGACTAAATTCTTCTTCTTGTGATGCACGATCAACTGGATCAGGAAAGTTAGACGCTTCGTCTTGCATATGATTGACTGTGCGATTGACATCCGTTCTAAGTTGATCCAACCAAGCAACGAGAATTTGACGAAAATGATCTGTCTGTTTTTCGTTCATATACTCTTCATCAGGTTGTGCATTATAAGGTTCAAGACCGGCCATGGCCATGATTCCCAGCGATTTTTGACTCGTTTTGTTATCAGGCATAAGCTTATTCTCCTTTACATAGAATATATATCGTTTTATATATTTAGATTTTGGGCGCTAGGTATAGCAAATAAGTGTATTCTTGGCAAATGTTTTTTATTTATATTCGAAAAAAGCCAAGATAATATGACAAATTTAATATTAAATTATGGTATAACCCTCATTCATCTCTTTTTATAACTTAAAAATAAATTATGTACAATCAATTACCCATATTAGATTTATTACCTCGTTTGCTGAGCTGTTTAAAAACAGGCAATCAAATTATCTTAAAAGCAGCCACTGGTGCAGGTAAATCAACCGCACTACCTTTACAATTGATAAAAAGGTCCGATTCAGAAATCGGATTTAGCGGACAAATTTTGTTGCTTGAACCACGGCGTATTGCGGTGCGGAGTATTGCCCATTTTATTGCCACTTCCTTGGGAGAAAAAGTGGGGAAGTCCGTGGGATATCGCATGCGAGGTGAAAACAAAGAGACAAAAAATACGCGTTTAGTGGTTATAACGGAAGGTATTTTGACCCGCATGTTACAAAGTGATCCTGAGTTGGTAGGTGTAGATTTAATTATTTTTGATGAATTTCATGAAAGAAATCTACATTCTGATGTGGGGCTCGCTTTTTCCTTGGAAGTACAAGCCACTTTACGTGAAGATCTTAAATTGTTGGTGATGTCGGCGACACTAGATTATGAGGATCTACACACTATTATGCCTGAGGCAAGTTTTATTGAATCTCAGGGGCGCAGTTATCCTATTTCCTATGTGTATGATCCTGTTAGTGTGCATCAATCGTCTTTTTATCGGGATAAATTACAAAGCATTAGCCAAAAAATTATTTATTGGTTAGAGAAAGAGTCTGGATCGGCATTAGTTTTCCTCTCTGGTCAAAAAGAAATTCGCATTTTATCTCGATGCCTTAAAGCTAGATTAGCTGATGATGTTCAATTATACTGCCTTTATGGTCGGCAAACATTGGCAGAACAAGAACGGGCTATAGCACCTGCTACCCGCGGTTATCGTAAATTAGTCTTAACCACTAATGTGGCCGAAACCAGTTTAACTATTGAGGGGATACGTTTAGTTTTTGATCTTGGCCAAGAAAGAGTGGCCACTTGGGATCCCAAATCCCGAATTACTAAACTAGAAACAAAACAGATTGCCAAATCATCGGCGATTCAACGAGCAGGAAGAGCAGGACGTACACAAGAAGGCGTATGCATTCGTTTTTATTCCAAAGAAGTTTTTGAACATATGCAATCTTTTGCCGAACCTGATATTTTACGTAGTGATTTAACCGATCTTGCCTTTGAACTGGTGCAGTGGGGTGCTTTTGATGTGACCGATTTAGCGTGGTTAGATACACCTAATCCAGCTTATTTACAGAGTGCTTTTGTGCTTTTACAAACCTTGGATATTATTAATGCCCAACATCAGTTAACACAAACAGGCAAAGCGGTGGCGAAATTGGCGCTTTCTCCTAGATGGGGAATTATGGTACATATGGCACAAGTCTTTGACTCAGCTTCTTGTGAACAAGATTGGATGAAATTAGCTTGTTTGTTGGTGGCGATAATGGAGCAACATATTTCTCATACTAATGCTGATTTAACTTTGATATTAGAATCTATTGTGTCTAAGCGCCATACAACCTCATCTTTTATATTAAAACGCACCGCCAGTCTATTAAGCGCTTTAGGTGTTAAAGATACGTTGATAGGCATTGATGAGAAAAAAATAGGCGTGTTATTATCTATCGCTTATCCAGATCGCGTGGGATTATTACGCAAAGATCTTGCTGGGCAAGGCAGTGTTTTTTCTTTATCTAACGGGCAATTAGCGACATTATCAGAATATACCTCTTTAGCTTTATCGGATTTTATCGTAGCAGTGGATTTAAGCCAAATGCCCCATGGAGAGCAAGCTATTTTTTTAGCGGCAACTGTCGATATGGATTTGTACGCTAAGATGATGCCACAACGCTTTGTTTGGCAAAACAAGGCTTACTGGAATGAGACACTGGGGCGTATTATCAGTGAAAAACGCTATATGTGTGGTCAATTAGTCTTAACCTCTGTGCCAGATAAAGCACCTAGTGATGAGGTGATCATGCAAGGCTTGCTGTGTGCGATACAACAAAAAGGTTTATCCGTATTACCTTGGAACGAAAAAGCGCGCTCTTTGTGGCTCAGATATCAATGGCTCAGTGCGAGCTTTGATGAATTTAAATCTGCGCACCCTATCAATGATGCTTATTTATTAGCACATGTACAACAGTGGTTATCCCCATTTTTAACGGGAATTAAAAGTATTAAAGCATTACAAAAGATAAATCTTTATAATGCATTAGAGGCGTGGATAGGTTGGGATAAAGTAAAAAAAATCAATCAATTAGCACCAACTCATTATGTCGTTCCTACGGGATCTTTGATAAAGCTGAGATATAGAAAAGAAGAAGCGCCTATTTTATCTGTACGTATTCAAGAAATGTATGGACAGGAAAAAACGCCTATGATTGCTCAGGGGCGTTGTGCCTTAGTGGTCGAGCTTTTATCTCCAGCACACAGATCCTTGCAAGTGACACAAGATTTAGCCAGCTTTTGGCAATCAAGTTATAAAGAAGTTCAAAAAGAGATGAAAGGACGTTATCCTAAGCATATATGGCCGGATGATCCTGCACATCATCAAGCAACAAAAAAAATTAAAAAATATTTTAAGTAGAGATAATGAAAAATCCATCAAAAAAAATAAAAGGTAAAACAGTTACTAACCAAAAAAAATCACTGGTGATAAAAAAAACACCAGCGAAAAAAAATGTTACTAAGATGAAAAAGGCCACAAAGAAATCCCTGGCTAAAGGTCGTCCTAAACGTAAAAATAAGCCAAGCAAGAAAGATCCAAAAATGTCTATATGGCGTAAATTACTCGGATTATCATTTAAACTTCTATTAGTGGTTATTGCTGTTTCAGTGATGGTGACTATTTATTTTGATCAGCTTGTACAAAAAAAGTTTGCAGGTCAGTTGTGGCAATTACCCGCGTCAGTGTATAGCCGTACTTTGACTTTAAAAGAAGGCATGTTAGTCAATAAATCAGATATACAACATGAGTTAGATTCCTTAAATTATACTAAAGTTCGACATCCGCAACGCGCCGGAGAATATGCAGCATCAACTCATCGAATAAATTTATACCGACGGGCCTTTGCTTTTCCAGATGGGGATACGAAAGCGAAGCATGTGATCTTAAGTTTTTCAGGTCAGCGTTTAGATAAAATCTATTTAGCAGATACGGGAACAAGATTAAACTCTGTACGCATTGAACCTTTGATGCTGGGGTTATTGCAAACGACGGATGAAGAACAACGTATCTTTCTACCTAGAGAATCTTACCCTGAAGTCTTAATCTCTGCTTTGTTGGCCACAGAAGATCAGCATTTTTATCAACATGATGGTGTCTCCCCTTTAGGTATTTTACGTGCGCTTGTGGTGAATATAAGGGCCGGTCATACTGTGCAGGGCGGTAGTACTTTAACGCAACAATTAGCTAAAAATTTGTTTTTAACTCAACAACGCACCTTATGGCGCAAATTTAAAGAATTGTATTTAGCCCTTATTATTGATCATCGTTATAGCAAAGATCGCATTTTAGAAGCTTATTTAAATGAGGTTTATCTGGGGCAATCTCGTGGTAAAGAAGTTCATGGTTTTGCTTTAGCGGCACATTTGTATTTTGCTCGACCTATACAAGATCTACGCATTGATCAACTGGCAATGCTTGTGGGATTGGTAAAGGGACCTGGTTATTATAATCCTTGGCGTCATCCTCAACGCGTGAAGAACCGACGCAATATAGTGCTTAAATTATTGGAGCAAGAACATATACTTACAGCGAGTCAATATAAGCAGTTAGTGAGCCGAGATTTAGATATTCAAGCTATACCAAAGATAGCCTCTAAACAACCGGCTTATTTTCAGCAGTTACGTATTGAGTTAAAGCGCGTTTTAGGGGATGATTTTAAGCCGAATAAAGGATGGCGTATCTTTACTAGTTTAGATCCTGTTTCTCAAGAAAGACTAGAGCAAGCGATTAAAACGACTTTGCCTAAATTAGAGAAACGAGTAGGAAAAAATTTAGAAACGGCTGCCGTCATTTTAGATCGAAAAACGGGCGCATTACGCGCTATGGTTGGAGGTGCTGATCCTGCTTATGCCGGATTTAATAGAGCTTTAAATGGTAAACGCCAAATAGGATCACAAGCTAAACCTAGTGTGTATTTAACGGCCTTAAGTCAACCTCAACTTTATGACTTAGCAACTCCATTACCTGATGCGCCTATAGCATTAAAAAGTCGCGATGGACAAGTTTGGCGACCTAATAATTATGATCATAAGTATCGAGGTGTGGTGCCTTTATATGAAGGTTTAGCCAAATCAATTAATATACCTACAGTGAATCTAGGATTACAACTTGGCATAGATAATGAGCGTGAAACCCTGAATAAATTAGGTATTCCCTATGAACAAATACCTCAAGTGCCTTCTATTTTTCTTGGTTCTTTTACTTTAGCACCTTACCAAGTAGCACAAATGTTTCAAGTGATTACCAATCAAGGGCGTATGGGAAGCTTATCCGCATTAAGTATGGTCGTGGATCAAGACGGTTTGTCTTTATATGAGTATCAACCTAGTACAACTCAGGTGATCCCAGAACAAGCAGCTTGGCTGACCACTTATGCTATGAAGCGTGTTGTAACAGAAGGTACGGCACGACGTTTAGCACGACGCTATGCTAAATTTGGTTTAGCCGGTAAAACGGGGACCACAAATAATAATAGGGATTCTTGGTTTACAGGAGTCGATGGTAGAGAAGTGACGACCATTTGGGTGGGACGAGATAATAATCAGCCGACAGGGCTTACGGGATCTTCTGGAGCACTACATATTTATGAAACTTATCTTGGATTAAGACAACCTAGTGTTTTGCGTTTGCCTTGGCCTAAAGGAATGACAGTGCAACATTATAAAAAACAAGGAAGTCGATTGGAAGCGGATGATGAAGGCGCCATCACATTGCCCGTATGGCGACCATAAAAAATGAAGCTGAATGGGAAAAAACGCGAATAAATTAGTTTATATTCCCATTCAAATCAGTATTATTTTTTCTTCATTTCTCGTTCAAAAGCAGTGAGGGCACCACGTAAAATATTAAGTTCGTGCTGCTCTGGTCGTGCTCTATTAAACAGACGGCGTAATTTATTAAGTACAGTGCCTGGATTATGCTTAATAATAAAACCAGAAGTGGTTAGAGCTCGTTCTAAATGAGCATAAAACAATTCTAAATCTGCAGCTAGTGGATATTCTTGTGTAATAGGTGCTACAGGCAATTTTTGACTTTCTAACCATGCCATACGCACTTCATAAGAGAGCGTTTGTACAGCCATGGCTAAATTAAGTGAGCAATAGTCAGGATTAGCAGGAATATTGACATGAAAATGACAAGCTTCTAATTCTGCATTGGTCAGCCCGCTTTTTTCTCGTCCAAAAACCAGTGCAACCTTGGCAGATTGTGCTTCTTGTATCGCTTTTTTCGCCATTTCTCGAGGATCGAGCATAGGTAATGCTAAGTGACGATGACGAGAGCTGCTACCAATGACTAATTGACAATCTGCAACAGCTTCTTCCAACGTATCTACTATACGAGCATTATTCATAATATCGCTAGCATTAGAAGCAAGGGCTAAGGCCTGGCCATCAAGTGTACATTCTGGTGCGACTAACACCAGTTGACTTAAGCCCATGACTTTCATTGCTCGTGAAGTTGAGCCAATATTACCCGAATGGCTGGTTCCTATAAGAACAATTTTTATATTTTCAAGCATGATTTTATTTTAGAATTGAATCTGTTCCTTTCTCACGAATAACCGATAAAATAGCTTTAACAAGACGAGAATTAGCAACGACAATATTACCAGAGGTGAAGTAATTTGAACCTGCGGCAAAGTCTGTGCACAGTGCACCGGCTTCACGAGCAATAAGTTCTGCGGCCGCCATATCCCAAGGTTTTAGTCCCATACCAAAATAAGCATCAATACGCGCTGCGGCTACATAACAAAGATCTAAAGCGGCAGATCCAGAACGACGAACATCAGAGCTTTTAAGTGCAACTTCATTAAAGATGCTTAAAAATGCAGGAAAATGTTGTCTTTGTTTATAAGGGAATCCAATGCCAAGAACAGATTCAGAAAGATCTTTTTTCTTAGTAGCACGTAAACGTTGGTTGTTTAATTTAGCGCCACGGCCACGTTCTGCAGTGAAAAGTTCATTACGAATAGGATCGTACACTATAGCAAGTTCAGTACGATTTTTAATACGAAGTGCAATAGATACAGCAACATGAGGGTAACCAGCAACAAAGTTACTAGAACCATCCAGGGGATCAATAATCCATTGATAATCAGTGTCACTACCTTTTAATAAGCCAGATTCTTCACCGATAATATTATGCTCAGGATAGGCTTCACGAATAATATCAATAATCAGCGCTTCCGCTTCAGTATCAATGTTGGTAACAAGATCGTTACTACCTTTCTTAGTTATTTCAATTTCTTCTAAATTTTCAAATGATTTTACAATAAGATTGCCGGCTTTACGCGCTGCGCGTATACCGATATTTAGCATAGGATGCATATAGGGATTCCCGTGGATGTTAAAGAACAAAAAATTCTAGAGAAGTATAACAAAAAATGCACAGTTTAAAAGTATTTTATGAGTTGTTGAAAAAGAAAATGGAATACTTGACCAAAATACTCGGGTATGGCATTCTGCTCATATATTTTGTAGTGCGAGAGGATAAAATACAATGAAATTGACTTCAAAAAGTCGTTATGCGGTAACGGCGCTACTTACCGTGGCCATTTATGCAAAAGAAAAACCCATTTCACTGTCTGATATTTCAGAAATGCAATCTATTTCTCTTTCTTATTTAGAACAACTTTTTTCGAAATTAAGACGAGCAGGTTTGGTTTCTAGTGTACGCGGTCCTGGTGGCGGTTATCAATTAAATAAAGGTGTGGATGATATTACTATCGCCATGATTATTGCTGCCGTTGATGAGTCTTTTGATGCAACTTTATGTAAAGGAAGCAAAAGTTGTCGAGGTGGAGAACGTTGTTTAACCCACGCTCTATGGGCTGATTTTAGTCAAAGAATGGGGGATTTCTTGCGTCAAATTACTATAGGTGAATTGATGCGAAATCGAACTTCCATTGGTAAGCCACTGACACAATCACACGATGAACTTTATACAGTAAATCTTTAAACTATTTTCATATTCACCAATTTAATCTATACAAAATGGCATGAGGAAACGGCCATTTGGAGAAAAAAATGAAGTTACCTATTTATCTTGATTATTCAGCAACTTGTCCTGTTGACGAGCGTGTTGCCAAAAAAATGATGCAATATTTAACTATGGATGGCACTTTTGGTAATCCTGCTTCTCGTTCCCATACTTATGGTTGGCAAGCAGCCGAAGCTGTTGATGACGCACGTACCTATGTTGCACAGATGATTAATGCACAAGCCAACGAGATCGTATTTACCTCTGGAGCGACAGAATCGGATAACCTTGCTATTACTGGTGTGGCGCGTCGACATAAAAAGAAAGGTAAACATATTATTACTAGTGCGACAGAACATAAAGCCGTATTAGATACTTGTAAAAGTTTAGAAAATGAAGGATTTGACGTAACATACTTAATTCCTGAAAAAAGCGGTTTGATTAAATTAGAAAATATTGAAGCCGCCGTGCGAGATGACACTATTCTTGTTTCTATTATGCATGTGAATAACGAAATTGGTACCGTGCAAAATATTGATGCTATTGGTGCGCTTTGTCATAGTAAAGGCATTCTTTTCCATGTGGATTGTGCTCAGTCTATAGGTAAAGTGCCTCTAGATGTTCGTCATACGCCGGTGGATTTAGTGTCTATTTCTGCCCATAAAGTTTATGGACCTAAAGGAATTGGAGCACTTTTTGTCTCCCGTCATCCACGTGTGGATCTGGATCCTATTATTCATGGTGGTGGTCATGAACGTGGTATGCGTTCCGGTACTTTAGCAACCCATCAAATTGTAGGATTTGGGGAAGCGATGCGTATTGCTAAACAAGAATTATCTCAAGATATAGAACATATGCGCACCATGCGAGACAGATTGTTAAAAGGTTTGAGCGATATTGAAGCGATTTGCATTAATGGTGACTTAACTGAAAGGGTGTGTGGTAATCTTAATATTAGTTTTGGTTATGTAGAAGGTGAAGCCTTACTTATGTCATTGAGGGATCTTGCTGTATCAACGGGATCGGCTTGTACTTCAGCAAGCAGTGAATCTTCTTATGTACTAAGAGCCATCGGTGTACCTGACGAATTAGCACATAGCTCTATTCGCTTTTCTGTGGGACGCTATACTACAGCTGAAGAAATTGATCATGCGGTTCAAGCAGTACATGCTGGTGTGGCAAGATTGCGTGAGATGTCACCTTTATGGGATCTTTATAAAGAAGGTGTCGATATGAAGCAGGTGAGTTGGGATAATCAATAGGAGATAAGTATGGTTATGCAAAATTATGGTGTGTATGGTGATAAAGTCATGGATCATTATGAACATCCCAGAAATGTGGGATCTTTAGATAAAGAAGATCCTAATGTTGGTAGTGGATTGGTAGGATCGCCTAGTTGTGGTGATGTGATGCGTTTGCAAATTAAAGTAGGTGCTGGGGGGATTATTGAAGACGCTAAATTTAAAACTTATGGTTGTGGTTCGGCTATTGCTTCTAGTTCGCTAGTCACTGAATGGATGAAGGGCAAAACCTTAAATGAAGCGGCTCAAGTTAAAAATGCTACTATTGCCCAAGAATTAGCCTTACCCCCAGTTAAAGTGCATTGTAGTGTATTAGCTGAAGATGCCGTAAAAGCTGCGATTAATAATTACAAAGAGAAACAACACAGAGAGAAAGAGGTATGAGTATGGGTATTTCAGTCACAGAGATCGCTGCTACAAAAATTAAAGAGTTTATTCAACAACGAGGCAAAGGGATTGGTTTACGTTTAGGTTTAAATACATCAGAGTGTTCTGGTATGGGCTATATTATTGAATTTGCTGATGAAAAAAATCCCAGAGATTATACCTTTGAATCCCATGGTGTCAGGCTTTTTATTGATCCTAAGAGTTTTTTTTACTTAGATGGGACTTCCTTAGATTTTATTGAGGAAGGGGATAATGCTGGTTTTAAATTTAATAATCCGAATGAAAGTGCATCTTGTGAATGTGGTGATAGCTTTTATGTAAAATAAGTATTTTGCCCCGTATTGGGGCAAATATAAATATGGTAATTATATCATGAATTATTTTGAAATTTTTGACTTGCCTGTCGTTTATGAAATAGATAAGCAGGTGTTGACAGATAAATTTATTTTACTACAGAAACGTTATCATCCCGATCATTTTTCTGTAGCATCAGAGGCACAAAAATTAGCATCTTCTCAAAAAACAGAGTGTATCAATGCCGCTTACCATACTTTAAAAGATCCCATTTTGCGTGCAGAATATTTTTTACAACTCAAGATAAATTTGGATTTAGAGCAAGAAAAAAACCTACAAGACATGCCGTTTTTAATGGAACAAATACAATGGCATGAAAGATTAGCCACAGCCCAGAGTTTAGAAGAGCTAGATGAGTTGACACAAGTACTGTCTAAGAAAAAAAATCATTGGCTGACTCATTGCGAAAAAGCCATACGTACAGGCGATTATCAACAGGCAACTGGGTATGTGATTCGTCTTAGGTTTGTGAGAAGATTGTTATCTTTGATCGATAAAAAAGAAGAAGAATTTTATTAGTTTTTAAGTCTTTCCCCC
>Ga0055584_100002226_pt1 | contig 19219 bp, 18 predicted proteins | sample OSDHelmetaG_FD_58716 | JGI IMG/M metagenome (GOLD analysis project Ga0055584, IMG submission 58716) | Pelagic marine sediment microbial communities from the LTER site Helgoland, North Sea, for post-phytoplankton bloom and carbon turnover... | ecosystem: Environmental > Aquatic > Marine >... | reverse complement strand
CTGTGCGCTTGCCGATAGCGAATGCGCGAAGCCAGGCCAGCCATACAATGCTGGGACCGGCTCTGCGGTTACAATCGGCAAAATGGTTGAGCAGGTGGTCGCTTTGACGGGTGCCAACAAGCCGATTGTTAACGAGAGCGATCGCAATCGTCCGAAGGAATCCGAGGTCGGCGCGCTGTTGGCAGACGCCTCGTCGTTCCAAGCCGCAGCGGAGTGGAGCCCGTCGACTACGCTGAGCGCTGGGCTTCAGAAGACGATTGATTGGTGGTCCGAGAGGCTCGCTGCGAATCAAGTACGCGCCGACGCATCGTACTCAACTTAGCGGTGCCTGTCGCAGCGGTGCGAGGGCTAGGATGACGCAGGATCTTTTTCCTGGGTCGGCTTAGCGAGGTACAGCTTCACGTCGCCAAGGTAGATAGGAAGTACGATCCGCGCTGGGATAAGTTGCGCGACCAGAGTTGCCAACCATGAGAGACCGGGCGGGAGAATCGCCGCGGCTTTGGAACCTAGATATCGAATGCTAGCGAAATGCCGGTAAGGCAACTCCTCCACCATCGTAAAGCCCGCGCGATTAAGCAGATCGGTTAAAGAACGAGTCGTGAAGTAGTAGAGATGCATATGCATGATCCAGGGCCAACGCCGCCCCATAAGACGTGCAAACCAACCGTCCATGTCGATCGTCGACAGGCATAGGTGGCCGTCGTCTTTCAGTTTGGATCGGATCAGGCGAAGATCAGTCACCGGATCCTCTAGATGTTCAATAACGTCCCAGAGTACAACGGTGTCGTAGGGGCCATTGAGTGCCGCCGCTGTGTCCGCGAGCATCCCTTGCGTCACACTGTGGCCACGCGAGCGGGCGATTTCGGAAGCCCACCGTGAGGGCTCAACGCCCTCGATATTCCAACCGGCTTTCTTCGCCTCATCCATGAAGATGCCACAATACGCGCCAACTTCGAGCACTTTGCCCGGCTTCGGGAGACGCGACGACACCTGATTTGCTAGGTGGCCAAAAGTCTTGTGTTTGACCCACTCGTTCTTCAAGTACTCCTCGTCAACAACGTCTTCGTATTCCTGCTTGTGCGGTCTGCTGAAGCTACTCTCGCCCGCGGTTGCCAGCCCGCAAGCGAGACATCTCGCGACCTGAGGTCGGGAACGGTGTTCGATACTCGTGCAGCGATAGGCCTCGTGTTCTCCTTCGGTTGGACGCGCACCCGTCTCTGGATAAAGAACCAACCGCAAATTCGATTCGCATGCCGGGCAGGGGCCCGGGTTCCCTACTGAATCGGTTCGGGGTCTGCGTCCAAGGAGGCGAAGCAAGAAGAGGCTGAGCAGCTTTCGGCCTCCGGTAAATATCTCCCAGCGCGGAATCTTCGATTCACCGTGAACGCGGTCGGCAAAATGGATTGGAACTTCTTTGACACGATGTCCGGCTCGCGCGATATGCCACAAGCTTTCCATGAAGAACGAATAGCCTTGCGAGCGAATGGTGCCCAAGTCCAGCTCCGCGAGCACGTCGGTCCTGAATGCCCGGAACGATGTCGTGAATTCGTGTAGCCGTATGCCAAGAAGGGTGCGCGCAAGCCTGTTTGCAGATGTACTGACAATGTGCCGGTAACCTTCATAGTCGGACGAGCCACCTGGCATGTATCGCGACCCAATGACGAAATCTGCCTCGTCGAGCTTCTCTACGAGGCGCGGAATGTCCGTGGGGTCGTGTGAAAAATCCGCATCCATCGTGACGAGGACGTCGTAGCCGTTCTGAATTGCATACGTCATGCCGAGCATATGGGCAGATCCGAGGCCGAGCTTTCGGGGTCGATGGATCGGTATTAGTTTCTCGTTGTCTTGGGCAAGTTCTCGCAGCCGCTCACCTGTCCCGTCGGACGAGTTGTCGTCCACGACGAGAAGGTGTGGCGACATCGGCAGTTTGAGGACGATGTCGCATAGCCGGTCGATGTTCGCGCGCTCATTGAGCGTCGCGGTCACCACTAGGACACTTCTGTTGCTGACTGGTGGACTCAAACGGCGACTCGCGTCACGAAGCGGAGACATCGGGGCGGCGTGAGCGCCGGGTGAAGTAGGCCCAGCGAATGAAGGTCACAAATGCAATGGCTGCGGGAATCGAAATAGCCGGCATCACTGGTACGCGAAAGCGCGCTTGAGTCGTGAGGAGAGCAGTGCCCGCAAGGGCACCGAAGACTAGAAAGATCAAGAACGCCGCTTTTCTCTGCTCAGGACTCCCGGCGAGAACCATTCGGATGATCGCAATCGCCGCAAAGATCAGAACAAGCGCATTCAATATCTTCAGGAAAACGCCATAGGTAAGTAGTGGAACGAGGCCATTGGCGAGGTAGTACCGTATCAATTCGACCCGGCTTGCGATCTCCCAGGTGTCGGCCTGAAACGAGGTTTCGTGACGGACCAAGGCCATCTCCTGCCAAGCCGCGAAATGCTGTTCACTCATGTGAACGGCAAGTACCTCTGCTGGGTAACCCAGAAACATCTTCGGTATGTTGTCGGGTATTACGAGCAGGGCATAGAGCCAGTTATCTTTGACCAGTTGCTTGCCGTATTCCGCCAGATACCGTTCCTGTTCCCCAAGGCTCATCTTTTGGTATTCAGGGTCGGATACCACGTCGTTCATGAGCGTTCTTTTGTGGTCTTGTGCATTCCCTCCGTCGCGCTTCGCGATGAAGAGCGGCGCGTAGAAACTCACGAGATGCCAACCCATCATGCTTGCATAGGTTGCATTCCCTGTAATTGACTTGTTGCGTTCGCTCCACGTAAACACCACAACGCTCTGGACGACGGCGACGATCGCGATGGCGACAAACACCTTGTAGCGCGGGCTACTTTGCCAAAGACCAAAAAGCATAACGAGGCAAAGGGGAATCCAGAGATAGAGCGCGGCCGCCCTGGTGAACAGGGCAAGGCCGAGCGCGATCGCGCATAACGAGACATTCAATAGTGACACAGGTCTCTGAATTGCCCGAAGTCCAAAGAACAAAACTGTCGTCATTAGGAACGCAAACAAGAGGTCGGACTGGTTTCGGTTCGCATGGGCCAGAAAGATCGGATCCAGCATCAGGATCAGAGCAGCGACGAGACCTATCCATGGACCAAATCTCGCACCCGCGAGAAAAGTCACTATGATGAGCGCGGTAAGCAGAACGTTGTTGAGGACCAGACCAGCGACTTCGTCTGTACCGAAGATGCTGTATACCCCGGCAAGGACCACGGCGTAGAGTGGAGGGCGAAATGTCGATGGCTCGATATTCGGCGCGGTGCCGAAGCCATAGACGCCCGAATCTAGTATGTTGACGGCCGCTGGATGGTAGAAATCCTCGGTCTCAAAACCGGTGTCGAAGTGTCGCAAGGTCCCCTGGAGGGTCGCGATTTGGCAGACAACGTAGACAAGCAGCGTTGCTCCAAAAATCAGCAAAACCTTGCGGTTTAAGGCGGGTCGAGTGGCCCCGGGATTCATGCCGTCACGGCTCCAAATTAGGAGGCAAGAACCTATGTTAGTCGACTCGACCTGTAAACTACATCAAGCCCGTATCGAGGGGGTTTTTTGCCGATTCATGCCGAGCAATTTTGACGGAATCCTGGCTCGATGACGGTCAGCGGCACCCAGGCCGAACAACCGCAACTCGATAGCGCGACGCAGAGCGACGGTTCCGTCCTGATCTTTGTTCCAACCTTCAACGACCATAGCCAAATTCAAGGGATCGAGGATCGGATTGCATCGCTAGCGATCGATGCACGGGTTCTTGTGGTAGATGATGGTTCAGCCGTCCCTGTGCAAGGACAGGCCAGTACGCTTGTATTCAGGTTGCCGGACAATCATGGCCTTGGAGTCGCGACAAACATCGCGATCGATCATGCGTTGCGAGGAGGCTATGAGGCTCTCGTTCGCATCGACGCCGACGGACAGCATGCGGTTGGCGACATCACTAAGGTGCTTGAGCCAATCGGGGCCGGGCGTGCCGATCTAGTCGTTGGTGTACGTTCCAACCACATGATTTTGAACCGTGTCGACGGGTTCTTACGGTCTGCGGTGAAGAGCTATTTTCGGATCGCCGCCCGCTTGGCAACAGGCGGGATGGCGCCGCGCGATGTTAACAGCGGTTTCTTCGCTCTGAACCGCGAGGGGATGAGAGTCATGAATCGCTTTGACTTTGAACGGTACCCTGAACCACAGATGTTTGTTCTAGCCTGCCGCCAAGGCCTTCGGGTTGACCAACAGGAAATCACTCAGCTCGAGCGAGTGGAAGGGCGTTCCACCCTAACAGTTTCGGAAGCGTCTCGAATGGTCTGGCGCTTCACTATGTTCATTGCCAACGAAGTCTTGGGACCCAACGGGAGACGATAGTGCATATCTCAATTGTTGTTTCGCTCGCCGTCATTTTGTTTCTGTTGGTCAGGCGTGGCCTAGTCAACGTCGATTTGTCATTTCCTTGGTTCATGTCGCTGATCCTTTTCGGAGTGCTTAGCACGTCCGAAGGGTTTGTCGAGAGGACGGCCTCCTTGTTGGGCATCGTCTATTCGCCGATCGCGACGGTCTTGGTGACGATCTTTATCGTGCTGGGGCTGGTTACCGCGCTCCTCATTACCGTTACGCGCTTGCGTCGCCGTCAGATATTGATGATTCGCGAAATCGCACGGCTCGATCTGATGCTTCAGGAAGTGCGTCTTCGGCGTCCGGGTACACAATAGGTTGCTTGTCTTGTAGTGGTCCGTCGGGCTGATGAGTTTCCATGCTCGACGAAGCGCAGGGGCGCGAGGGAACTATTGCGGTGAGGCGCCGGCAGCCGCTGGGTGATCAGCGAGAGCCTTACTTAAGCGCGACGCGACGTGTTGACGCCCTTCAAATGTTAAGTGCTCACAAGCGCATCCTTTGTCGGAAAAGTGAGCACCAGGAAGGTCATGCGTCATATCGAGGAACTCGATTCCATTCTCCTCAAGAACTGCGGCAATCACGCTGACGTTGCGGGCGAGAGTGTCGCGGAATGCGGGTCCAACCAGCGCTGTACCGTCGACCACGTTAATCGGCGTCAGGTAAAAGATGCTGGAAATCTCACGGTTCTGAAGATCGTTAGCAAGCGTCACGAGGGTTCCTAGCAAGGGGTGGTTTCTCTGAAGGTCAAACATGTAGTTGATGGTGAACTTCGCGCGTAGCGCATCTTCGTAGATCTCCGCATTTGCTTCACATTCCAAATTGAGTGGCACTCCAGCCGCTTGCTCAGCAAGTTTCTCTAGAGATCCGTAGTTGATGGCTGCGGCAGTCACATTTTTTTGCAGAAATACTTCTCTTTCTTCTTCCTTGTCGTCAAAGAGACTTGTCGCAACAAAAGGAGGAATCGATTGCCAGTTTCCGGACAGGATGCGGACGTACTGCATATCTGCCCCGAACTGCCAATCCGGATTCTCTCCCCAGGTGAGCGAAAGACTGCGCATGTTGATTGGGATGACGGCGGTGCGAGGCTTGTATTCGGTGACATCAAAAAGCCCAGACAGAACGGTGTACTGCTGGGCGGTGTACCCTGCGCCAGCAACTGTGGCGATTGTTGATGGGGCGGAAGCGCGAAGGAGGTCGTCGATTCCGTGAGTTCGGGCCTCACACCCCGAAAACGCACGAACCACGGAATCACCGAAATAGACGATATCTATTGGTTGCTCGCTGAAGTCGACGAGAAGCTCGCGTGCGACCTGATTGCCGCCAAATAGAAGCAAGAAGACTACCAGTAGGACCGGCGCGACGAGGATGGGTATGGCCAGAGCGGACCAAGCCAGGAATTTCAATTTGCTTGCTAAGGTTCCGCGAAGCCCGGTGTTCGCGTCATGGACAAGGACCTTGGCAGTGCGATTCTGTCTAGAAAGTTGTCTCATCAGAATTGGTAGTAAATGAATTCAGCTTCGCGATTTACCAGAGCAAACGCCATCGAAAGACCCGTCGCTAGAATAAGGCCATCCCGCCAGCGAAACTCAAATGATCCCAGTAGCTGGATCGAGTTTCGCGTTGAAAGCGAGAGAACAAGCAATATCGGCAGCAGGGCGAACGCGTACTTCGCCGAGCCCCAATCGATCTCTGTGAACCAATAGACCTCGAAGCCGATTCCATATCCAACGAGCCAGGGCAACAATGGTTCAAGTTGTGGGGGGAGAACGATACCCTTTAATCCTGCCATCGCTCGGAGGATTTCCATGGCGTCGCCGATGGAATCGGCCCGAAAAAATACCCACGTGACAACCACGAACAAAAAAGTTAACGCCCAACCTACGACGTATGGCAAGGGGAATGCCCATCGCTCCCATATTCGGTGAACGATCATTCCGATGCCGTGCAAGCCGCCCCAAACGATGAATGTCCACCCCGCTCCGTGCCACAAGCCACCTAGGAGGAAGGTCGCTAGTAGGTTGTGCCATACCCGCACGCCGCCAGCATTCCCGCCGAGCGGAATATACAAATAGTCTCGCAGGAAATTGGACAGCGAGATGTGCCATCGTCGCCAGAAATCGCGAATACTGGCCGCTTTGTACGGCGAGTAGAAATTGATCGGAAGGGCGATATTGAACATCAGCGCAGCACCAATCGCCATGTCTGCATAGCCTGAAAAGTCGAAGTAGATCTGAAACGTGTATGAAAGCGCGGTAACCCAGGCTTCCATGAAGTTTAGGTTTGGCGCACTTGCGAAGCCTTGGTCGACCCATGGCGCAAGGGTATCGGCAACGACGACCTTCTTCCAAAACCCGATCGCAAAGATGAATGCTCCCTTGCCAATGTTGTCCACGCGAGGTTTCTGTGCACCGCTTTTCTCGAACTGAGGCATCATCTCGCGATGGTGAACAATCGGGCCGGCGATGAGTTGGGGGAAAAAGGAAACGAAGACGCCGTAGTCGAGCAAGCTGGAAACGCGGGCTTGCCCCCTGTGGGCATCGACCAAGAATGCGATCTGCTGGAATGTGAAAAAGCTGATTCCCAGTGGAAGAACGACAGATACGAGGCCGACCGAGACTCCAGTAAGATCGTTCACATTCTCGACGAGGAAGTTCGTGTATTTGAAAAACCCCAGCAAGCTCAGATTCGCGGCTACCCCTGCAACAAGGAGTGATTTTTGTGCATGCCCTGCAGTAAATCTCCGCAACAATGCTGACCCAACGGCAAAGTTGAAAAGCGTCGAGCCGATCAGTAATGGGACAAATCGAAAATCCCAGTACGCGTAGAAATAGAGACTGAAGGCGTAGAGTGACCATTTGGCCAACTGCGGTCGGTTGGTGGCCCTAAGAAGAAAAAAGGTGGCGACACTGGCCGGCAGAAAAATCAGAACGAATTCTGGGGAGCTAAAAAGCACGCCGCAATCGCCTCGCTGTTGGCATTACTTCTGCCGACTGTACCCTAGACGGCAAGGGCATTGCAGGGTGTTGGCGTGAAAACAGGTTCCGCGTACTTTTAGAAATCCTGGACTGCTTTGGAATGGAGAGGTATCTGTCCACGGTAGAAATAGTCTCATCGTCCTTGGCTGTTGGAATGTCGGTGTCGTCAGTGTTCATACAGAAGTCATTGTCATGGCCGCCTCTGGTCTGGGCTGACCTGTTGATTGGTCGAAGACACTAATGGCGCCCAGTGCCAGTTGGCGGAGCTAACCGAGTGTTGCCGCAGGGTCGAACCGCAAGACGCATAGCCCTTGGGCTACTACAGTTCCTTCTATCCGCGATGTTAATCGCGTTTGCGCTCGCTTCGGTCGACCGCGGGGCCTTGGTAGAGGTGCTAGGGCGCACCTCCGTGTGGTTCATCATTGCGGCTGTCGTTGCCATTCTCGGAGTGGCCCTGCTTCAATCCGTGCGCTGGCGCTTGATTGTCGGTTATCTGGGAGGGCAACTTTCCGGACGCCGATCGGCGATCATTGTGCTCCTTAGTTTGCTCTACAATCAGGTGTTGCCGTCAACTGTCGGTGGCGACGCCGTGCGCGTATGGATGGCGCGCCGCCAGGCACCTTCGGTCGCTCAGATTGTTAACAGTGTTATCGTTGACCGGATCACAGGGCTGGCTGCCCTCGCGGTCATTGCCGCGACTGCTTGGCCGTTTCTACTGCGCGAGGTTGGTCCGTCGCCGGCCGTTTTTGTGGCCGGCGCTGTGTCGTTCGGAGGGGCTTTGGCCACGGTTCTCCTCTTTCTCGTTTCCTTTTTGCCGAACACAATGTCGACCAATTTTCTGCTCCGATTGGTGTGGTCGTTGGCGAGTGCCCTTCGATCTTCCTCGCTACCACTGGGACGCGCGATAAGAGTTGGCGGTATGGCTCTTATTGGCCATGCTAGTGTTCTTTCTATTACGGGCTTTCTTGGGTCAAGCCTTGGGCTTGATATCGGTTGGAGTACCTACGCCATCGTTATACCTCCTGTACTAATCGTTTCGGTTTTGCCTATTTCTGTAGCCGGTTGGGGGGTTCGCGAGGGGGCGATGGTTGTCGGACTGGGCTTGATGGGTGTTTCGAGTGAGGAGGCATTCGCACTGTCCATCCTATTTGGTGCGGTGAGCACTGCTTCTGGTCTTGCGGGTGGCGCCATTTGGATCGTGGTTCGGTTCTTCACCCGCGAGTTGCGGGATCCCACCGAGGTAGGTCCGAAGTGATCCCAATCATCTTGTCTGGCGGTGCGGGGACGCGTTTGTGGCCGATGTCCCGTTCGGCCCACCCCAAGCAACTGTTGCCTCTCCGAGGTGAGACCAGCCTCTTTCAGTCGATGGTTCAATTGTTGTCAGGTGAGGCGTTCGACGACCCCATTGTGGTTTGCAATCATGAACACCGATTCGTAATCGCCGAGCAGCTTGAGGAGATGGGTCGTAAGGCGAGGGCGATCTTATTGGAACCTTCCGGCCGGAACACAGCGCCCGCGATCGCTGCGGCACTCGCTCGACTCGGAGCGGACTCGAAGGAATCGGTTTTGGTTGCGCCATGTGATCTGGAAATCGGCCAGCCCGAGGCGTTTTTAAACGCCGTCGCCACGGGGGTCAGAGCGGCAAGTACAGGAAAGATAACAACCTTTGGTGTGGTACCCTCGCGGGCGGAAGTTGGGTTCGGTTATATCGAACGGGGAAGTGCATTGGATGGGATGGCAGATGCTTTTGCCATTCGAGCCTTCCACGAGAAACCCACGGCTGACAAAGCTGAGGCCTTTCGGCAATCCGGTCGCCATTATTGGAACGGAGGTCTCTTCCTCGCGCAGGCCGCGGTCCTCGAACGGGAACTATGGAACCACGCGGAAGGTCTAGCCGAGTTGGCTACCCGGTCGGTGAACAAAGGTTCGGTTGATTTCGGTTTTTTCCGCCTCGAGGAGAAATCGTTCTCAGCGATTTCCCCCATTGGCATCGATCATGCCGTCATGGAAAAAACAGATTGCGGCGCTGTTGTCCCAATAGACTGCGGCTGGAACGATTTGGGTTCCTGGGCCGCGATCGCGGACACAGAAGTGACAGACGAGCGAGGAAACGCCACGCGAGGTCCGGCTGTCGTGTTCGATAGCGACCGCAATTACGTCCGAACTGAAAAGGCTTTGGTCGCGCTTGTCGGCGTAAAAGACCTGACTGTTGTAGCGACTGACGATGCCGTCCTGGTTGTCGATCGTGCGCGTTCGCAAGATGTTAAGGAGGTCGTGGCGCAGCTGGCGGCGACTGGGCGACAAGAACACCTCGCGCACACGACCATCTATCGACCTTGGGGCAAATACCAGGATCTTGATTCGGGACCAGGTTTTAAGGTCAAGAGAATAACTGTTAAACCAGGTGAGATGTTGTCGCTACAAAGGCACAAGCATCGATCGGAACACTGGGTTGTCGTTAGCGGTCGAGCAACCGTGACCCGGGGTGAAAAAATCCTGACGCTGGCTGCAAACGAGTCCACCTACATACCAGCAGGTACCGTTCATCGGCTGGCAAACGACGAGGAAGGTCCGCTGGAAATGATTGAGGTGCAGACAGGATTGGTGCTTCGCGAAGACGATATCGAGCGACTAAGTGACGACTATGGTCGTCGTTGAAGCGTCAGCAGCATCCAGGTCGAAGCAGTTCGGAGGACTTCTAAGTGTTGGGCGATCAGATCACCCTTAGACGTGTCACCGAATTTGATGATGATCTGCTCTTCCGGTGGCGAAACGAGCCGTCAACCCGATCGATGTTCTTCTCTCAAGAGGAGGTTTGCTGGACCGATCATGTCCGCTGGCTTGATTGCGCGTTGGCCGACACATCCGAGACACTCTTGATTGGCCAGTGCAGAGATATACCAATCGGCGTCGTACGGTTCAGTCGTGGTCCGGGAGGTGTCACAGTATCGCTGACCGTGAATCCGGAGTGCCGAAACAAGGGCTATGGCCGCAAGCTCCTTGAGGAGGGTATCTCCGCTTTCAGAGCGACGGACCACCATGCTGTGTTCCTCGCCGCAATTAAGTTGGAGAATTTGGCGAGCCTAAAGGTTTTCGAAGCCTGTGGTTTTGTTGAGGATAGGCGTGACGATGCGGCTGTTTGGCTCGCCTGCCATGCGCCGCCTGCCCGCTGAAATGACACGCTATTTTGATGCCAAAGTGAGAAAGTCAATGACGTGGAAAGAGTCCTCGGTGGGCGTCGGTGCGAGCCGGGCGACCCTTGGTCGGTGATGGTGGACCGGCAGTCGGCGCCTCCTGTCAGGCTTGCAATCGTTGCGCTGGGCATGTTGTTGGCGGTCGCATCAATTGCGTTTCTTCGCCTTTCGCCGCCGTCGATCGAATCTACAGATAGACTCGTAGCGCTGGTCTATAGCTTTCGAGAGGTGAAGTGGTTTGCATTGGCGGCTGTTGGAGGCGTGTGGGGCGCCATGTTTTTTCTCGGACTCATTCGTCTGCGGCCAAAGCTGACGTTTGGATTTCTCGATGGCGCTCTGGTTCTTCTCGCGCTATTGGCGTTTGTCTCGATTGCGTGGACGCCCGATGTAGGTGCCGCGGCACTCGAAGGTTTTCACATCTTGGTGCTCATTTCGTTTGCTCTACTCGCGCGTCTCGTTGACCGCAACGACCTGACGATGTTGGTCGCCGTACTGTCGGCATCTGGTGTCATTTTGTTTCTTGTCATGTCGCCTCTTGATGATGGCGGGGTCGTACATAACGGGTTTGGGAACGAGAATTTCGGGTCTGAGTTCATGGTCCTGATGACGGGGTTGGCATTTGCCGGCGCTGCTTGCGAGATACGTTGGTTGCGGATGTTGGCAATCACCGCCAGCGGTGTTGGCCTTACTTATCTTGTTGTCTTGGCGCCCTCGAACCTCCAGTTCCTAGCGATCGCCGCAGGCGCGGCCTATGTCCTCATGTCCTACATACCGCGGCGCTATCGTGTTGCGGTTGGGTTGGCCCTTGGTGTTGTCGGTGCACTACTCGTCGCGTTAGCCCTTATTTATGTTGATCCAGAAAGCCTTCCTCGGACATCCCTGGACCGATTGCAGGGTTGGGTAAATACGGCACTGCTGATCAGTGACTTCCCATTGCTCGGGGTCGGACTGGGCGGATACTTCTACGAAATGGCGGGGTACATCGACGCCTATAGTTCGGTGTTGCCGACGCTCGGAGAACCGGCGTATTCAAACTATGAGAGATTACCGAGAGCAGCCGAAAACGACGCGCTCCACGTTACGGCGGTGCTTGGCGTGGCGGGTTTGGTGCTTGTCGCGATTGCTCTCATCGCCGCGTTTGTGACAAGCCTCCTTAGCGACTTCCGTGACCGTCGCTGGTTTTGGATGACCCTTTGGAGTCTAGTTGGCGCGTCGCTGGTGTCGTTCCCACTTCAGAATCCAGCAACAGGCGTTGGTTTCGCCTTTCTCCTGGGCGCAACAGTTCACCCGGACGGCGTCGGCATTCCGCTGACGACCGGTAGAGCCAAGGCCTTGACGACGATGATTGTGGCCGTTCTCGCGGTCTTGTGCGTACCGTTCTTTCAGGAGACAAGAGCTAGTGTCTCGCTCTCGACTGCAGTTGCAATGAACCAACTTGGGAGAACCGCGGAGGCGGCGGACCATGTGAGGCAGGCCATTGGTGCGAGTGATCTTTCGCCGCGTCTTCGAATACAGCTGTTTCCACGGGTCATTGTCGCAGGTCCGTCGTATTGGCGAGACAATCTGACCGCCGATGATGTGGATCGCTATTATCGCGTAAGCGCGTCGGCCGCGCCGAGCGCACCGCTTCTGCTGGATTTGCGGGCACGGTATCTACTTGGTCGTCCATTGACCGATGAGAGCACAATCGAGATTGGTCGTTTGATTGCTGAACTTAAGAGGCAGATTGGCAGAACCAGTCCTGCGCCTCATATTCTCGAGGCCGCGTTAGCATTGCAGAATTCGGATCTCGACACGGCAACTCGCGCTCTCGGGCAAGCCGAACCCTTGCTACCGGACCCGGTGAGCGACGCAAGCGGTCATGTTGCCAACTACACGGCGTTGCGGAATGCTGTTGATCGGGCTCGGGCAGATTAGGCTGGATCGGCGCTCCGGAGAGCGAACGCTGCATAGGACCGTGTTGGGCGAGTACTGAAATCTAGTACGTCGGCGTGGGGTCGGGCACCGTTTCCACAATGTCCATTAGGTAGCGGCCATAGCCGGATGCATATAGGGGCTTGGCCAGTGCTCTCAGCGCCTCTCGGTCGATAAAGCCCTTTCGCCAGGAAATCTCTTCGGGGCAACAAATTTTGAAGCCCTGACGTTCCTCGATAGTTTCAACAAATTGGCCCGCTCGAAGCAGATTCTCACTTGTTCCTGCGTCCAGCCATGCAACGCCTCGACCGAGGATTTCGACGCTCAGTTTCCCCTCATCCAGATAGGCTCGATTGATTTCCGTGATCTCCAGCTCGCCACGCGCCGACGGCGCGAGCGCGGCTGCGCGTTCAACAACGTCGCTTCCGTAGAAATAGAGCCCCGTCACGGCATAATTCGACTGCGGGTTCTGCGGCTTCTCCTCGATGTGTGTCGGCGTTCCAGCCGGATCAAGGGTCACGACACCGTACTCCGTTGGATTACCAACTCTGTAGACGAATACGGTGGCGGGATCGTTTCGTGCTGCGGTGTCGGTCAGGCGAGTGCCCAGCCCCTGACCAAAAAAAATGTTGTCGCCAAGGACCAGCGCGATCGCCTCATTGGCAATAAAGCTACGGCCAACCAAGAACGCATCGGCGATCCCGCGCGGCTCTTCCTGGACCGCGTACTGGATTTCAAGACCCCATGAATGGCCATTGCCAAGCAGGGCCTCGATCATTGGTAGATCCCTTGGAGACGAAATGATCAGAATCTCGCGTATCCCGGCGAGCATCAGCACACATAACGGATAGTACAACATTGGTTTGTCGTAGACCGGGATTAGGTGTTTGCCGATGGCGCTTGTCGTTGGAAGGAGCCGCGTACCACTTCCTCCGGCGAGAATGATTCCCTTACGCGTCATGTCTTACTCATCGTTGAGAGTCCAAGGCGGCTACCATGATAACGACCCTCCATCACCGTCTCGATCCATTTGGTGTTATCGAGATACCATTTCACGGTCTTCTTCAACCCTTCATCAATCGATAGGGTTGGCGCCCAACCCAGCTGATTTTGCGCGCGCGCAGCGTTGACGGAGTAGCGCCAATCATGCCCCGGTCGGTCCTGGACGAAGCTGATGTTCTTTGCGTGCGTACCGAGGGGTTGATCGCGCAATTCATCAAGTGATGCGCAAACGCGTTGCGCTATTTCTATATTGCTCGATAGTGCCATAGTCCCCACGTTATAGGCGGTTCCCGTTTCACCTCGTTTTAGTGCCGCGCGGATCGCGGAAATATTGTCGTCGACGTATATCCAATCCCTTTGATTGCTGCCATCGCCATAAATGGGGATGGACTGATCGGAAATCGCGCGTCGAATAATCGTCGGAATGAGTTTCTCAGGGTGTTGTCTCGGCCCGTAATTGTTGGACGCAAGCACGGTGACGGTAGGAAACTTATAGGTGGTATGCCATGCGCGAACGAGGTGGTTGGAGGCAGCTTTGCTAGCTGCATACGGGGATCGTGGCCGATAGGGCGCGTCTTCGTCCACCGCTCCTAGATCGATCGAACCATAGACTTCATCGGTGGACACATGGATGAAACGGAACGCCCCTTTTTGCTTTGCTGCCAGGTGGTTCCAATAGTTTCGCGCAGCTTCCAGCAGAGCATGTGTCCCGACGATGTTGGTCTGAACGAAGGGTGAGGCATCATCGATACTGCGGTCCACATGAGTCTCGGCGGCGAGATGCAATATTGCGTCCGGCTTCACCTTATCGATGACTGCCGTGACAGCCATCCGGTCGCAAATATTGATGGTCTCCAAATCGACAATGCCTGAGATGCCTTGAAGGTTTGCGCGGTGACCGGCATAACTTAGGCAATCTACAACGCATATCCGGTGGCCACTGCTGGCCAATGCGCGAACAAGAGCGGAGCCTATGAACCCGCAACCTCCGGTGACGAGGTATGCCTTGGTCATGAGCGGTAGGTTTCGTCGACAACCCACTCGGGGCGCTTGTTCGTCTGGTCGAAGACCCGCCACACGTACTCGCCAATCATGCCGGTCACGAAAAGGCTAATTCCTGATGTGAAGGCGAGGAGAGCAACGATTGTCGGAAACCCAGGGAGTGGTGAGCCTTTTGTAAGTGTCGAGATCACGATGAACGTCGCGTATAGCAAACTGAGGGATGCGACCGTCAAGCCAAAAAGCATGGCGAGGCGCAGGGGAAGAATCGAAAACCCAAGAATCGAATCGAGAAAATAGCGAAGCTTCTTTGCTAGGGTCCAACGCGATCGACCGAACTTTCTCGCCGCCCGAACATAAGGTATCTGCTTGGCGCGATACCCGAGGTAGTATGCGAAAAGGCTTGGATTAACGTTTTTTCCACTGTTCCTCATGTAGGGGAGCAAGTCTTTGTCCATTAGGGATACGTCGAAGCCTCTCTTGGGGTAGTCGGTAAAAACTAGCCTTCGTAGCAGCGCATAGTAGATGGACGACCCAATTCGAGTTAGCAGGGGATCTCCGCGTCGCTCGCGAACTAACAAGACCAGTTTGTAACCATCGCGCCATGCCCGCACCATTTCCGGTATTTTGTCGACGGGATCTTGTAGGTCGGCAGCAATCAGAACGAAGCAATCGCCTTCGACAAAGCTGAAGCCTGCCTTCGCCGCACTCACGGCGCCGAAGTTGCGAGTGAGTTTAACAACTGTTGTTCCCGGTCGGCTGCCTTGAATGGACCGCAGCAGCTCTAAAGAATCGTCACCGGAACCATCGTCCACGAAAACAAGATGCAGATTCATTCCAAGGTTTTCGATCTCGGAGTCGATTTTCTGGAATTCATCGAACAAGGGCCGGAGTGATTCGGCATTGTAGTAAACCGGGATGACGACGGTGAGCGTGTCTCGGTGAAGCGGTGTTGTGTTATGTCGGTCGAGCGTGCTCATAACCAACCGATTCTCAAAGCTTCACAGACGCGATCAACTTGCTGTTGCTCCATGCTGGGGTAGCAGGGAATTGTGAGAACGTTTCTACAGTGAGCATCGGTAGCTTCAAGTGTGACGGATTCGCTGGCATATGGCGAGAAACGCGGCTGCTGGTAATCTGGGACCGGGTAATGGACGTCCGTAGTGATCCCGATTTCATCAAATGCTGTGCGGGTTTGCTCTCTGTCCGATGTTTTGACCACAAACAGATGGAACACGTCGTGGGGTTCCACTGTACGACCCATCGCCAACGACGGGTTCGACATCGCGGCTAGATAGCAGGCGGCTATTTCGCGTCGGCGATCGTTCCTCGTATCCAACGTTTCGAGCCGGAGTCGTAAGACCGCCGCTTGAATTTCGTCGAGTCGACTGTTGTATCCGCGTCCTTCCGACACGTAGCGTTGCTTGCGCCAACCGTAGTTTCTCAATGACTTGATCTGCTCGGCGATTGCATGGTTCGATGTCGTTACGGCGCCGCCGTCGCCAATCCCTCCGAGGTTCTTTGTAGGATAGAAACTAAAGCACCCAGCTTCGCCCAAGCTCCCCACACGACCCTGTGAGGTCATCGCGCCATGAGCTTGTGCACAATCTTCGATCAGAGGAATCGCCCGATCACGACCTAGTTTTGCGACACGAGCTGCGCCGTCCGAATTGCCGTAGAGGTGGGTCAGTATGATTGCCGCTGGTGGTAATTGGTTCAGCGTAACCTCTAGGTGAATCGCCGACATTAAGCCGCTCTCATCAACGTCTATGTAGCAGGGTGTGAGCCCATTGCGTGCGATCGCGGTCGACGCATAGCCGCCTGCGTTGGCGACAGTTGCGACTAGGGAGCCCGGAGCGAGATTGAGCGCTGCTAGCGCGAGGGTGAGGGCGTCCGTACCGTTTGCGACGCCAATGCAATAGTCGGCGCCACAGTGGGCCGCAAACTCATGCTCGAACGCCTCTAGCTCCGGTCCATTGACGTACCACCCGCGTTCCAACGTTCTGTTTACCGCTGCGGCAAGTGCGCTCTTTTCGTTTGCACTGGTTCGCAGATCATTTACCGGAATTCGTTCAGGGTTCATTTGGGCTGGAATCGCGTTCAGTCTAGTATTGTGACGAATGTTGGAAGGGCTAGGTCGTAGTGACTGAGAAGATCAAGTCAGTCTCCAGGAGCAAGACGGCAGCGTTTTTGTTCCTTGTCGTTGTAGCGGTGTTTGTTCTGCGGCTACCGTTCATACTCATTGACCCGGCGGTCACACCCGATGGACAAACATACCAAACTGTGGCCGACAACATCAGGGAAAACCGATGTGTATCGGTTTCGAGTCCAATTGGCGGCGCGTGTGAACCTCATTGGGGTGGCAATCAGTCTCCATTCTATCCAACCTTCATTGCTGCGGTTAACTATCTTGGGGCAGAAACGACACCGTTAGTTCTTCTGATTCAGGCATTGATCTACGCAATTTCCGCAGGATACCTCGTGAGGGTTATCGATCGCGGGCCGGTCGGTCGATCCGGTGCGATTCTCGTGGCGCTCATTCTTGCACTGTCTCCTGTGCAGATTGCTTGGCCACGTTTTCTGCTGACTGAGACGTTCGCACTCTCTGCAACGTTATGGGTTTTTGCTGAGTGTTTGAGGTCTATCGAAGAAAAGCGCCTGCGTTTGATTCCTATTGGCGCAGCGATGGTCCTTGCCGTGCTTGCGAGATACGATTCGATTCTCTTAGCAATTCCAGTCGCGGCCACAGGGTTCATAGTTGAGCGTCCTTTTCGTGCCATCTCGAAAGGAATCATTCTGGCATTCATCGTTGCGGCACCGATTGGAATCTGGACCGCCCGCAATGTGAGCCAGGGCCTTAGTCCAGTGCCGAACACATTCATGAAGTCGGGAGAGCCCACGCCGTGGGGCATGCTCATGTGGGCGGATACCTGGGTCACAAACCTCTACGAAGGTCAGTTCAGTTACGGGATCGCAAATCGAGACTATGAGCGTGGTCGTCGACTAATGGATGTTTCGTTGTTCAAAGAAGAACGCGAGCGCAATCAGGTTGAGGCGCTGTTCGATGAACTGGCGACATATCAAGGTCAGCCCTTTCCCGAACATATAGACGCAGAATTTGGGGATCTTGCGAAGCAGCGTCGGGAAACCTATCCATTGAGAACTTGGTTGGTCGTTCCACTTCAGCGCGCCATCTTCTTGTGGGCTAATCCGATCCACAGTTTTGCTTGGCCGGTCGAGCTCGACTCGGTGCTGACCCCAGAGGACCGCGAACTCTGGTCTGGTGGGGGAACTTTGGGCAAACTTGAAGTAGTGTCGAAATACCCTCTTCAAGCAACGACAAAAGCGATGGTAACGGCGTATCGTTATGGACTGACGGTCTTTGCGCTTGTGCTTCTTGTTGTTCTCTTAATCAAACCTTGGCGGCCAGCATACTTTGCCTTCGCGCTCGGTATTGGTTACGCGCTTTCAAGGAACGTTATCATCGGATTTCAATCTTCACTCGACAGTCGGTATTCGATAGAGGGTTACGCCGTCCTGGAGGTTGGCGTCGTCGTTATGCTGGTTTACCTTTGGCGACGGCGGACCGGTCGAGACGAGTTATTGGCATGATCCCTCCGGAAGGTTCCCACGAGCAGGCTGCCTTGGTCCGCAAGGCGCTGGAGTGGTTACCTTCGGCTCTTGACTCCGTTGGTGAGCAATTGCCGCCGCGTTGGTGCCGCTGGTTTGCGATGTACTACCCCGATGCCTCGGTTCGACGCTTTTTCTGGGCGCGGTCAGGTGTTCGTATGGGTGAAGGAACTTATGCAAATTACGGGATGAAGGTTGTTAGTGACCCGACAACATCCGAAATCGCTGTTCACATAGGCTCCTCCGTTTCGATAGCCCCCGGTGTGGTATTTGTCGCTGACTCTGCGCCAAACAATTCGAGCTTCATGCAGTCGGTTCCCTACATTAAGGAGCATTTGACCCAGAAGGCGCCGATCGTAGTCGGCGATCATGTCTGGATTGGCGCAAATGCCGTGATCTTCCCCGGCGTTACCATAGGCGAATGCTCTATTGTTGGCGCCGGGTCAATCGTCCGTCACGATGTACCTCCATGGACAATTGTTGCGGGCGTGCCGGCTAAGAAAATCCGGAATATTGAACATGCTGTGGCACCCCCCGACCGTGGAAAGGAAGCGCCCGCTCCGAGGTGATTGGTGGTTGAAATACCGGATGAGGCGGTCTTTGCTCGATCGGAGCTCAGGCCTTCGATTAAACTCTCTCCCATTATGGACGCCGACTACGAGCGCAATCGCGAAATTGCGTCAGGCTCGCGCGCAGATGAAGTCGATTGGCGTAACGTTCAACCCTGTACCCATCCCCATGCAACGGTGACCGGAAGTGGACGAGCCGCGATCCGGCTGGCGCTTCAGGCAATAGGGCTAAATGGAGATGATGAGGTGCTCGTCGTTACGACGGGCGGGTCCCCTTACATCAGTGGCTGCGTCACTACGGAGATCGAGAGAATCTGCCGTTGGTCGCAGGTTAGTGGCCCGAGAACACGGTGCATATTTGTCATTCACAGTTTCGGCTTTCGAGCCACAATCCCACCGGAAGTCGTCGCTCTCAAATTGCCGGTGATCGAGGACTGCGCGTATGGCTTCGGATCCGGGTTGTGCGGGACGGTCGGGGATTATGTAATCTATAGCTTCTCGAAAGCTTTTCCTGTGCCGTTTGGTGGGGTTTTGATG
>Ga0055584_100002225_pt1 | contig 19226 bp, 17 predicted proteins | sample OSDHelmetaG_FD_58716 | JGI IMG/M metagenome (GOLD analysis project Ga0055584, IMG submission 58716) | Pelagic marine sediment microbial communities from the LTER site Helgoland, North Sea, for post-phytoplankton bloom and carbon turnover... | ecosystem: Environmental > Aquatic > Marine >... | reverse complement strand
AACGCGATCCGCGAAGCCCGCTTCTGGTTCGACGACTACAACATCGACTGGCCCGAGTAGCCCGCTACAACTGGTGTCTGACCCCCGCTACATCTCGAACGCTTCGATTCGCGTCGGCGTACCAGGGATCTGCTGACGGGGCACTAAACCGATCTGCGGAGGAAAGCGTTCATGACGCGATGAATCCCGTGGATCCGGCGCAGTTCTGTGAAGACGTCCGAGGACGCCTTGTCGCCGCGCTCGTGCTCTACACGGGCGACCGTCACGTCGCTGAGGAACTGGCGCAGGAGGCGTTGGCCCGGGCCTGGGAACGTTGGGACACGGTCGGCGCGATGTCGTCTCCCGAAGGCTGGACGTTTCGCACCGCTCGCAACCTCGCCGTGTCGCGTTGGCGGCGGCGTGGCATCGAGCGTCGTGCTCGGGGGCGAACTGTGCCCGTGGTGGTCGATCCCGCCGAGGGCATCGCCATCCGCGATGCCGTCGCCGGGTTGCCGGAGCGCCAGCGAGCCACCATCGTGGCTCGCTTCTATCTCGGGCTTTCGGTGGCCGAAACGGCCGAGCACCTGGGTTGCGCCGAGGGCACCGTGAAGGCGGCCACCAGCCAGGCGCTGGATCGGCTGCGCTCGCAGGGATTCGTCGACTCGCTGATCGCCGACGGAAGACCCGGAGCATGAATGACTTCAACGAGCAACTGGCCGCATCGGTCGACGCGACTGCGAGCTTTGACTCGACCGCGGTTGCCGAGCGGGTGACGCGTCGGCGACGGACAAGGCGAGCGGCCTTCGTCGCAGCCGGCTGCTTCGTGGTGGCCGTGAGTGTCGGGTCGGCGCTGGTGATTGCCGACGGAGACGATGAACCCGATCTCGAGGCGGTCGACGACCCGCCGACGACGGTTCCCGCCGACACTCCGGCCGACCTGGCGCCCGCGACCGAAGACCCAGTGGGTGCCGATGGTGTGACCGGCCAGCTGAGCGACTTCCACGTCGAGACCAACGACACGTACGGATTCGTCGAGTGCGGCGCCGATGGCGAACCCGGCCCGCCCGACGATGCCCGGGCGGTTGAGCTCGACGCCGTGATCGACGCGCTGCGCACGGGTGGTCTGCACGAGCAGCCGTTTGTGGTGAGCTCAGGTGGGCCCCAGTCGATCTGGGGTGTGCCGTCGATCGGACTGTCGTCGCGGTACGAGCCGACGTTGGCCTGGCTGGCCGAGCGAGCCGATGCGGCTGAGGTGTGTGTGGAGTTCCCCGAGTTCGGCGTGCGAAACCTGCCCCCGGAGCTGGCCCCTGTAGCGGTGACGGAGGGCTTCACGGTCACCGCCGATGGATGTGAACCGAAGGGCGAGTGGGTCGAGCCGTTCCTGCGTCTGGTCGACGGTCGAGCCGAACTCGGCATTGCCATCGGTCGCGGTCAGCAGAACTTCACCGACGACTGTCCCTTCCCCACAACCCACCTCTTCCAAGTCAGGACGACGGGTGACTATGAGGCCGTTGTCGCGACCTCCCCAGGCACGCTCGTTTTCGACGCCGCCGAGCCGGGTGAGTTGGTCGACTTCACCTTCGACCTCGTCAACACGTCGTCGTTGTCGATCGGTGACGACCTCATCGCGCAACACGCGGATGACTCCACGGTGCAGTTCCAGGTGTCCGACATCTTCAGCGGTTCTCCGGTGGCCGGCACCGTCGGCGAGGTGGCCACCGACCAGTGGCCCGTCACCGGCAGCGGGACGATCGCGATTCCCGAAGGCGTCCCCGCGGGGACGTACTTCGTGCGCCTGATCGATGCCCCCGAACTCAACGGCACGCTCGAAGTCGTGGGTGCGTCTGCCTGCCTCCCTCCCTCTGATGGGCCGCAAACCGGATGGGTTCTTCCTGATCTCGATGGTGGCTGTGTCGTTGACGTCGCCGACTGGACGACCGGAGCCGTCCTCATTGCCATGGGCGATAGCTATCGTCCTCTCCTCGATGCAGCGGGGGATCCGGTGTCGGTGCCCGTCGACGGGGCGATGTCGTTCGCCTGCGACCACGAGTGGGGCCTCGTGATGCGGTATCGCGACGCCGACAGCGACGGCAACGCTTCGCCAGAAGAGTTCGACCACCTCGTGGTCATCAATGATGTCGGTGCCTGGAGTCCGAGTGTGGCCGATGTGTTGGGGGAGACGCCCCTGCCCGAGCGGGGCGCCGGCTGCGTGCAGTTCGCAAAGGGCTGACCTCCTGGAGAGGTGTTACGAGCTGTCGGGGGCTCAGTTCGGGTTGGCCGCGAGCTGTTCGACCGGGGCGAAGTCGTCGCGCAGCACCTTGCCGCCATCGACGAACGACGTGAGATCATCGACGAGCTGCCCGTCGACAGGATCGATCATCAACTCGGGGATGGGCTGATCCGAGGCGACCAGGATCTGGTTGCGAGCCCGGCGGTCGATGCCATCAGGATGGATGATCCACTCGACGTAGTCGAAGTTGTCGAGCAGCGTGGCGACTTCCCATTTGGCGAAACGGTTCTCGTCGCCGTCGATGATGTTCATCACGTAGATGCCATCGTCGCGCAGGACCCGGTCGATCTTGGCCATGAATTCGGTGGTCGTCAGATGCCAGGGCACGGACTGGCCGCCGAATGCGTCGCCTACGACGACGTCAAACGAGTCGTCGTCGAACTCGTCGAGGGTGAGGCGGCCGTCGCCAATGGTCACCTCCATGAGTGGTCCCGTGACGAAGCCGAGCTCGTCGCGGGCGACGTCGAGAAGCAGATCATCGATCTCGAGAACATGGTTGTAGGACCCCACACGCGTCGCCTCGAGATACATGGGCACTGAGAATCCGCCACCACCCACATGGAGGGTGTCGATCGGACCGTCGCTCGTCGAATTGATCACGTCGGTGATGAGGCGGATGTAGCGGAACTTCAGGTTGGTCGGGTCGTCGAGATCGACCGCCGCGTGGCGCAGCGTGTCGAGGTGGAGGTAGCGGACTGAAGCATCCTCTTCGTCGACCACGACCCGGCCGCAGAAGTAGGCCGACTCGAACTCGCAGGGTGAGTCTGCGGTGGCACCGATCGCGAGCGAGGCGAGCAACACGACGACGAGGGTCGCTGGTGGTGCCGCTCGGCGAGAGACCATGATGTAGACGATTCCGGTCACCACGAGTGCGGCGCCGACGCCCATCACGATCGGTCGAGTGGGGATCGCTGCGACAAGCACGAAGCCGGTGATGAAGCTGCCGAACAGAGCTCCGGCGGTGCCCCAGGCCGCGAGGTCGCCGACGACGGTGCCGGTCTCCTCTAGCGAAACCAGCCGGAGCTTGGTGGCCATGGGCGAGATGGCGCTCAGCACCGCGGCAGGGGCGAAGAACGAGAGTGTCGCGAGCAGCACGATCGCGGGCGGCTCGCTGCCGAGTTCGGGACCGAGCACCGACACGAGCCACAGCGACCACCAGGCAAGGGCGCCACCGATGGCGAGTGCAGGCCCGATCATGGTCCTTGGGTCGTAGCGATCCGCGAGCCGACCGCCGGCGGCGCTCCCGAGGGCGATACCGGCGAGGATGGTGCCGATGATTGCGGTGAATGTCTCGAGTGACACGCCCACGTAGGGCGCCATCAACCGCCCGGCGAGAATCTCGAGCACCAGCACCGCTGCCGACGTGCAAAAGACGAGTATTCGAGCGCGAGCCTCCGACATCGCGGGAAGGCTAACGGCCCCCCGCCACCGCGGTGTCAGACACCCGCTACACGCTGGCCGGTTGGAGGAGATCCCAGGTGTTGCCCCACGGGTCCTCCCACACGGCAACGATGCCGTAGGGCTCGTGGCGGGGCTCCTCGTGAAACACCACTCCGGCCGCAGTCATACGGGCGTGATCGCGGGCGAAGTCGTCGGTGTGGAGGAAGAAGCCGACGCGTCCGCCGAGCTGGTTGCCGAGCGCGGCTCGTTGCTCGTCGGTGTCGGCACGAGCCAAGACGATGCTCGATTCGCCGCCTCGTGGTCGAACGGTGACCCATCGCTTGCGGCCCTCGTCCCGGTCCTCGGTGAGCTCAAAGTCGCAGACGTCGACGAAGAACGCAATCGCCTCGTCGTAGTCGGGCACGAGGAGAGAGAAGGCGGCGATGTGCGGCATGGCTCAACCCTCCCGGATCTGTGTCGCGTGTTCGTCGAGTTTGGGTGGGGGGAGGGTCGTGTCGAGGCGTTGGCCGTCGAGGACGATGGGGGAGCGGATGCCGACGTAGCCGTCGGCCCGAACCACGGCGTCGATGTCCATCTCCTCGGCCCACGCCAGTGCTTCGGGGATCGAGTTGATCGGGCCGGTGGGCACCTGTTGGGCGCGCAGCTTCTCGACCCAGGCGTCGCGCGTGTCGGTGGCGAGAGTGCGTTCGATCTCGACGGCGAGCTCGTCGATGTGGGCCCGGCGGGTTGCGTTGTCGACGAAGCGGGCGTCGGCCAGCAAGTCCGGTCGGTCGAGCGCCGCGCACACGCCGGCAAAGAGCTTGTTGTTCGCCGCGGCGATGATCAGGTCGCCGTCGGCCGCCGAATACGCCTCGTAGGGGGCGATCGATGGATGGCGATTGCCGTCGCGGCGCGGTTCGGCCCCCGCCATCGTGACCGCGGTGCCGTGGTTGCCGAGCGACGCGAGAGCGGTGTCGAAAAGACTCACCGCGACATGGCGCCCTTCTCCTGTCCTTGTCGCCTCGGTGAGTGCAGCAAGGAGGCCGATGGTGCCGTAGAGCCCGGTCGTCATGTCGACGATCGGGACGCCGACTCGGTTGGCCCGCCCCTCGGCTTCGCCCGTCATGTGCATGAGCCCACCCATGGCTTGGGCAACGAGGTCGTAGCCGGGCAGGGTCGACGCGGGGCCGTCCTCGCCGAACGCCGTGACGGTGCAGGTGACGACGGCCGGCTTCTCGACAGCCAGCGTTGTCCGGTCGAGGCCGCGGGCGGCCATGAACCCGGGCCGGAAGTTGTCGACAACCACATCACCGGTCGCGGCCAACGAACGGGCCAGCGCCAGGTCATCGTCGTCGAACAGGTCGAGCACGATCGAACGCTTCCCGCGGTTCAACGACTCGTAGTAGGTGGAGTGCTCGCCGTCGTCCTCGCCGGGGTGCCACGGCGGTCCCCAGGTGCGGGTGTCGTCGCCGTGACCGGGGCGCTCGATCTTGATCACCTCAGCGCCGAGATCGGCCAGGTTCTGAGTGATGAGTGGCCCGGCCAACACGCGGGAGAAATCGATCACCCGAGTGCCGGAGAGGGGAAGAGGTTTGCTCACCTCCGCAATCTGGCAGAGTTTGCGGGTGCATGTGAGCATCACGGTCCCGACCGAGGATCCCCGCCTGGCCCGCGAGGTCTATCCCGAACTCGAACGCATCGGTTACGACCGGGCGTTCTCTTTCGAGGCCAAACACGACCCGTTTGTCCCTCTTGCCATCGCCGGTGAACACACCGACCGCCTCGAACTCGGCACGGCGATCGCCATTGCGTTCGCCCGAACACCGATGACGCTGGCCAACACGGGCTGGGACCTACAGGCGACCACAGGCGGCCGTTTCGTACTGGGCCTCGGCTCGCAGGTGAAACCCCACATCGAACAGCGCTACTCGATGCCGTGGTCCAAACCGGCGGCCCGCATGAAGGAGATGGTGCAGGCCATCCGGGCGATCTGGGCAGCGTGGGAGACCGGCGACCGGCTGCGTTTCGAGGGCGAGTTCTACACCCACACCCGCATGATTCCCGCGTTCGATCCGGGGCCGAACCCCTACGGCCCACCCCCGATCTTCACCGCCGGCTTCGGCCCGCTCTCCACCAGAGTGGCCGGCGAGGTGTCCGACGGCTTTCTGGTCCACCCAGTGAATTCGCGGCGCTCCCTGCAAGAGTTGACCCTGCCTGCGATCGCCGAGGGAGCGGAGCGAGCCGGGCGAGACGCGGCCGACGTCGAGGTCGTGTGCGTCACCATCGTCGTGACCGGCCGCGACGAAGCGGAGTACAACCGCTCGCTTGAAGCCGTGCGGGGTCAGCTCGCGTTCTACGCGACCACGCCCGCCTATCTGCCGGTGTTCGAGCTCCACGGCTACGGCGATCTCCATCCGGTCCTCAACCGCATGGCGAAGGAGAATCGCTGGGACGAGATGCCGTTGTTGATCGACAACGAACTCATCGAGGCGATCGCGGTGGTGGGGGAGCCCCACGAGATCGCGCCGGCGATCCGGGCCCGTCTCGACGGCATCAGCGACCACGTCAGCCTGGTGAACAACCGGGCCCCCGACCCGCAATACTTCGCGGAGGTCGTGGCCGGGTTGCGTACGATGGCCGAGTGACCGACTTCATTCGCGAGAAGATCGCGGCCGACAAGTCCGGCGGCCCCTACGGCGGTCGCGTGCAGACGCGGTTCCCGCCGGAGCCCAACGGATTTCTTCACATCGGCCACGCCAAGGCCATCACGCTCAACTTCGGTGTCGCCACCGAGTTCGACGGTACGTGTGTCCTCCGATTCGACGACACCAATCCCGACACCGAAGACCTCCGCTTCGTCGAGGCGATCCAGGACGACATCGAGTGGCTCGGCTTCGACACCGGTGAACCGACCTACGCCTCCGACTACTTCGGTCAGCTCCACGAGTGGGCCGTACAGCTGATCGAGCAGGGCCTTGCCTATGTCGACGATCAGGACGCGGAGACGATCTCGAAGAACCGTGGCGGCTTCACCGAGCCCGGCGTCGACAGCGAATGGCGCGACCGCAGTGTCGAGGAGAACCTCGAACTCTTCGAGGGAATGAAGAACGGCGAGTTCGCCGAGGGCTCGCGGGTGCTGCGCGCCAAGATCGACATGAACCACGAGAACATGCAGATGCGTGATCCCGTGATGTACCGAATCCGCGACGCCCACCACATCCGCACGGGTGACCAGTGGAAGATCTACCCCACCTACGACTGGGCCCACGGCCAGAGCGATGCGATCGAGGGCACCACGCATTCGTTGTGCACCCTCGAGTTCGACACCCATCGGCCGCTCTACGACTGGTTCATGGAGCAGCTCGGCCTGTCCTCCGATCATCCCCGCCAGACCGAGTTCGCCCGCCTCAACCTGACCCACACGGTGCTGTCGAAGCGCAAGCTCCTGGAGCTCGTGGAAGAGGGTCACGTCGACGGCTGGGACGATCCCCGAATGCCGACCATCCGTGGTCTGCGCCGCCGCGGCTATCCGGCTGAGGCCATCAGCGCCTTCGCCGGCCACATCGGAATCGCCCGCGTCAACGGCACGCATGAGATCGAGCTTCTCGAGTCGTTTGTGCGCACCCACCTCAACACTCACGCGTTGCGGCGTATGGCGGTCCTCGATCCGATCGAAGTGGTCATCACCAACTGGCCCACGGATGCTGATGGCAACCCAGCCGCCGACATTCGCGAGGCGATCAACAATCCTGAAGACGAGTCGGCCGGCACCCGCGAAGTGCCCTTCAGCGGCCGCCTCTTCATTGAGCGCGACGACTTCATGATCGACCCGCCGAAGAAGTTCTTCCGCCTGGCGCCCGGTCGTGAAGTGCGGCTCCGGGCCGGCTACTTCATCACGTGTGACGAGGTCGAGACCGGTCCCGACGGCGAGGTCACTCGCCTCCTGTGCACCTACGACCCCGAAACCGCCGGCGGTCAGGCTCCCGACGGACGCAAGGTCAAAGCGACGATCCACTGGGTGTCGGCCGACCATGCGGTCGACGCGACCGTGATGCTCTACGAACGACTCTTCACCGACGAGCACCCTGGGGCCGGGGGCGCCGACCCTCTGGCTTCGCTCAACGCGAATTCACGTGAGGTCCGCACCGGCTGCAAGCTCGAGCCGGCATTGGCCGACACGCCGCTCGGCGAGGTCGTCCAGTTCGAACGCCTCGGCTACTTCGCCCACGATCTCGACTCGCCGCTTGTGTTTCACCGCACGGTGGGTCTGCGCGACGAGTGGGCCAACATTCAGAAGCGCCAGAACAAGAACTGAACTTCGGGGTCAGAGACCCTCGAAGTTGCGGAGATACTTCCAGGCGGTCTCGGGCGGGATTCCGCCACACAGGGGCTGCAGCGCAAGGGCGCCGTACTGGTCGCGCAGCGACCGGGCCTCGTCGACGGTGACGATGCGGTAGGCACCGTTCTCGGCGCGGAGCTGGGCAACGGTGGTGGCCTGGGAGCCCGACGCGGCGGTTGTAGCGCCCAACCACTCGCCGTAGGCGCGTGCGTCGTGGAGCAGGTGCTCGCCGATCTCGGCCCAGGCCGCATCGGGGTCGTCGGCCACGAAGACCGAGGTTGGTGAGCCCTCGCCGGGCGCCATGCACAGACCTGGAGGGTTTCCGGCGGCGACCGCGGCTTCGTCGTAGGCCTCGGCCAGGGCCGGCTCGGAGTGTTGGGGCAGGAACATCATTCCCAGTCGTCCGGCGCGCCGCGCCGCCGCGACGGTGCCGCCGCCGTAGGAGAGCATCGGCCCTCCGGGGGTGAGCGGCGCGGGTGTCACTTCGATGGTGCGACCCTCCCACTCGAACCGTTCGCCGGCGAGCGTGCGGCGCAGCACGTCGAGCCGCTCCTCCATGATCTGGCCTCGGCGGCTGGCATCGACGCCGAACATCGCGTATTCCTCGGGCCGGTAGCCGAGCCCGATCGTGTAGTTGACCCGACCCTCGCTCAGGTGGTCGAGCACGATCATGTCTTCGGCGAGCTTGATCGGGTCGTACATCAGGGCGAGCAGGGCGCCGACGTTGATCGACAGGGTCGAGGTCTTCGCGGCGGCTGCCGCGGCCATGATCAGCGGCGATGGGAGGTAGCCGTCGCTCGAGCCGTGGTGCTCCGAGAAGAGGCCCATCATCGCCCCGTTGGTCTCGCCCCATTCACACATTTCGAGCGATGCCGCGTAGAGCTCACTCATCGAGGCGGTGGACTGGGGACCGATCCGGAAGTCGAAACGCAAGATCAACATGGGTGGAGACTTACACGACCCGGTGGGCGAATCCGAATGATCGCGGCCGATCGACGAATCGCTCCTCGTCTTCCTGCGCCTCTTGGCCGACTTCGGGATGGGCGATGATGCCGGCGAGGAAGTGTTCGACCGATTGCAGGTGCAACTCCGACATCGAGTCGCAGGGTTCGGCCAGAAGCTCGGTCGCCGCACCGAGCTCACGCGATGCGTCGAGATCGACGTGGAGTTGGACGTACCCGTCGATGTGGGGTGTGCGCAGTCCGAATTCGTAGTGGATCGATTCGTAGCGGGCCAGGTAGGCGTCGTGGGTGAAGTCGCTCCGGCGATGCATGAGGTACTGGTAGCGAACTGGTGTCGGTTCGTCGGCGGCGATGAACACCCGGTCGGTGCCGATGATCGCCATCGATCGTTCCTTGTCGACCTGGTCGCCGAGGGCGGCGGCCAACTCGATCACGACGTCGAGATCGTCGGTGGTCGCCTCGATGGCCGCTGAGTGAGGTGACGCGTCGCCCATGAAACACGCCGGATCACGGGTGAGGCAGGTGATGTGGGGCGGGGTAGGAGCGAGTGCGCCAGCGAGGTCGGCTCCTTCTCGACCAACGAGGTGCAGCATGAGCCTTGACGTCATGCGGAGAGACTAACGAGAGGCGTGACGGAGATCTTGTGTCACTGCAGCTGTCAGAAGTAGAGTTACCCGCCATGACCGATCTCCGCCTCACTCCTGAGCAGGCCGCTCGCCGCGCTCGCCTCCACGAGGAGCGGGCCATCGTCGCCCCTCACCGAGGCAACGTCGAGTGGCGGGTGATCGCCGAGTTCGTGGTGACCTTCGTGGCGTTCTGGGGTGCGATCGGGCTCGTTGCCACGGATCAGCTGAACCTCTGGATTGCGTTCCCAATCTGCGCGATCGCCGCGGCGATGATCTACATGCCGCTGCACGAAGCGACCCACATGACCATCTCAGGCGACAACTCGAAGCTGAACTGGGTCGACGAGGTGATCGGCCGCCTCAGCGGCACCATGTTCGCCTTCGGTTTCCGCGAACACCGCATCTCCCATATGAAGCATCACGCCCACACGAACGAGCTGGGCCGTGACCCCGACATGGTGGTGGCGGGGAGTGCGTGGCGGCTTCCCGGCACGTTTCTGATCAGCACAGTGATGTCGTTGTTGACGCCATTGTTCTTCCTGGTTCCGCCGCTGCGTTCGAGGATTCCCAAGTTCGTGATCGACCGGCTCGGTCCGGGGGCTGCCCGCGGCGCCGAAGCAACACGGCTTTCGTCGCTGCGCAACATGATGGAGGTTGCCCTGCTGGTGGCCTTCTCGATCGCCGGGTTTGCCGCCGAGGCGTGGGTGCTGTGGTTCGGCGGCACTCGCCTGGCGTTCCTCTGGGTCGGCTTCATCTTCGGCTGGTTCCCGCATCACCCTCACCAAGAGGTGGGCCGCTATCGCGACACCCGCACGGCCACGTTCTTCGGGTCGACCCTGCTCATCCGGGGGCACGACCATCACCTGTTGCACCACCTCTACCCGAGGGTCGCCCACTATCGATTGCCTGATCTCTGGGCCGACATCGGCCCCACGCTCATCGAGCGGGGCGCCCGGGTGGAGGGCAACGCTTCGCCCGACGACACGCCGATCGTCTGGCGCTAGCTTCGCTGCATCGCCCTGTATCCACCGCTAGCCTTTCGGTGACCCGGCATCCCCGCCGGGGGCCACCCACTCCTGTCGGTGGTCGGTTTCTTCGGAGGGAAGAACAATATGAGTAAGTCTTGGATGCGAATACTCGCGATCCTGTTGGTGTTCGGCGTGGTCGCTGCAGCGTGCGGTGATGACGACGACGGCGCGTCCGACGAGGGTGACGGTGAGCTCAAGATCGGCTACGTCCTGCCCCAGACCGGCGGACTTGCCGGCATCGTCGATGCGCTCGTGAAGCCGCTCGAGATGGCTGAGGAAGAGATCAAGGCCGCCGGTGGATCGTTCACCATGATCCCCGGCGACTCCGGCACCGACGGCGACATCGCCTCGGCCACCGTCGACCAGCTCATCAACGACGGCGTCGATGTGATCATCGGCCCGGCGGCTACCGGCGTGACGCTCTCGGTGATCGACAAGGTCACCAGTTCCGGCATCGTCGAGTGCTCCGGCTCCACCACCGGCGCGGTGTTCAGCGACTACGCGGACGATGGCTACTACTTCCGTACCTCGCCGCCCGACTCGATCCAGGGTCCTGTCCTGGCCGATGTCATCACTGATGACGGCCGCAGCAGCGTCGCGATCATCCATCGCAACGATGAGTACGGCGTTGGCTTTGCCAGCTTCCTTGCTGGCGCACTCGAGGCCAACGGTGTTGCCGTGCCCGCAGTCGTGCCGATCGACGAGAACGCCACGTCCTACGACGCGGAAATCGGCCAGGTCGCCCAGGCCGGTGCCGATGCCGTCGTGTTGATCACCTTCGGTGAGGGCGCAGCGCTCATGCAGGGAATGATCGAGGCGGACCTCGGCCCGGCCGACATCGCCACCTACGTCACCGACGGCTTCAAGGACGAGGTCACGTGGGACGAGGTCGATCCCGACAACCCCGCAGTCTTCGACGGCATCCGCGGCACCGCTCCTTCGATCGCCCCGCCCGACGGTGAGGCGACCTTCCCGGAGCGTTTCGCAGCGTTCGCTCCTGGTGTGCCCACGATCTTCTCGGCCTTCTTCTACGACTGCCTGAACATCGTGGTGCTCGCGTCCGAGCAGGCCGGTTCCGATGATCCGGCCAAGATCGTCGAGAACATGCAGAGCGTCACCGTTGGTGGCACCACCTGCACGAGCTACGCCGAGTGCAGCGATCTGATCGCCGAGGGCGAAGACATCGACTACGCCGGTGCCTCCGGCTCGGTCGACTTCAATGACAACGGTGAGCCGACCTCCGGCACCTACGACATCTACCAATACGATGCCGAAGGCGCGACGCAGGTTCAGGACACGGTCACACTGCTCAACGAGTAGTCCAGTCGACGGGCTCGTCCCGTAGAGACTCTGAGGGTGGCCCGGCTTCGGCCGGGCCACTCCCGCGTCTGGTCAGCGGTGGAGCGTTCCCAGATACAGCGCGATCACGTTCGGATCCTCGAGCAGGGCGTCACCGGTGTCGGTGTAGGCATTGCGTCCCTGATCGAGCACGTATCCCCGGTCGCAGATCTGCAGGCAACGGCTCGCATTCTGCTCGACCATCACAATTGCGACTCCGGCGTCGGCGATGTCTCGGACCCGTGCGAACACGACGTCCTGGTTCATCGGTGACAGCCCCGCCGACGGCTCGTCGAGCAACAACACCGACGGACCCATCATGAGCGCACGCGCCATGGCGACCATCTGGCGTTCACCACCCGAAAGGTGGCCCGCCCGTTGGTCTCCCCGTTCTCCGAGGAGAGGGAAGAGTTCGGTGACGTAGTCGTAGCGTTCGGCCCATTGCTTGGGGCGCAGGTACATCCCCATGCGGAGGTTCTCGTCGATTGTGAGCGACGGGAACACGTTCTCTCTTTGGGGGACGTAGCCGATGCCTCGGCCCACCAGAACGTGTGCTGGCAGACCGGTGATGTCGTCGCCGCCCAATCGAACGGCACCGGAACGGATTTCCACGAGGCCGAAGAGGGACTTCAGCAAGGTTGACTTGCCGGCACCGTTGGGACCGATGATCCCCACGAGCTCGCCTTCTGTGACCTCGAGATCGATGCCGTTCAGGATGTCGATACCAGGCAGGTAGCCGGCCGTGATGTCGGTGGCGGTCAGGAGGCTCATTCGGCTGCCCGCCCGAACTCGGCGCCGAGGTACGCCTCGATCACCTTCTCGTTGGTTGCGATGTCGTCCGGGGTGCCTTCGGCAATGACCCTGCCCTCGGCGAGCACCACGATCCAGTCGCTGATCTCCTGAATGACGTCCATGTCGTGTTCGACGAAGATGACCGTCCGGCCTTCGTCACGAAGCGACTTGATGTGCTCGAGGATGGCCTGTGTGAGCGCAGGGTTCACGCCGGCCATCGGCTCGTCGAGCATGACCACCTCGGGGTCGACCATGAGGGCTCGCGCCATCTCGAGCAACTTCCGTTGGCCGCCGGACAGCGATCCTGCGAATTCGTCGACCATGTGAGCCATGCCGAATCGTTCGAGTTGCGTCAGCGCTTGCGCTTCGACGGCGCGCTCCTTGGCTCCCCAGCCGCCGAACACGGCTCGGAGCGCTCGCTCTCCCGAATGGTCCGGTGAGGCGAGCATCACGTTCTCCAATACGGTCAACCGGCTGAGCGATTTCGTCAGTTGGAAGGTGCGCACCATGCCCTGCCGAGCGACGCGGAATGCGGGAACGCCCGCCAACCCACTCCCGTTGAGGTGCCAGTCGCCGCTGTCGGCATCGTCGAAGCCGGTGAGCAGATTGAAGAAGGTCGTCTTTCCTGCACCGTTGGGGCCGATCAGCGAAGTGATGGTTTTGCGTTGGAACTCGAGGTGCTCGACGTTGACCGCAGCGAGGCCCCCGAACGATCTTGTCAATGCGTTCACGACCAACACCGGATCAGGCTTGGCAACTCCCGGTTGGGGTTCGACGGACTGGAGGTCGGCCGTCATGTCGTGTCACCGATGAGTTGCTCGTCGCGACGTCCGAAGAAACCCTGTGGTCGCAGGATCATGAGGGTCATCAACCCGATGCCGACGAGCACCAGCTTGAACTGCTGGGCATCTGTGGCATCGATCGCGTTGCCGAACCACCCCTCGGCTTCAGCCGATTGCATGAAGCCATCGAAGAAGAAGAGCAGGAACTGGAACACGATCGCCCCGAAAACCGGGCCCCAGACGGTGCCGGCGCCGCCGAGGATGACGATGACGTAGAGGAAGAAGGTCAAGCGCGGCTGGAAGGCGTCGGGGGACACGCTCTGTTTCTCGACGGCGAGGATCATCCCGGCGATGCCGGCGAGCGCACCGCCGATCATCAACGTCTGGAGCTTGAGGAAGAAGGTGTTCTTGCCAACGGCCGCGGTCGCGTCTTCGTCTTCGCGGACCGCTCGGACCATTCGACCCCAGGGGCTGCGGATCAGGCGATGAAGCAACAAGACGGCGGCACCGACCAGTGCCCAGCCGACCACCATCACCCAGAGGACGCGGCCCTGGAAGGCGAAGTCGCCGATTGCGTAGCGACGGGTGGGGTCGAACGGGTTCAGGTCGAAGAACGGGTCGGCGAACTGTTGGATGCCGAAGACCGAGTTGGTGGCCGGCTCGGCCCAACTCGAACGAACCAGCAACCGCAGGATCTCCGCCGCAGAGATGGTCACGATGGCCAGGTAGTCGGCGCGCAGTCGCAGGGTTGGCCCGCCCATGAGCATGCCGAGTGCCATGGCGGCGGCTACGCCGACGACCAACCCCAACCAGAACGAGCCGCCGGCGTCGACCGTGATTGCCAGGCCATAGGCGCCGGCCATCATGAACGCGACGTGACCGAAGTTGAGCAGACCGGCGTAGCCGAACTGGAGGTTGAGGCCGATGGCGGAGAGCGCGTAAGCGGCAGCCACGGGCCCCACCGCGGCCACGGTGGCATCGGTGAAGATGTTGGCCCAGTCCATCAGCCGATCCTCTCTCGCGTCCCGAGGAGTCCCTGAGGTCGCCAAAGCAGCATGGCCACCAGGATCGCGAGCGCAACGCCATTCTTCAGTTCAGTGGTGATCCAGAACGTGCTCACCTCGACGCTGAGACCGATCACGAAGCCGCCGAGCATGGCACCGAACGCGGTCCCGAGGCCTCCGAGCACAACGGCCGCGAAGATCAACAGCAGGATGCGGAATCCCATGTTCCACTCGACCTTCTCGGATACCCCGAGAAACACGCCCGAGAGGCCGGCCAGAACGCCGCCCATCAGCCACGCGACCATGATGACCCGGTTGACATCGATACCGGAACTCTCCGCGAGGTCCTTGTTGTCGGCAACGGCGCGCACGGCGATTCCCGCCTGGGTGTAGCGCAGGAACAGCCCGACACCGCCCAGGATGACCACTGAGGCACCGATGATCACGAGGTTCTTCGGGACGACGTCGATGCCGAGGATCGACGTCGGCTCCTGAATCACGAAGTCTTCGTAGCTTTCGGGTTCGCCGCCCAGCACGATGAGGATGACGTTGCGCACAGCGAAGGAGAGCCCGATCGAGATGACGAGCATCGCGATCGAGCCGGTACGGCGGCGACGGAGGGGTCGCCAGAGTGTGAGCTCTTGGGTTCCGGCGAAGAGGGCCGTGAGGAGCACAGCCGGGATCGCAGCAGCGATGAGGCCCCACCCAGGACCGCTGTCGGCGGTGTGGAAGAAGAACGCCAGTACTGCCCCGAACGTGACGAACTCCCCGTGCGCGAAATTCACGAGCCCGGTGACCCCGAACACGATCGAAAGGCCGACCGCGGCGAGAGCGATGATGGCGCCGAGCTTGAGTCCCAACACCACGAGGTCCAGGAATCGGTCGAGGTCGCTGATGCCCGACGAGATGCCGGAGCCGAGGTTGAACCGCACCGACTTGTTCTGCCCGTCGCGGACAGCGACGTCCGGCAACGCCATTCGGTCCGGATCGGTCGGGCTCACGCCTTCCGGCAGCGTGGTCACGTCGAGTTCCACGTCGTAGGAACCGGCTGCCGGAATTTGCACTTCCCAGTCGCCGTCGGGCCCGGAGACGGCCGTCCCCACCTCGACGCCGTCGAGCGACACGGTGATGGTGACGCCTCCGATGGGGACGCGGGACTCGTTGTCGATCGTCTCGAGGGTGCCGCGAATCGTCGAAGCGGTGTCCTCTTCCTGAGCCTGGGCGGGCGCCGCGGTCAGAAGCAAGGTCGCGAACATCATCGCAAGTGCGGTCGCTCCCACGCGACGCGCGCTGGACATGGGGTTCTGCTGCAAGCGGTCATCTTGGCACTCGCAGTCCCGCGTCTCAACACGTAGATGAAGACCGTGTTTGGCCACCTAGTCGAGCAGTTCGCGGAGCACAGCGAGATCTTCGGCAGCCTGCGCCATCATCGCCTCGGGCTGGTCTTGGTCTCCGCCGGTGCCGTGGACGAACTCCAGCGTCCAAGTGCCCTCGAAGCCGAGCCCGCGAGCCAGGTCGATCTTTGCGGCGAGTTCGTCGCGGATGTCGCCGAGCTTCGGCGATCCGGTGAAGAGGTGGTTGACGTGGACGTGGGTGATCCGTGAGCCGTAGGCATCGAACTTCGCCCGAATGAGGTCGAGATCGTCGTGGGTGTGGAAGAGGGCGTTGCTGCCGGCCTCGAGAACGCCCGCCGCGACAGACGGGTCGTCCATTGCTGAACCGTCGTGGCACTCACACACGAGCTCGACCCCGGGCAGCGCTTCTGCGAAGCGACGGAGTCGATCTGCATACACACCCGGTGAGTCCTCCTCGCGCTCGGCGCCGGTGTTCCACTTCACCTTCGGCGCGGCGGTGAGCATGATCTGCCTGGCCGCGGCCTGGCGTTCAGCGTCGTCGTCATCGTCGAATCCGACATAGGAGTTGTAGACGTTGATGGGGAGCGGATGATCGAGGATTGCCTGGCGTTCATCGTCGTCTGCGTCGCGAAAGTGGGGCTCCCACAGCTCGATGCCGTCAAACCCGGCCGCCGCGACCTGGTCGAGCCATCCGCTGATCTTGGTGGTGGCCCATTGGTCGTTCGTGACTCCGAACCAGCGGTTGGGTTCGAGCACGATCGTGCCGAGATTGATCGTCGTCATTTGAGTCACGTCCAAACGGTGCGCTTGTCGCCGGCGGGGTCTTCGAGGATCCCGCTGGTGACACCGAACTCCATGGTCGGGCGTCGCGTCGTGTCGTAGTTCGGCCACTCGCCGATTCCGGGATGGCTCGGGTCGCCATCGCGGATGAACCCGATCCACGCGTGGTGCATGCGCTCGGCGAGATCGTCGGGCCACGGCTGTCCCTCGCCCATGACCGCCGCCCACGCGTCGAGGTCGCCGTTCCAGACAAACGGGATCTCCAGCGCATGCATCGCTCCGAGCCGACCGCCGAATCCCTGGCTCGCCCATGTGAAGTGGTAGAGCCACACGTCTCCGCCGGCCTCCACCTGAGAGCTGGCGAGTTGGAGTGAGCCGGTGCGAAACATCGTGTCGGTCAACATGTGCACCATGAGGCGGCGATTGCTCTCGCCGGGGTGTGCGGCGCGGTACGTTGCGATCACTTCGTCGGGGTCGTCGCTGTGCTCGGCAACCGCGGTCTGGAGCTGCTCGTCGGTCACCTCGCCGGTGAGGTAGAACCCAAACAGCGTGCCTTCGTCGGTATTGGTGCCGAGCAGGAGCGGCTTCGCAAGAGGACCAAGGTCGCGCACAGCATCCACCGGGTGACGGGTGACGGTGTGGGAGTCGAGCGCCGGTCGGAGCCCGCCTCGGCCGCCGCCGATCAACATCGGTTCGCGATCGACGGCCTGCGCCTCGGCGACGGCGACCTGAGCGTCGAGCAGCTGCTGTGGTGTCGCGGCCCGCAGGCCATCGATGCCCCCACCGATCTCGGCGACAATGAGGTCGGCGTGATCGGTTGAGGTCGGGGCGAACGAGACCGGGGCGCTCTGCGCGATCACCCGGTGGTAGAGCTTGTCGGCGACCGGTGTGCCGAGAATCGCGGCCACCGAGCCGGCACCGGCTGACTCACCACAGATCGTGACCTGGTCGGGGTCACCGCCGAAGTGTTCGATGTGGTCCTGGACCCACTGAAGGGCCGCAACCTGGTCACGAATGCCGTTGTTCTGCGAGCCGGTGAGGGCCGGATCGAGGTGACCGAGTTCCATGAACCCCAGAGCACCGAGGCGATAGTTGATGGTGACCACCACGATGTCGCCGGTCGTGGCAAACGACCCGCCGTGGTAGGCGTCGCCCGACCCGGCGGTGTAGGCGCCACCGTGAATCCAGAACAGCACCGGTCGCCGAGCGTCGTCTGCCGCTGGGGTAAACACGTTGAGGAAGAGGCAGTCTTCGTCGCATCGCAGGTCGCGGCCGGGGAGCGGGCCTCCCTCGGGCCGAGCCGCTTGTGGAGCGGCCGTGCCGTAGGCCGTTGCGTCGTAGACGCCGTCCCAACCGGTGACCGGCACAGGGGGAGCGAAGCGCCGTCGCCCGACCGGGGCCTCGGCGTAGCGGACGCCCAGAAACTCCTGCCACCCGTTGCGGTCGCGGCCTTCGATCTCGCCGAGCTGCGTCGTGACGGTTGTCATCCTGTGGCTCCTTGTGACGTCGGGTCGAGGGCGAAGTGGCCGATCTGGATGTCGTCCACGCCGTAGTCGGCGAAGTTGTCTTCGGCTCGGCCCCGGATGAACTCCTTCCAGGTGAACGAGCGGTATCGCGGTCCAGGGTGAGCCAGCTCGGCGATCGGCTCGATCACACAATCCCGAGGAGGGTTCGAGAAGTACGGGATGGAGAAGCGGCTTTGCTCGGTCATTGGAACCACCCGGTGCACTGCGGCCTTGTAACGGTCGTTCGTCCACACCTGCATGGTGTCGGCGAGGTTGACCACGATGGTGCCGGGGCGAGGTTCGACATCGATCCAGCCGTGTTCGCTCGACTCGGCCTGGAGTCCGCCGGTGTTGTCCTGGAGCAGCAGGGTCAACACTCCCGGGTCGGTGTGGTGGCCGAGCGCGACATCGCCCAGCGGGTTGAGGCCGTCTCGGTCACCCGCGGGGACAGGGTCGCCGACCGGGTAGTGGTTGAGGCGGACCGTGCTGGTGGTGCGTTGGCTGGGGTGGCCGGCGGCGACCTCCGCGGTCAGACCGAGCGTCGCCTGGACGAGTTCGAGCGTGTCGGCGGCGAGACCGGCGAAGCCGTCGAAGAAGTCGTGCATCGTCTGGCGGAAGTCGTTGGGCGCTTCCGGCCAGCGATTTGGGCTGCGATCTTGGGGGATCTCTGGGTCGATGAAGTCGAACACTTCTTTGTGATCACGCTTGCGCTTGGTGAGCTCCCGGTCGTACCAGCCGAGCATCGCCTCGGGATTGCGCCGAATGGCTTCCTTGTTCGCGGTGTCAGAATCGAAGAAGCGGCGTGTCGCGTCCCAGGTGCGCTCGATCAGGTCGTCGAGGCCGTGGCCCTCGAGGAGGAAGAATCCGTGGTCCGCACACGCGGCGTCGAGTGCGTCGAGTGAGACGGTGGACGGGCTGCGAATGTCGACGGTGGGAACGAGATCCATGTGTGCGGACGCTAGACCCAAAAATGAGAGCGCCCCCACCGAGGTGGAGGCGGACTCGTTGGCGCGCCCGGAGAGATTCGAACTCCCGGCCTTCTGATCCGTAGTCAGATGCTCTATCC
>Ga0055584_100002222_pt1 | contig 19239 bp, 18 predicted proteins | sample OSDHelmetaG_FD_58716 | JGI IMG/M metagenome (GOLD analysis project Ga0055584, IMG submission 58716) | Pelagic marine sediment microbial communities from the LTER site Helgoland, North Sea, for post-phytoplankton bloom and carbon turnover... | ecosystem: Environmental > Aquatic > Marine >... | reverse complement strand
GAGGTCATCTGACCCTGTGGCAGGGTGATTACCAGGGGTTTCTGCGCCACCGTGAACAACAGTTGCAGGCCGAGGAAAGGGCGAATGAACTGTTTGACAAGAAACTGGCCCAGGAGGAGGTCTGGATACGCCAGGGCATCAAGGCCCGGCGGACACGCAATGAGGGTCGTGTGCGCGCATTGAAAGCCTTGAGGGACGAGCGTGGTGAGCGTCGTGAGAGGATGGGCAGTGCCGGCTTCGGGGTAGATGATGCCGCCAGGTCCGGCAAAATAGTCGCAGAACTTGAGCATATCGGTCACCGTTTTGACGACAATCAGGTCATCAACGACTTTTCTACCATCATCCAACGCGGCGACCGGATTGGAATTGTCGGTGCCAATGGTGCCGGTAAAACCACGTTGGTTAGGATCCTGTTGGGTGAGTTAAAACCAACATCGGGTAATGTTTCGTTGGGCACCAAGCTGGAGGTTGCCTATTCTGACCAGTTGCGGGAGCACCTGGATCCCGAAAAGAACCTGATTGACAATGTCTGCGGCGGCCAGGAGTTCATTGAAATCGGCAGCAGGCGCCGGCACGCTATTTCCTATCTGGGTGATTTCCTGTTTAGCCCGGATCGTGTGCGTATGCCGGTTAAAGCCCTGTCGGGGGGTGAGCAAAACCGGGCAGTACTGGCACGTTTATTCAGTAAATCAGCCAATCTGCTGGTACTCGATGAGCCGACCAACGATCTGGATATTGAGACCCTGGAACTGTTGGAGGAAATCCTGCTGACGTTTGATGGCACCGTGCTGCTTGTGAGCCATGACCGGAATTTCATGGATAACGTCATCACAAGCCTGATGGTGCTCGATGGCAGGGGAAATGTTAACGAGTACGTGGGTGGTTTCAGCGACTGGGAAGCCCGTGGCGGGAGTTTGTCAGAGGCTCGGGCCGGTACTTCCAAAAAAGTAGAGATGTCTGTAGCTGAAACTGCAGTTTCAGAAGTGAAGCCTACCGGTGCGAAAAAGCCAAAACTTTCTTACAAGGATCAACGTGAGTTGGGCAATTTACCGGGAAAAATTGAAAAACTGGAAAAACAGCAAACGCAACTGGAAGCGCAACTCTCTGAACCGGGTTTCTATCAATCCGGAAATGAGCAAGTTCAACGCGTCACCCGCGAGCTTGCTGAGGTACAGGCTAAATTGGAAGCGGCTTTTGGTCGTTGGGGTGAGCTTGAGTCAAATAATTAGGTTTAAATATATTTAAATAACATGCTAATAGAATATATTTTTAATAATTAACATCGTTAAATGCTTCTTTCCTATAGTGCTTCGGAAAGGCGCTGAGCATTGACTTAAGTCAGTGTTAAGGTACGGTTCCTGGGTCAGAATACGGTTGGGGTTTTAACGCGGTTAAATATGTATCGGGGGTGATACATGAGAGTGCTGATCGTCGAAGACAATACTGAGCTTGCAAAGCAGGTTAAATGCACCCTTGCGCATGAACGTTATGTCGTCGATATAGCAGAAGATGGTCAGGAAGGACTCTACCTTGCAGAGACTGAGCCTTACGACACCATTATCCTGGACCTGGGTTTGCCTAAACTCGATGGTTTAAGTGTTTTACAGCGATTGCGTGCGGCTAGTAATGAAGTACCTGTTTTGATTTTGACTTCCCGCGATACCTGGCGTGAAAAGGTCGCAGGGTTGAGGGCAGGTGCTGACGATTACCTCGCAAAACCCTTCGAAATTGAGGAGTTACTGGCGAGACTGGAAGCCCTGATCCGGCGTTCATCCGGTCATGCCAGTCCAATTCTGACCTGTTGTGATGTCGTAATGGATACCAGCAGTGCCCGCGTTACCATGCATGGCAATCCCATCGACCTGACGGCGCTTGAATATCGCACCCTGGAATACCTGATGCAGCATCCGGACAAGGTGGTGTCAAAAACCGAGCTGACAGAGCATATCTATGATCAGGATTTTGATCGTGACTCAAATGTTATCGAAGTGCTGATCAACCGTTTACGCGGAAAACTGGACACCAGTCTGATCAAAACCCGCAGGGGGCTGGGTTATCAGGTTGGCGGGTTTGAAAGTGGTGCGTAATACGCTTGCGTTCCGGATCATTGCGCTCTCCGGTATCTGGATTACCATTTCCCTTGCTGTCACCGCAGCCATGCTGGTAAGCAATCATCGTGAACATACCGCTCATCATTATGATGCACATGTGGCCATGCATCTCGAGGAGTTGACGGGTGCCAGTCATTTCACAGATAGCGGCAGGTTCGAGCTGGCATTCAAGCCGAGTGACCCCCGGTACAACGACCTTTACTCCGGGTGGTATTGGGAAGTCAAGCAGGGAAGGAAAACGCTGAAACGGTCGGAATCACTGGGTGAAAATGTGTTGGATCTGAAAACCACGGTTCCTTCACCAGAAGTGGTCATTCATGAAATTGAAGGGCCGCAGGAGGAATTCTTGCGGGTGCATATTGTTGAAATCAGAATTGACCCGGATCATGACCCGCTGGTGTTTCTTGCAACATCACCGACTACAGGTATAACTGAAGATGTGGTTGAATACTCCAATCATATTATCTTTGGCTTTATCGTGCTGGGTTTGGGGTTATTACTGGCAGTGGTGCTACAGGTTCGCGTTGCACTTAAACCCCTTAAAGCAATCAGCACACGTATCAGTGAAATACGCGCGGGAAAAGCAGACAAACTTCCCGAGGATCAGCTTGAAGACGTGCAACCACTGGTGGATGAACTGAATAACCTGCTTGATCACAACGCGATCCTGGTTAAACGTGCAAGAAACCAGTTGGGAGACCTGGCTCATTCGGTCAAGAACCCACTGACGGTAATAAACAACGCAGCGCACAATTTGGAGTCCGAGCAAAGGGGTCTGATTCTTAAACAAACAAAAGATATCAGCAAAAACGTTGACCATTATCTCTCACGTGCAAGAACTTTTGGTACAGAGAAAGTGCTGGGATCGAGAACCAGAATCAAGACCGTGGCTGAAGACCTGGTCTATGCAATGCAAAGGATCTACCAGAATCGTGAACTGGAGTTCGACCTTTCCGGCTTACAGAGATGCGAATGCTGGTTCAAAGGTGAAGGTCAGGACCTGGAAGAAATGCTGGGCAACCTGATGGACAATGCTTGCAAGTGGGCGAAAGGCAGGGTGATTATAGTTTGCGGGCCCAATGACGGCCGGATTGAGGTCATGGTTGAGGATGATGGCCCTGGTATTGGCGAAGAGCAGTTTGAAAGCGTGATGCGAAGGGGGCACAAACTGGACGAGTCCATGCCGGGTCATGGCCAGGGTCTTGGTATTGTTAGCGATATCGCCGCTCTTTACGGAGGGTCACTGAAGTTGGCGAAAGGGGAAATGGGCGGCCTGCAGGCCAAGCTGGATTTGCCGTCTGCCTGAAATACAGCACATCAAGCCGGTAATCGCGATGATGCGATTACACGGTCTGAAAATGATAGGTGGGCAGTATCTGCCCGTTGCAGTTTTTATCAGTCTTTGGAATCTGTTTCCGCTTTATGCGGCCAGTCATCCAAGTGCACATCCTTGCGAATGACCTGTGATGGTGAGCCTACGATCAATGGGTCCGGTACATCAACCACATCCAGATCCTTGTCGGGATAATCAAGCCTGCTGAGGAAGTCCTGCATGCAGTTGAGGCGGGCTCGTTTCTTGTCATCTGACTTGATGATAGTCCAGGGACATGCGGCTGTATCAGTATAGAAAAACATGGCTTCTTTGGCCCTCGTATACTCACTCCACATACTCACGGCGGCTAAATCGACAGGACTGAGCTTCCATTGTTTCAGAACATCATATTCCCTGGATACAAACCGGGCCTTTTGTTCCTTTTTAGTGACAGAGAAATAGTATTTGAAAAGCTGGATATCGGAGTTGACCAGCATTTGTTCCAGGTCGGGACACTGACGCATAAATTCAAGATATTCATTCTGGTTACAAAAACCCATCACCCGTTCCACACCCGCCCGGTTGTACCAGGACCGGTCGAGGAACAGGATTTCACCCCGGGTTGGAAAGTGTTCAATATAGCGTTGAAAATACCATTGGCCCTTTTCATGGTGGGTGGGCTTTTCCAGGGCTACAACCTTGGCTGCCCGGGGGTTGAGGTGTTCCATAAAACGTTTGATAGTGCCGCCTTTACCCGCAGCGTCACGGCCCTCGAAAATGACGATGATTTTTTGTCCGGTCATTTTCACCCAGTTTTGAACTTTCAGTAGCTCAATCTGGAGTTTTTTCTTTTCACTTTGGTAGGTTGGTCTGTCGATCCTGTCGGTGTAAGGGTACTTGCCTTCCTTGAATAATTTGCTGATCGACTCCGGTGACTTACGAAGCTTTTTGATGGTGGCCGATGAATAATCGCCACCCAGGTAGGAATCTTCCAATTCGGGGTGAGCTTTGACTAAATCGGGCTTGGTTTCGTTATCTGCGGTTTCGGTTTTCGAATGTTCTTTCGATTCTTTGTTTTCCTGCTTCGCAGAAGGTACAGCTTTCAAGTCTGAAATCATGAGTCTGGTATCCTGTTTCTTTCGTGCATTTAACGTACGGTCCCCCATTTCAGACAGGTAGAGCCGAAATCCAATCCCAATTCTCCGCTGACGCGCTATCCAATCAGCGCCGTTTAAAAACCAACCGGGACTATGAAAACATAGTATCAATTACCGGGTAATACAAGTTTTTAATGCAGGTCAACTGGTTGTTCAGAACAGGTTCAGGAGTTTACGTGTGGTCATTGGAAGGTGGTAAATGATGGCGCAGATAGCGAATCAATAGAGAAAACTCATTGATGCAAGCGGGCTCGATACCATCCGGAATTGGTATTTTCACCACATGTCCTGAACCCGGGGCAACATCGGTTGTTGTACCGCTGAGATCAGTGATTGTGGGTAAATCAAATGAGACATTACCTTTTGTTGTCATTAAATCCAGGCGGTCTGCTGATTCAAAGCGGTTTTTGACGTCCACGGTCAGCCAGTTGGCATCACAATCAATAATTGTACCAACAAACTGTTGCTTGTCACTGGTGGAGAAGCCACGTTCATAATTTTGGTATTCGCCCGGTGGATGGCGCCTGTAGAAACCCTCGGTAAATCCCCGGTTGGCCATGCCTTCGAGCTCGTCCATCAGCCCCATATCAAAGGGCCTTCCTGCGATAGCGTCGTCAATTGCCCTGCGATACACCTGCGTTGTGCGTGCAACGTAATAGACAGATTTAGTGCGTCCTTCGATTTTGAATGAATCGATACCCAGCCTTGTCAATTTTTCCACATGCTGGACCGCGCGTAAATCTTTTGAGTTCATGATGTAGGTACCATGCTCGTCCTCATACGCGGGCATCAGTTCACCGGGCCGGTTTTCTTCTTCGAGCAAAACCACCGGATGTGTGTCCTCTGAATGTGACTGTTCCGTGTTCAGCGGCAGGGTATCACCGGTACCTGTCTCACGTGCCTGGTGTACATCGTATTTCCAGCGACAGCTATTGGTACAGGCACCCTGGTTGGAGTCACGATGTGACATGTACCCGGATAACAGACAGCGTCCGGAATAGGCGATACATAATGCACCATGAACAAAAGTTTCCAGTTCCATGTCGGGGCATTGTTCCCGAATTTCACCCACTTCCTTAAGGGACAATTCACGCGACAGGATGATCCGTTTGAGACCCATGCTTTGCCAGAATTTTACGGCAGCATAATTCACTACATTTGACTGTACTGATAGATGAATGGTCTGTTCCGGCCAACGATCACGTACCATCATGATCAAACCGGGGTCAGACATGATCAACGCATCCGGTTTCATGTCAATGATGGGTTCCAGGTCATTGATGTAGGTTTTAAGTTTGCTGTTATGTGGTGCAATATTGCTGGCCAGGAAAAACAGTTTTCCCATGGCATGAGCTTCTTCAATACCTTTACCGAGTATATCTTCCTTGCTGAATTCATTGTTACGCACGCGCAGGCTATAACGGGGCTGGCCTGCATAGACTGCATCCGCGCCATAGGCATAGGCAAACCGCATGTGGTTCAGTGAACCGGCAGGTGACAGGAGTTCTGGTCTTTTCATCTCGACAGGCCGTAAAATATGTTATGCGAATTTTACAGGATTGAATGAGGTTGGTGGCCATTTGCTTTGCCTCTGAATCGCCAGAAATGAACCCAGATAGTTGACCATAATCCGGAGATGATTCATGAAGTTTTTAAATAGAGGCATCACAGCGAGTCTGATGATTGTTCTGGCAGGATCTATCGTGATCAGTGGTGCCCATGCAAAGGAGGGTTCCATGCATGGACCCCCTCCATTTTCCGATTTTGATATGGATGAAAATGGTTTCGTCAACGAGGCGGAGTTCTACTCAGTACGAGAGCAGCGTATGGCCGCGAGGGCTTCCGGGGGCAAAAAGATGCGCTGTGCCCGTTACGCGCCTAGCTTTACGGATCTCGATACGAATGGCGACGGTCAGTTAAGCCCACAAGAACTAACTGCAGGCCAACAGGCACATATGGGCAAATGCAAGGAGATGATGCAGGGCGAGGCAAATGGGAAAGGGAAGGGTAATATGCCCCAGTTTTCTGACTTTGACCTGGATAGCGATGGCTTCATAACTGAATCCGAGTTTAATGAAGGTCATGCCAAAAAAATGAGTGAAATGGCGGCCAGCGGCCATCAGATGAAGCATGCAGGTGACGCACCGGGCTTTGCTGGTATCGATACTGATGCTGATGGCAAGATTAATGAGCAGGAGTTTTCCGACCACCAGGCAGCGCATCACAAGCAAATGCACATGCACCATAACCAGCACAAGCAAGAATAGCGAGTTCCGGATGAGCGGGGCGGGGAACTGAGCAGCAGGACGTTGCCCCTGTTATTTACAGTTTCTTTTGATACCTTTATTGGGTGCCACAGGTTGACTGCCGTATGAGCTGGCCTGCTCTAATCGGGATAATTGAATACCAATACTTGCATTTTTGGGTTTTTCTATTATACTTACCTATAAGTAAGTAATGGATATTTGGTATGGGACGAATTAGCGATACACGCGAACAGATTATGGACCGGGCAGCACAGTTGTTGATGAGTCGGGGTTTCAACGGCTTTTCCTACCGCGACATCTCATCACACCTGGGTGTCAAAAACGCAGCCATACACTACCACTTCCCGGCAAAGACCGACCTTGCTCTCGCCCTGGTTGAAGAGTACCGGAGAATTCTGCGTAAGGGGACTTCCGAATTCATGGCCTATGGTGGTTCCGCTTTGGAACAGCTTGAGGGTTTCTTTGTATTTACAACGAAACAATGTCACGTAGGTCGTTGTATTTGCCCATTTGGTGCATTTTCTGTCGACTATAACGAGTTGCCGGATGAACTGCGTTACGCGACCCAAGGCTTTATGGAAGAATCCATCAATTGGCTCACCAGGGTGATGGAAGTGGGAAGAGCAGAAAGGGAGTTTAGTTATGACGGCGATCCACGGGTAAAGGCGGTAACGGTGCTCGCGGCGTTACAGGGCGCCCGGCAATTGGCACGTATTCATGGTATTGAACTATTGAATGATGTAATCAAACAGATGCGGCAGGACCTGGGCATAGCCATTTAAAAAAATTTACATAATTTACTTACTTATTGATAAGTAATATTGAAAAAAGGAAATACGATGAAAACACTTAACGCACAAATACAGCAAGAACGAAAAACCCGGTCTTTCACTATAGAAAGACTCATTCCGGTGCTGGCCTCAAACTTGCGTCACTTCATGGCCTTGATGTACGCCGGACTGGCTGCCGCTGTGGTCATCACGTTTTCCATTTGGGTGATTGGGATGGGGATTAATACATTCCTGGGCCTGAGCATCTGGGCAATGGGTTTTATTTTTTTGGCCGTGGCCGTGGATAACCGCGGACCGCTTGCGTTAGCTCAAGGGACAAGTGGTGGTGCCTTGTTGGTATTTGCCTTGTTACAAAACAGCCTCTCGCCAAACTTCTTTTTATTAAGCGGTGTGCTTTTGGCCGCCTGGGTCGGATTTGCGGTATTTAAACGCCTGGTCCCTCAAGTTGTGTAACAACCATTCAGAACCTCTTCGATGGCCTGTAAGGTCGCGCCATCAAGTCTGATACCGGATGCCGACGCGTTTTCAAGCACCTGTTCCGGTCTTGATGCACCAATAATAGCGGCAGCCAGATTGGTTTCACGCAATACCCAGGCAAGGGCAAGTTGCGTCATACTCATGCCCAGCCCGGCTGCTATTGGACGTAGCTTTTCGATTCGTTCAAGTAATTCTCCTCCCATCCATTGGTCCATGAAAATGTTCATTTGAGGGTTTAATGCCCGTGAGTCTGCGGGCGCCTTCACGCCTTTGACATATTTGCCGGTCAACACACCCTGGGCGAGCGGCGACCAGACGATTTGGCTGATGCCGTTTGATGAGCAAAGTGGAATGACCCCGGCTTCAGGAATTCGGTAGAGCATCGAGTACTGTGGTTGACTGGATACAAAGGAAACAACACCTGGAATATCCATTGCTGCCTGGATTTGCGGCGCTGTCCATTCACTGAACCCAACGTAACGTACTTTTCCCGAGGCAACCACTTCGGTGAGTGCTTGCATGGTTTCTTCAAGTGGTGTGTTTTCATCAAAACGGTGACACTGGTACAGATCGATGTATTCCGTGCGCAATCGTCGTAGTGAGTCGTCTAGCTGTTTATGGATTTGAGTGGCGGAAAGGCCCTGATCCGTGTCTGTCATAGGAAAGAAAAGTTTGGTGGCGAGAATATAGGAATCGCGTGGCCGCTCTCGCAAAGACTCACCCAGAAATGACTCTGCGGCGCCCTTGCCATAAATATTGGCGGTGTCGATAAAATTGATACCGCAATCGAAAGCACTGGCCAGGCAGTCGCGTGACCGCTTTGCATCCAGGGCGACACCATAAGTGAGCCATGATCCCAACGCGATTTCTGAGACAGTCAGATCGCTATTACCCAATTGACGATATTGCATGAGCTTTTCCTTTGTGCGTTATGCGGGTCTGCTTGGTGCCTTACTGACCCTATATAGCTTAACAAGATACTCATCTGATGCCATGGGTATATTTCTGATAATGCTCGTGGTGGTGCAGCTATATTTTCTTATTTAACCTTGAGTAACAAACGAATCTTTTAGTTTCGATTACAATCGTCATTGTCGTTCTTCTTCCGGACCAGAATATGAGTACATTGATTCGCCTGTTGACCCTTTCCCAATTGTGTTGGTTGCTCCTCGCCTGTGCGACCAGTCCTACGGGCCGTAGTCAGTTAATGCTCGTTTCTGAAGAGTCATCGATTGCTTCATCCAAAACAGCTTACCTGAGCACCGTAAGGGAGTTGGACAATGCAGGTAAGCTGGAAGAAAACTGGGTCATCAAGAAACGTGTGAATGTCATCACCGGTCTGCTGATTACCGAGGCGATCAAGATGCGGCCTGAGACAGCAGACTGGGAGTGGAGTGTGGTGGTGATCGATGACCCGAAAACGGTGAATGCCTGGTGTATGGCTGGCGGAAGGATGGCTATTTATACCGGTATGATCAGTCAGCTTGACCCCACTGATGATGAACTGGCCCAGGTGATGGCCCATGAGATATCGCACGCACTGGCGAAGCATACGGCGGAAAAAATGTCCATGCAGATGGCCACCAGTATCGGTGTTGCAGCCGTGGGGATTGCCTCTGACAATACCGGTGTCGCACTCACCGGTGCGGCACTGACGGCGATGCTTGCTGTTAACCTGCCCAATAGCCGTGCTGCCGAAAAAGAAGCTGACCGAATGGGTATTGAACTCGCCGCCAGGGCAGGGTTCAATCCGGCAGCGGCAGCCACCCTGTGGCAAAAAATGAGTGCTGTCTCCAAATCAGGTACACCACAATTTCTGAGCACACATCCTGAACCTTCGAACCGGCAGCGGGAGTTGGCACAATTGGAGCCGGAAATGAGAAAACTCTATGACCCGGGCGCCGAGCACGCCATTTACCCACTGCACTAGCCCGAGGTGCGTTTTGCGACCATTCTGTAATACCTTTCGGGGAACCAGCGCTTGTATCTCCATGCGATGCGGGTGCGGGGGTGGGTCAATAGCAGAAATTTATTTTTGTCGACAGCTGACATGATTTGCCCGGCAACCTGTTCTGCAGAGACGCCTGAAGTCTCCATCCAATGTGTGACCCTGGCCTTCATATCGTCTCCTGGTGTACGAAATGAGTCCAGTAGCCCCGTTTTGACAAAAGCGGGGCAGGCGACCGTCACACCTACGCCGTAGGGATGCATCTCGGCCCGTAGTCCTTCTGACAGCGCCACAACCGCCGCCTTGGCTACTCCGTAGGCGCTGATGAAAGGTAATCCTGCCAGGCCGGCAAAAGATGAAACATTGACGATATGGCCCGTTTTTTGTTTTTTCATGAGAGCAGCGAACTGATGACAGCCACGCACAACACCCATCAAATCAATATCCAGTACCCAGTCCCAGTCCTCCATGCTGGTTTCTTCGACATTGCCGGCCGCGGCTACACCGGCATTGTTGACCAACACGCCAAGCCCGCCCCATTGCTGCAAAACCCTGTCATGTAATTGCTGCCACTGCCCGGCATTGGTGATATCCAGACACATCGCAAAACTGTTTCCATCGGGGTCTTCTATGTCTGACAATGTCTTGAGCGCGCGTTGCTCATCAATGTCAGTGACAGCAACACACCAGCCTCTGGAAGCGTATTGACGGGCCAGTGCGGCGCCAAAACCGCTCCCGGCGCCGGTTATTGCAATGCTTTTGTTCCACTTGGTTTCAGTCATGGAAAATTTCCTTGAATAGGCCGTACGGGATTCACCCATGTGATCGTACCTTCTTGACTATGATAGGCTATTTGCCGACTGAATTAGTCAGCAAGATGCCCCATGTGACTTTCATGCAGACACTATTGTCATCCTGAAAATATGCCGGGTGATTAAGTAACGGAGAGCGAACGATAAACTACCTGCTGGAACAGGTTTATATTCCAGGGTTTATATTCCAGGGTTTCTATTCCAGGGTTTCTTCTTGTTTGGATTGCACCGGTTCCGTGGACGCCAGCAGACCGGAGTCATTATCCGGTATAAGGAAGTTAGCAGATATTTCAGCGAAATCCCTTGAGTCGGGCGCTGGGGCAATCAGGAGAAAGAGCAGGGACGTTAGAATCAAAGTCGACTTCAGCATACTGCCGCGGCTGTGCCGGAAATCCTTTTCCGGCTTCCCTGTCGGTTGCATGCAAGGCACCATGACCTGCAAACCTTGCGAAAATCCCTTTCGACCGTGCATGGCAAAATTATGCTCTGAACTCAATAGGTGCTCTACTGTCAGTTCTTACAGATTTATCAGATCCCCAGGCTCGAGGCAATGTCCTCAATTTGGTCCCTGACAGCGCGATCAACGACAGCAACTTTGCCCCAGTCACGATCGGTTTCCGAACCAATTTTGTTAGTCGCATCGATGCCCATTTTACCGCCAAGCCCGGGTTTGGGACTGGCGAAATCCAGGTAATCAATGGGGGTATTTTCAATCAGGACGGTATCGCGTACCGGGTCCGAGCGGGTGGAAACTGCCCATACCACCTCTTTCCAGTTGCGGATATCAATGTCGTCATCGGTCACGATTATGGTCTTGGTGTAGGTAAATTGCCGTAGCCACGACCAAATCCCGAACATGATCCGGCGTGCATGACCGGGATAATGTTTACGAATACTGACAATGGCCACACGGTAGGAACAGGCTTCCGTCGGCAGATAGAAATCTACAACCTCGGGAAACTGTTCCTGCAACAGGGGAATAAACATCTCATTCAGCGCAGATGCCATGATCGAGGGTTCGTCTTCCCCTGGTTTGCCCATATAGGTTGTCAGGTAGACGGGGTTGTCACGCTGGCTGATGCGTTCAACGGTGAAAACCGGAAAACTGCCGCGTGAATTGTAATAACCGGTATGGTCTGCAAAGGGTCCTTCCATGGCCATTTCATCGGGATGAATATGACCTTCCAGTACTATTTCAGCACCATGCGGAACAGGCAGACCGGTGTGGGTGGATGTTACGATCCTGCTTCTGCGCCCACGCAGCAGACCGGCGAAATGATATTCGGATAATGTGTCTGGAATGGGTGTGACCGCTGCCAGCAGGGTTGCAGGATCAGCGCCGATAACAACGGACACGGGAAACGGTTTTCCGGGGAAGGCCTGTTGAAATTCGCGCAGGTCCTGGGCACCTCCCCGGTGGGGTAACCAGCGCATGATCAGCTTGTTTTTCCCGATTAGCTGTTGACGGTATATGGCGAGGTTAACCCGCGGTTTATTAGGTCCGCGGGTAATCACCATACCCCAGGTGATCAGTCGTCCGGCGTCATCGGGCCAACAGGTCGATATCGGAAGCGTTTCCAGATCGACATCCGGACCTTCAATCATCTGTGCTTGCCAGGGTGCCTTTTCCACCTGCTTGGGGGTCACATGTGCCAGACGCGCAAACCCCGGTACGACATCGAGTGCTGATTGCCGGTCTTCCGGCAGACTGGGATTCCTGAGAAACGCCAGGTCACGCCCAAGGTCAAACAAGTCACGTCGCTTTTCAAGCTCCAGCGCCGCAAGTATCCGCTCCTCGTTACCGAACAGGTTACCCAGCACCGGCATCTCGAAACCCCGGGGACGTTCAAACAGCAGGGCAGGGCCGTTGTTGATCAGGCTGCGACGACAAAGGGCTGTTATCTCCTGGTCTGGCGATACGGGACTGTTTACCGTTTTTAATTGCCCTGTTGATACCAGTGCATCTGAAAACTGGCGCAGATCAGCCCAGGCCTTGCGGTTTACCTGGCGGTGATGGTGATCAAGAAGCTTGTTGAGTCGCATGACTGGCCTCTGAGGAATAATGCATGCCAGCCTGTTCAAGCAGGTATCCGTTACAGGCACCCAGGGGCAACAAGCTCAGCAACTTTTCGCCCAGCGAACCCAGATCGGCACCTTTTCGGGCAGCATCAAATATTTCAATGATCTCCATTGTATGGCTGTGCTGGGGACTGACCCTCATAACATCCACACCCAGTGAAATCAGATCAGGTAATTGATCCAGTACCTGGTGGGTCAGCGCCGATTGGGTTTGAATGCCATTGAGAACCAGGAACGGCTGATCTTCCCTGGTTTTCAGAAGACTTCCATCCGGGTAGTCGATACATTTGAACTGACAGTCGTCCTTTGGCAGGTTGTGGGAACGTGCGGTATAACAGCGTGCCGAGTAGGCCAGTGGCAGGCGGCCCAGTGCAAACACCTCGGTTTCTACACCGTCGGGTCGACCCGACTGTAAGTCCCTCAGTGTATCCAAGCCCAATTCAACCGGCAGAACCCAGCGTTTCAAGCCCTTACGTGCCAGTAGTTCAAGGCTACGGGAATTATAAATATTCACACTGGGGCCAGTAACGAAGTCTCTACCTGCGGTGCTTAGCATTTGCACCGCCGAAATATCGTTGGCTTCGACCATGAATGTATCGTTTTGGCACAATCGTTTCAGGCTGCTCATTTCAGAGGCAGCCTCCAGTAGAGTCAGGGAGGATAAGATCACTTCCTTGCCGCCCTGTTTGAGCTCATTTCCGATCGCAACCCAGTCTTCAGGCTTTACCAGTCGCCGTTTTGAGCAGATCACTTCACCGAGATAAATGATATCTGCGGCGCTGTCTGCCGCTTGCTGATAAAAGTCCAGCACGCGCTGGCGCTCCCAGAAGTAAGTAATAGGACCAATAGATAATTTCATTTTCTTATCAACTATTGCCAGGGCCGGTGATAGGCGCCAAGGGTGGTTTGGGAACCTTCTGAAACTTCTGCCAGTTTGCCCATCCATTCATCCTTGGGCTGATAATCGACTGGGTTTGAAAGACATTGATCAATAGCTGCACGCATAACCGCGGTCACCTGTGCGACGTAAGCCGGACTTCGCTGACGGCCCTCCACTTTGATGGCGCTGACACCAATTTTTTTGAGTTCAGGCAGAATAGACAGGGTATTGAGGCTGGTTGGTTCTTCCAGCGCGTAGAAAGTATGTTCGCCGACCTGGAAGCGTCCTTTGCACAGGGTCGGGTAACCGGCTTTTTCACCTTCACTATAATGGTCGATCAATACACCGTTGAGACGCGTGTCGGTGCCGTCGCGGGTCTCTTCCCAACGAACGTGTGATGCCGGCGAACAGGCACCATAGGTATTCGGTGATCTGCCGGTTGCGTAACTGGACAAAAGGCAACGCCCTTCAACCATCACGCACAGGCTTCCAAAACCGAAAACCTCGACAGGAACGGGAGATTGGGTGATGGTATGGGCGACCTGGCTGACCGATAACACACGCGGCAAAACCACACGCCGGATGCCAAAGTTCTCGTGATAGAAGCTGATGCCCTCGGCACTGGTCACTGATGCCTGCACAGACAGGTGCAGTCTCAGGTCCGGCCAGTGTGAGCTTGCGTAATCAAGAACACCGATATCCGCGAGTATCAGGGCATCGACGCCATAAGCCGCCGCCTGGTCCACTGCCGTTTTCCAGCGATCAAAACCCTTTGGTTGGGGAAAGGTATTGATTGCAACATATACCTTCCGACCCCTGTCCTGCGCGTAGCGGATGGCCTTCTCAAAGGTGCGTTCAGTGAAGTTGAGTCCGGCAAAGTGACGCGCGTTGGTATCGTCCTTAAAGCCAACATAAACAGCATTCGCGCCGTTGTCGACAGCAGCTTTCAATGAGGGCAGGTTGCCCGCCGGACACACCAGTTCCATAGTTGATCCAGTTTACGCTTATTGGAATCACATTCTAGGGTTAGAATCTCCTCTCACATTGATCTGTATCAACACATCGAGGTAAACGGTAAATATACTGATGCAAAACCCCGACAGGCATGGATTATGCTACCAATTCCCGAGTTCGTTCGACCCATAGCCAAATCAGTGATTGGTATTCCGGGGCGTTTCATACCGTACCCCGTTCAGAAGCAGGTGTTATCACTGGTCCTGAACCAGGCTTTCCGTGAGCCATTGCATCATGGTGAGTTGGATTTTCTGGAAGGTGCCAAAGTCAGGATAAAGGTTACCGATCTGAACATAGACTGGCTGATCAGCGTTAACAGTGATAGCTTCACACCGCTAGAACGGGAACTTGAAGACGATGTACGCATCAGCGGCGAGAGCCCTGATTTTATTCTGCTGGCTACGCGACAGGCTGATCCCGATACACTTTTCTTTCAACGCCGGATTCGTGTAGAAGGCGACACGGAACTCGGCTTGGGTGTCAAGAACACCATGGACAGCATGGATTGGGATGATCTGCCCCTGCCGTTGCGAAGGCTATTGCAAGGTATTAGCCTTGTGATCGAAAAACTGCCGAAAAGGGTGAAAAAAGAATAGCTGTAATGCTCTGCTGCTCATGCCAGGCGTTCTGCAGTTAAAACCTGAAAGTTATCAAACAGAAAGGTGTCTTTTTGAATTTTATAGGGATTGCCTGTTTTTTCTTCAATGGCTTGCGCAATATCAAAAGTGTCCCACATTTCAGTCGCATAGGGCTCAAATATATAAAAATAGATACGTCCAAGTATCTCTAAAATCTTCAGTCTTGGTTTGTGGAACTCACCGAAAACCACCTTGCCGCCAGGTTTTAACACGCGATTGGCCTCTTCGATAAGTTTGTCTTTTTTATCCGAGGGTAATTCATGCGGGAGAAAAAATACCACTACGTAGTCAAACGACTGATCTTCAAACTCCAGGTTGGTAGCATCCTGTTTGAGAAAGGTGCACAACTTTCCAAAACGTTTCAGCTTTCTCCCGGCATTGTCTATCTCGCTTTGCATGATATCGGTCAGGACAAACTCCTTGGCGTCCTGCCTTGCACAGCTTTCGGCGATTTTTTCAGACACGTTCCCGAATGCACAGGAAATCTGCAATACCCTTTTGTCTTCCAATGATGGATTTAGCCGTTGAACAACGCAGTCCACCAGTTTGCTGTACTGACCTAATAAGATGCTTGATACAACGAACATCCGGTCTGCCAACCGGATAAAAAGCGGGCTTTTATATATCCAGTAAATATGGGCTGTATCAGGGTCTGAATTGACCATATTGGTTTGGTAGATCAAGGATATGCGGGTGACAAGGAAAAAAAACAAACCGATTGAAGCCAAAGCGGCGACAACGATGGTGATTATAAAGGTCATGCTATCAGGTTGAACGGTCATATCTAATTCACTTCGGTTTTCAGGATAACTGCATTGCTCTGGTTGGCTTAATTTGCCAACCAAAAAATGCGCCTAATTCATGTGGTGGTTTGTTTGATTGTGACGCCGCAGAGGGCTGATTTCACACATCCATTGTCTATGTTAAAGAGGAGAAAAAACCTGCATGTGAATTTTACGTGTATGGGGTAATAGTGGCAACAGAATCTTGGTCAAAATCAGCTGATTTTTGCATCCTTCTGCAGATGTCTACCAAACGGCGTAGTGAACCGCTTCACGCCGGCTTTTCTTCTGCCTCCAGAATATGGAAATTACTAATCATCACGGTATTCTATTCGCCGATAGTCCGTGTCAGTTCCTGCACAGATTTACCATCAGGTGATGACTGGGCCCCCATTTTTGTGGTTGCCAGTGCGCCGACCACGCAAGCCTGATCCAATGCCTCCTGAGGGTGTAAACCGCTTACCAGTGCCACCGTCAGTGCTGCTGTAAAAGCATCACCTGCACCGGTGGTGTCTATAACATTCACTTTCGGTGGTTTGGATTTGGCAATCTGATGGCCTTTGCAGCTTAAAACAGCACCCCGGGCACCAAATGTGCTGGCGAGCAGGCCCGTAAAGCTCTCAAGTTCTGAACCCAGTGCCTTTGCTTCTATTTCGTTAACCACGAGCAAATCGACATGCTCGAGCAGTTCATGGGGTACCGGCTTAACGGGAGCAGCGTTAAGACAAAAAAAGGTGTTATTCGCACTTGCTGCTTTCAGAATGGTTCCCATGGGTACTTCAAGCTGAGCGATACAGGCATCGGTCTGAGGAAACTCAAGTTGCCCGGCATCAAATGCTGAATTAGCACCAGGCGCTACCACTATCTGGTTTTCACCCTCTTCATTCACCACGATCATTGCCAGCCCGGTTGAATAGTTCTCAAGCGATTTGCAATAGCTCAGGTCGACACCTTCCGTGCGCAGTGCTTGCAAGGCTTCATCAGCCGCCGGATCGTTGCCAACCCTGCCTACCATATAAACCGTTGCACCTAACCGGTGCGCTGCGAGTGCCTGGTTGGCACCTTTGCCACCGGGGAAACGATGAACCACGGCATCTGTAATGGTTTCTCCCGGTTGCGGAAATACTTTCACGCGAGCCACTATGTCAAGGTTAATGGAGCCGATGACGGCGATTGATATATCCTTATTCATGACTTGAGCCGATCAATTAACAATGCAAAAAAACCGTCTGCATCCAGCTTGTAGAGCCAGTTTGCATTTCGGACCTTGTCGGTGACACCCCAAAAATCAACTGCGGTGTGACCGCGTGTTAATGGGGAGCCGGTTTCAATTTCCACATTACACATTTTACCCTCAAACAGCTCCGGTTTGAGCAGGTAGGCGATGGTGCAGGGGTCGTGTAGCGGGGCTCCGTCACTACCGTATTTTTCACTATCAAATCGATTGAAAAACTCCATCATGCCAACCACGGCTGTCCCCACGGGTGTGTCGAGTGCGCGAATCTGTTCAATGCGTATTTGTGAGACCAGCGCCTGGTGGGTGACATCCAAAGGAACAATAGTCAATGGCCGGTCACACTGCATGACGATCTGCGCCGCATCCGGGTCTTCAAGAATATTGAACTCGGCACTGGGCGTGGTATTGCCGCCCTCTCGCATGGCTCCACCCATCAGAACGATTTCTCTGATCTTCGGCAGGATATCCGGCTGCCGGGACATAGCTTTCCCGATATTGGTCAATGGGCCGGTTGGAACAAGCGTGATGCTGTCGTAATCTGCTCCAAGTAGGGTTTCGATGATGAAATCAACCGCGTGCTGGTCCTGCAGGGGCATCGTGGGTTCGTAGACAGGGACACCATCGATACCTGTTTTGCCATGTACATTTTCGGCGGTAATCAGTTCATGTCGCATGGGTTTGTCGCAGCCGGCAAAAACCGGTACATCGGTCCTGTCTGCCAGTTCGCACATGATACGTGCGTTACGCTGGGTTAGGTCCAATGGTACATTACCGGCCACGGTGGTGATTCCCAGGATATCGAACTCATCGGGGCAGGCGAGTGCCAGCAATAACATGACTGCATCGTCTTGCCCGGGGTCGCAATCAATGATGACTTTTATTTGATTCATTATTATTTTGAAGACGTTTTGTTTGAGCAAGTTTACTCAATGTACATGGCTTTGTCCGGCGCAAATGAAAAAGCATTTGACTCGGGAGCGGTTTCGCTGGATTCTTGATGACTTTCCCGCCCCATCAAAATGAAGAAATAATATGACCGAAATCGCAAATGAAGACCAATTCCATCCGGGTGAGGAGTTCTGGGGGCAACCCAAGGGATTGTATATCTGTTTTTTCACCGAGATGTGGGAGCGGTTTTCATTTTATGGCATGAAAGCCCTTTTATTCCTGTACCTGATTAAATACCACATGTTTGGTGATGTACCTGCCTATCAATTGTTGGGAGCCTACGGAGGTATGGTTTATGCGATGCCGGTCATCGGCGGCCTGCTTGCTGATCGCTGGTTGGGTATGCGTAAGGCGGTTATTGCCGGTGCCGTGTTGTTATGTGCCGGGCATTTTGGCATGGCTTTTGAGGGTGAGCAGGCCCGTTTGGTCGGTGGCGAGGTACAACGTGATGAAGGGGCTTTGCAGATATTCTATTTTTCCCTTGCGCTGATTATTGGTGGTGTTGGTTTCCTGAAACCGAACATTTCAACTATTGTTGGTAAGTTGTACCCGCAGAACGATCCGCGCAGGGATGGTGGTTTCACGGTCTTCTACGCAGGCATCAATATTGGCGCTCTGTTTGCGAGCCTCATATGCGGTTACCTGGGCGAGACCTTTGGTTGGAAGTATGGTTTTGGCGCGGCAGGCATTGGTATGTTGCTGGGTCTCACGGTGTTCTTGACGGGTCAAAAATACCTGCACGGTCATGCTGAACCAAAACAGCCGGAATTGCTGAAAGAAAGTGTA
>Ga0055584_100002221_pt1 | contig 19240 bp, 16 predicted proteins | sample OSDHelmetaG_FD_58716 | JGI IMG/M metagenome (GOLD analysis project Ga0055584, IMG submission 58716) | Pelagic marine sediment microbial communities from the LTER site Helgoland, North Sea, for post-phytoplankton bloom and carbon turnover... | ecosystem: Environmental > Aquatic > Marine >... | reverse complement strand
AGGGCTAGGGCTAGGGCTAGGGCTAGGGCTAGGGCTAACATGCTGCTGGCAGCTACCGCGCTACAGCTTCAGTTTGATTATTCACCAGGACGCGCACCATGCTCTGGCGGGCGCATCGAGAAGATATGATCTACATCCAACTTCGCGTATTCGAGATAGCCAAGACGCGCGAGCGGATTGACCTTCGCAATATCTATTTTGCCATCCACTATAACTTCATCAGCAATGTGGATCCCAACAACCTGACCAATGACGCTCACCTGTCGCGAGCCATCACGTGCGCTTGGTAGGTCAACCGTCTGTAAGTGTTTACACTCCAGCACAATGGGCGAAGCTTTGACGCGTGGCGGTCGTACAAATTCGCACGTTTCGGCTTCAATGCCAGCTTCCGCCATTTCGTCAACGGTCGCCGGTGAATGTGCCGCCGTCACGATCATTTGTTCACGTAGTTCATAGGTACACATGTTGAATACAAATTCACCAGTTTCTTCAACATTCATCAATGAATCTTTTTGCTCGCGAGTACCTGGCTTGAAGGAATTCGGGCAAAACATTACACACGGTGGATCAGCACATAGAGAGTTAAAAAAACTAAACGGCGCCAAGTTGATCACGCCATCACCGCTGACGGTTGAAATCCAGCCAATTGGACGTGGCACGACCAGGGCATTGTAGACAGTGTGCGTGAATGGCTCAGGGCGCATGCCCATGGATGGGTCAAAAAACATAAGACTAGATTCCTTTAGCGAAGGGCTGACTAAATTTCGTCAGCGTCGCTGCTGTAGCCCGAAAGATAATCAGGCGCGAGAGATAAGCCGCGCCGGTGTCCACATTTGTCGTCGCCGTGTCGCGCGGCTGCTGGCGGATTCAGCCGAATAGTCGGCGGATTGACCATGCCTCGCGCCAAAAGGATTGTCTGCTAGGGTGTTTATATTCAATGTCGCAACCGCGCCTTCGTCGTGCTTCATGTAGGCCGCAACATAAATCCCGCATTCTCTACAAACGAGAAAATCAGCAACACTTTGCCCAAACTGATAGTGCGATAAAAGCTCCTTGTCGCGGACATCTATGGTGACTTGCCCGGCAGGGTCGGTGACGGTGCGCACACCGTGCTTGCGGCAAAAACTGCATTGGCATTCGCGCATCGGCAATTCTTCCGGCGCGACATCGGTGGTAAAGATCAAAGCAATGTTGCCGCAATGGCAACCGCCAGAAAAAGCTGTCATGAATCGCCCCTATTCAGCACGCTCACTGCGCCGTGTCACTATCAAGTTGAGATTGATCGAAGCCCGCCGCCATCCTGTAGCTGCGCGACAATTCTTCGAGTTCTTGTTTGGAAATGACATCATTGATGTCAGCAAAGGGCTGATCGCCTGTACGTTCAAACGCTTCACGCAAGATCGCATCTGGCGGCTGCGTACGGTTCGCAGCAATAACCGCCGCCGTTTGTGGACGCCGAATAGCGTCATACTGATGCAGCGCTACGAACGGGTCGTGGTTGGTCGATAACTGATCTGCCAACACTCGTGCATCCAAAATAGCCTGCCCAGCTCCATTAGAACCGCGCGGAGTCATCGGGTGTGCTGCATCACCCAGTAAGGTCACACGGCCATCAGTCCAATACGGGATCGGATCACGGTCGACCATCGGATATTCATACACAAACTGCGCGGCAGCGACAAACTCAGGTATATCGAGGAAATCAAAGTGCATATCGGCGCACGCCCACGCGAAGTCAGCTAAGTCCCCAGGTTGACTCCAGTCTGCGCTCGCGGTGCGCGGAGGCACGTAGAACTCGCACAGCCAGTTCATCATTTGGTAACCGTCAGCATCAAGCTTGTCGCTTACCGGGTAGATAATCACCTTGCCGGTTTCGAGCCAGCCGGCGTAAAGCATCGTCGCGCCGTCCAGTATCGGGCGCCAGCGCGTAATACCACGCCACATCGTAATGCCTGAGTAGACCAATGGATCTGGCAGCGGATAAACCTGCTTACGTACCGTCGATCGAATACCGTCGCAACCAACCAGCACTTCGCTAACAACAGTGTCAAAACTTCCGTCATTTGCCAATTCAAACGTAGTACTAACACCACGCTCCGATTGTTCGCAAAACACCAAACGGCTACCCGTCACAACTGCCTCTGGTCCTAGTCGCTCCAATACCGCTCGCAACAGAATTTGCTGCAACACGCCACGATGCATGGAAACTTGTGGCCACGCATAGCCAGCAGCTAAGCCGCGCGGTTCGGCATGTATGAGTTGCCCGAAGCGATTGTAAAAATGGTAGTTGCTGGTCTCGACACCGGCCGCACGCAGCGGCTCCATCAAGCCTAACTCGGCGAGTTCCTTCATTGCGTGCGGGAGTACATTGATACCAACACCTAAAGGCTCAAGCGTCGCCACGGCTTCGTAAATTCGACAGTGGATGCCGCGCTTGTGCAATTGTAATGCGAGAGTGAGCCCGCCAATCCCAGCACCAACGATAACCACAGACATACATCTAACCTCGGTTTGCAAAGATCTTACGCAGCTTGGTTTAGCTGGCGTGCGCGAGCGCGATTAGCGGCAGGCGTAGGATCCAAGAATTCTCGCACAACTGCGCACAGCGCCGCAGAATCCAACGGTTTCGGGAACATTCGATCAACTGGATTCGCTAAACCTTCGCGAGCCTGCAATTGATCGTGCGAGCCGGTGCACAAAATTACCGGCAAGTGCGGGCGGCGCAAGCGCATCGCCGCCGCCAATTCCATGCCTGACATGCCTGGCATAGTCTGGTCGGTGATGAGCAACTCCGGCTCCACTGAGGTTTCCGAAAATGCCGCCAGAGCTGCCTTGGGGTTGGTGAACGCAGTGACTTCATAGCCACGACTGCGAAACAAGGTACTCAACAACCTGCATTTCTGGCCCTCGTCATCGACCACCCACAAACTGCGCTTTTCACCGTCTCCACGATCTTCTGTTCGTAATAGAGTTTCGTCTTCGCGCACGATGTTCGAATTGGAATCGGCGATTGGCAAGTACAAGCTAAAACAGGTACCGCTGCCAAGCTGACTAGTGACCGTCAAGTGCCCGCCGTTCTCATGCACGATGCCATGCACAACAGATAGCCCCATGCCGGTGCCTTTACCGTCGGTCTTGGTCGTATAGAACGGGTCGAACATGCGCGCAAACACACTCGCGTCCATACCTTGGCCGGAATCCACCACTTCAAGCGCAGCGAATTCACCGTGAATACGATTGCCACACGAATTACAGATTTGCCCAACCCCGTGCGCTCGGCGCAAACGTACCTCGACGACGCCAGCGCCATCCAGCGCGTCGCGAGCGTTGATACACAAATTCAATACTGCTTGATGTAATTCTACTTCGGGAAGCGCCATCACCACGTCAGGGCTCTTGATGACATTAACAACGCGAACGCTGGACGGAAAAGTGGGCTGAATTAGCGACAATGCTTCATGAATTGTGGCGCCAGTAGCACGCCGCGACGCGCTCGCGCGCCCATCACGACTAAACGCTAACAACTGGGCGATTAAGTCACGACCACGCAAGCCAGCGCGACGGATTTCGCCGAGATGATCGGCGGTCAGTTCGTTATTGCCTTGCTGTTCCAGCAGCGCCAAATCAGAAAATCCGAGTACGATCACCAAAATGTTATTGAAATCGTGCGCGATCCCGCCGGCCAATTGGCCTATCGCTTCCATCTTGTGCGCTTGGCGTCGGCGCATGTCGCAGTCCTCACGCAACACCGATGTGGCTTCGGTCAAGACATTGCGCAAATCTTCCAACGCGGCGCACGGTCGGCAGGCAGGCGAAACATGCGCCATCTCGGCCAGCTTTTGCCCCAACAACTCGGCCTCGCTATCGAACCCGAGCTGTTCGACGCAAGATCGTTTCGCGAAGGTACATCGGCCATCCAAATCCAAGCCGTAAACACCTTCTGCCAGCGATTCGAGCAGTAAATTATGTTGCTTACGTAGCTCCTCTTCGGCTCGCCGTAGCTCGGTAATGTCGGTACGCACGCCCACCTATCCACCCGAAGCGGTGAGATGCTCGGACAAGCGAATAACGCGGCCGTCTTCGAATAACTGCTCGATCGGTGCGCGCGGATTTGCGCGTTCCGCAATGCGGCGTTGCAGCCACTGCTCCTCTGAGGCGGCAGCCATATTGAAGAGACCTCGACGCGCCTGCACTCGCAGTAGCGTCCGATAGCTAGCGCCGAATGGAAACAATCCCAAGAACTTAGAATTGTAAGCGAGCACCTTATCGTCTCGATCGTAGAGCACGAAGCCGTCAGAAATTGCTTCCAACGCTTCTTCTAACAGCCCCAGCTTTTCGTGCAGGTCCGGTACGGTGTAGCCTAGCTCGTCGCTAGCTTGCTTCGCTGGGGGCCGAGTGGTGTGTGACATCTTGAGTGCGTGTAGCCAACAGTTGAGGCAGTGACCCGGTAGAATAGCGTATGCGGCATAGCACTTTCAGATTGTGAAAGTGCAAGCATCACCTTCAGTAGGGTAGTGCCGTAATGCGAAGCGCTTAACGCACTCGCCGAGGGCACCGCTAGCACCACATGAGCACAGCTCACTTCTAGGCCACGGAGATTCAAATTCATGAAGTTCAAAGATCAACTCGCAATAGTGACCGGTGCCGGCTCTGGAATTGGCGAGGCAATCGCGTTACGACTTGCTGACGAAGGCGCCACTGTCGGCGTCATCGATCTGGATCAAGCGCGTGCTGATCAAACCGTAGCCAAAATTTCCACCGCTGGCGGCCAAGCGCTTGCGCATACTGCTGACATCAGCGACCGCACAGAATTGGACAAGGCCGTATCCGAGCTCGTAGCGGCAGCAGGACCACTGACAATCATGGTCAATAACGCGGGCATCTTGGATGGCTATCAAGATGTTGATGAGATCGAAGAAGACGCTTGGCGCCGAGTACTGGATATTAACCTGACCGGTGTTTACCTCGGCTGCAAGCGCGCGTTGCAAGAAATGTTGCCCGCGGGCACAGGTCGTATCATCAACATGGCGTCAATTGCCGGACTCAACGGCACTGGTGGTGGCGCCGCATATATCGCTACCAAACATGCTGTCGTCGGGCTGACCAAGCAGATGGCAGTTGTTTACGGTGACCGCGGCATAACAGTCAACTGTGTCTGCCCTGGCGTCATTCCGACCAACTTACGCGCCAACTCAACCAGCGTCCTCGGAGCGCAAATCTCGAACATGGCCGCGCGCGGCATTGGCACCACCGACGAACTCATTCGCGCCAACGTGCCAGCCGGTGTGCGCGGTGACGCCATGGACATCGCCAACGCCGTGGCTTTCCTTGCCTCAGCAGAGGCGGCTTATGTGAATGGCCACAGTTTGGTTGTAGACGGCGGTCTCCGGGCGAAATAGCCCTCACCCGTCGTCATGCAAAAGCTCGCCGTGTTCATCCAGACGTGGCGAGCGTTGCGCATAGGCCGGGCGCACACCGTCAAAGCTCAACGGAAACCCCAACACAGCGTAATCGCCCGAAGGTCCGGTCTGGACCATGCCCATGGCTTGGGTCTGCGGGTGAGCGACGGCTTCGCGCAAATCCTGAATTGGCGCACACGGCACATTCGCTGCATTCAAGCGCGTGACCCAGTAGGCACGATCTTGACAACGCATGGACTGTTCTAGCAACTCCTGCAGAGCTTGTTTGTGCTGTAAGCGCCCGCCCGGATGGGTAAAGCGCGCATCGTCCTTAAGCGCGCTAAGCTCAAGCGCAGCGCACATACGCGCAAATTGGGCATCAGTCCCGACCACGATCATGACAATACCATCGCGTGCTTGAAAGCCACCGTTCGGTGCTATCAATGGCCCACCGAGACCACTGCGCTTGGGCGCCTCACCGGTAACTTGCAAAGTACCAAAATTGAGGCTCATCCAAGTCAGGCTAGATTCGAGCAAACTGCCGTCAGCGACGCCCCCAAGACCAGTGCGCACACGCCGTAACAGCAGTCCAAGTATGCCGATAGCACCCCACATGCCGGTAGATAAGTCGATGATCGAAACCCCGACGCGTGCCGGGTCACGCTCGGCTTCGCCGGTCACCGCGATAATTCCAGCGAACGCTTGCATGAGCGGATCGTAGCCAGGCTGCGCTGCCATCGGACCGCGATTTCCGAATGCACCCAGGTTGCAGTAGATCAATTGAGGATTGGCTGCACAAAGCGTGTCGGCACCTAAGCCAAAACGCTCGGCCGCACCTGGGCGCAGATTCTGCATCACCACATCGACGCCGGCATCGATAAAGCGTCGCAGCTTTGCGACCTGCTCGGCGTCGTGAAAATCGACCACCACAGAGCGTTTACCACGATTAAAGGTCTCGAACGCAGCAGAGGTTCCAGCAACCGCGGGCTCACCCCAACGACGCATCACGTCGCCGCCATCTGGTGGCTCCACCTTGATAACCTCAGCCCCGAGCTGCGACAAGATCAGAGCTGAGAATGGTCCAGCGATGCTGGAGCCAAGCTCAATCACACGTACACCTTGGAGCGGTAGCTCATTCATCAAAAAACTCCCAGATCGAACCGATCACGAATAGTGTGCACAATATCGTCAGTATCAAACAACTAACACAGGCGATGGCAAGTTCGTGCCGAGCTTAGGCCTTAGCTAGCAGCGACCGCGTCGCGGCGCTGACTTAACGCAGCGAACATGAGGAAGCAAGCTATGTCCGTCATCTTGGGAAGCGGCGACTACCGCTATCGTGTAGTTGAGAACTGGGCCACACTCCCAGACGGTTGGCAGTTCAGGGACGTCGCAGCTGTCGCCGTCGATAGCGCCGATCGTGTGTATGTGTTTAACCGTGGCGAACATCCGATGATGGTGTTCGATCGTGACGGCAAGTTCTTGCGCTCATGGGGTGAGAATTTGTTTAGCCGGGCGCACGGTCTGCACATCGGCCCAGATGATGCGCTGTACTGTACCGATGATGGCGACCACACCGTGCGCAAATGCACGGCCGATGGCAAAGTCTTGCTTGAGATTGGGGTTCCCGGCGAACCAGCGCCATTTATGAGCGGTGCGCCTTTTCATCGCTGCACGCACACTGCCCTATCTCCGGACAACCACATATTTGTGTCTGACGGATACGGTAATGCATGTGTGCACAAATACAGTCCCGACGGAAAACTAGTCAAGACCTGGGGCGAGCCGGGCACAGGTCCAGGTCAATTTAATCTGGTCCATAACATCGTCGCGGACGACGACGGCTGGATCTATGTAGCAGATCGCGAGAATCATCGCGTGCAAGTTTTCGACACCGAAGGTCGTTACGAAACGCAATGGAACAATTTGCACAGACCGTGTGGTTTGTATATGCCGCGCGGCAAGTGCCCGAACTGTGTCATCGGTGAACTAGGCCCGGGTATGAAGGTCAATCGCGACTATCGCAACATTGGCCCGCGATTGAGTATTGTTACCAACGAAGGCGCACTCGTTGCGCGTCTTGGCGGTGACAACGGTCCGGGTCAGGAACCCGGAAAATTCTTGGCGCCACACGGTCTTGCGATGGATTCCCGCGGCGATATTTACGTCGGTGAAGTGTCTTACACAAACTGGCCTTCAAGCTTTGGCGAAGATGTGCCGGTGCCAAATTATCTGCGTACATTGCAGAAGTTGGAGCGCATCAGCGAATAATGACGCGAGGGCGATTCGCCCTTCACCGCTCGCATAACGCAGGCACAGCCTGCGCACTTTGGTTAACTGTTTTTGCTACGCCGCTCAACGCTCGAGCGGGCAACACTTGGAAACACTAATGCCTTCATCCCAAACTACCGTAGTCGGCTTCGTTGGCGTCGGCGATATGGGCGCGCCGATGGCGCGCAACCTGTTACGCGCCGGTTATCGTGTCGTCGTCACCGATGTGCAAACGCAACGCGCACAAGCCCTCGAAAGCGCTGGTGCCGAGTGTGTTGCGGACGCACAGCAAGTCGCGAACGAGGCCGAAATTGTGTTCGCGTGCCTCAACAGCGTAGACGCGATGCACAGTGTGGCCGTAAGCGTCGCTAAAGGAAGTGCAGTACGTGTTTACGCAGATCTATCGACCAGCGGGCCAACAATTGCAAAACAGCTGCGCAATGCATTTACCGGCACTCAAATAGATATGTTAGACGCGCCAATCAGCGGACAGATCAATCGCGCCGAGGACGCAACGCTGGCAATTATGGTGTCAGGGCCAAGTGCCGCTTTTGCACTCGCCCGACCCGTATTCGAAGCAATTGGCAAGCATGTGTTTTACCTCGGCAATATCGCTGGCGGTGGGCAGATGATGAAAGTCGCCAACAACCTCATCAACAACGTGCAAACGCTTGCGACCAGCGAAGCGATTGCGATGGCTATGAAATTTGGCTTGGAGCCAGCACAAATGTTCGAAATTTTGAATGTCAGCACCGGACGCAATAGTCAAACAGACGGCCAATTGCGCAGCGCCGTGTTGGAACAAGATTTCAACAAAGGTGCAGTCATATCGATCACCAAAAAAGACATCACCTTGGCAGTCGAAGAAGCTGCGCGTATTGGTGTTGCGGCGCCTACGGCGAATGCTGCGAAGGACTTGATTGTGCAAGCCTACGCCGCCGGCGACGGCACGCAACGCTCAGCTTCTCTGTTCCTGCATATCGCCAAACTCAGTGATCTCGATATCAAACAAGCGGATTGACACTATGAGTCAGCATGATGAAAACCTCGGCCCCGAGGGCTACCAAGTGGCAGCAGTTGAAGCGTGGATCGGAACCCACATCGCTGAGCTTACTCCGCCACTAAAATGGACGCGGCTAGTCGGCGGACATTCCAATTTGACCTACCAGATTGAAGACTCGCATGGTCGGCTAGCGGTAATTCGGCGGCCGCCACAGGGCGTGTTGCTGCCAAAGGCGCATGACATGAGTCGGGAATGGGCGCTGATCTCAGCACTCGGTCCAACACCGGTACCGGTTGCTCGCGCACACGGTTTTTGTGAGAATCCTGACGTCACTGGCGCCTGGTTCTATGTGATGGGTCATGTTGATGGCCGACCGCTCTACAGCGCCGCCGACGCGCAAGCGTGGATCCCAGCAGAGCAGCGCGGCGTCCTGGGTGAATCCTTCATCAGTGTACTAGCGGCGCTACATGCCCTCGAACCGGATGCAATTGGGCTCGGAACCTTGGGCAAGAAAGATGGCTACATCGCGCGGCAATTACGTACCTGGTATCGGTCCTGGACATCTTCGTTTGAGGCAGCGGATTACGACGATCCACGTGTACATTCCATCCAAAGCTACTTGACCGCACATATGCCAGCCGAAGGCCCTGCACGCGTTGTGCACGGCGACTATGGCTTACACAATGTCCTTATTGATCGCGACTCGAAAATTGCCGCTGTCGTGGACTGGGAGATCTCCACGCTCGGTGACCCGCTTGCAGATCTCGCTTACGCGCTTAACCAGTGGGCTGAGCCAAACGATGATCTACCGGTACGCGACGGCGCACCGACATCGATTCCAGGCTTTGCGACACGGGCCGAACTAAGCGCCAGCTACGCCCACAAGACTGGCCGGGATTTATCACAGATCGGTTACTACACAGCCTTTAACTGGTGGAAAAGCGCATGCATCGTGCACGGCGTTTACGCGCGCTATTGCGAAGGTAAAAAGAGCACAGAAGGCGTTGATATCGAAGGATTACGCGCGCGTATTGGTCGCTATCTGACCTTGTCTGAACGCGCGCTAAATTAATTCATTGGCAATGAGCCCGAATCTGGGCTCATCAGATCGGGGCTCAGCGGAAATTAATCCGCCAGAACCGAATCTGTCGCAACAACACACGCTTAAGCGTCGACGCATGCGCTGACGCTTGTCGCCTAGAATATTTTACCCGGATTCATCAGCCCACTCGGATCGATAGCCTGCTTGATCGCAAGCATCAGCTTCATGCGCGAGGCAGGCGCATAGCGACGCAACTGCTCACGTTTCAGTGAACCGATGCCGTGCTCCGCCGAAAAACTACCGTTAAACTCAGCCACAATTCGATCCAGTTCATCAGCCATGCGCGGCGAAGTTTGATTCCAGATGTCATCCGATACGGACGCAGGCTTGCGCGCCGAGTAGTGAATATTGCCGTCACCCATGTGACCAAACGTGCTCAGCTCGACTTCCGGCATGATAGCTCGCAACGCACTGGCCGAGCGCGCCAAAAAATCAGCAACGCGTGCGATAGGCACAGACACATCACCGCCGACAAACTTACCTGCACGGCGACCCGCTTCAGCCTGCTCTTCGCGTGGTTTCCAGAGCGCCGCACGTTGCGCTTCGCTTTCCGCCACAACACCATCGGTGACGTGTCCGTCAGCCATCGCGTCCTCAACAATGCGCTCCAGCTTCCCGCGCAAATCGTCGACACTCGATGAGGTTGCCATTTCCAACAAAACGTACCAAGGCGACGGTTCCGCAAGCGGATCACTGGTACCTTCAATATGCGTGAAAGCCAGCTCCATTGAATAACGCGGTAACAGCTCGAACGCCAATACCGAATCGCCAGACAATTCGCGTGCCATCCCCAGCAGTGCCAGCGCTGAGTCCGGACTCGGCACCGCTAAGAATGCTGTCTCGCGCACACGCGGCAGCGGCATTAAGCGAATCGCAGCCGCAGTAATAACACCGAGCGTGCCTTCGGCGCCGATGAACAGCTGCTTCAAATCATAGCCGGTGTTGTTCTTGCGTAAGGTATTGAGGCCATCGAGTACTGTCCCATCCGCGAGGACAACCTCCAAACCCAGCACCTGCTCGCGCGCATTGCCAAAACGAATAGTCTGATTGCCGCCCGCGTTAGTCGACAGAGCGCCACCGATGCTGCAGCTACCTTCTGAGGCCAGCGACAATGGAAACAAGCGCCCAGCTTCGGCCGCGGCCTCCTGCAAGCGCTGCACCACGGCGCCCGCCTCAACCACCATCGCGTAGTTATCCGGGTCAAGTGAGCGCACCCTATTCATGCGCTCCAAGGTCAATACCACGGTTGGGCGTGCTTCGGTTGGGATTGACCCTTGAACCAGCCCGGTATTGCCGCCTTGTGGAACTATCGCGATGCCAGCGGCCTGCGCAATACGCACGACTTCAGCCACCATTTCGGTGGAATCTGGACGCGCGACTCCCAGCGCTTCGCCAACTCGTCCAACCCGCCAATCCGTGCGGTACTTAACGGTATCAGCATCATCGTCGAGCCAGCCGTTGGTGCCTAAGACGTGCTTGAATTGTTGAATTGCGGTTTGCTGGTCAGCTTGCATGGGCGTAAGAGTGTGAACTGTGGAAAAACCCGAGCCTATCACGCGGCGCAGGGTATTGAGGAGCGTGGCCGGCCACACCAAGCGCAGTGACCGAGCAGCTAAAGCGGTTGGACCTCAATGCGCTAACGCCGCAAACTGGCGTTGATTTAGTCGGAACGCGCGCGGTCGACTTAGTGCAGATTAGCGCGCAATTCTTGAGCAACTAGTTATGAGAAGCCTGCAAATATGAGCCAAATCACCAACGCCGAGGACTGGATTCGATACCGCGCAGGTTTCGCACCGAATAGTGAAGCGATTCACGATCTCGCCTCCGATCGACACTTTAGCTATGCCGCATTCGATCGACGAATCGATCGGGCCGCCGCATACCTACAACAAACCCTAGGCGTCGGCCGCGGTATGCGCGTCGCGATTCTGTCGATGAACGACAGCGACGTGTTCGAGATTCAATTCGCCTGCCAGCGTATCGGTGCAATTTTCTTACCGATCAACTGGCGCCTCGCGGTCCCGGAGATTGAATACATCTGCCGCGATGCCGCCCCACAAGTCATTATTAGTGGTGAAGAATTCATTGCACCCGCCACAGAAGTTGCCGAGCGGCTTGGCATCGCGAATCTCGTATCTATCGCGAATGGTGCACCAAGCACTTACGAAACCGGCCTCGCAAACGCGCCGAGCGACTACCTGCACGAGACCGTGGCGCTATCCGATACATGGACCATCATGTACACCTCTGGAACCACTGGCCGGCCCAAAGGCGCGCTTATTACCTACCAGATGGTTTTTTACAATGCTGTGCACTCAGCGCAGGCGGTAGATTTGTCCTCGCGCACCAAGAATTTAGTGGTCTTGCCCACCTTCCACACTGGCGGCCTCAACGTATACGCCAACCCGGTGTTTCATAGTGGCGGCAGCAACGTGGTGATGCGCTCATTTGAACCGGCCAATTTCTTGGCTTTGATGGCGGATAAAGAGCTGCACCTGACTCACGTGCTGGGCGTGCCAACAAACTTCTTAATGGCGGCGCAAGAACCCGGTTTCGCTGAGCTTGATTTGTCGCACATCGAATCCTTAGGCGTGGGTGGCGCGGCAGCACCCTTGTCGGTTATCGAAACCTACGCTGAGAAGGGTCTGATGATGCAGCAGATGTGGGGCATGACCGAAACTGGGCCACTGGGTCTGGTACTACCGCGCGATCAGGCGGTTAACAAGGTCGGCTCGTCCGGATTGCCACTGAACCATACGCGCTTGAAGATATGCGATGAACACGGCGATGAAGTTGGCGCTGACACCACCGGTGAACTGATGATTCGCGGCCCTTCTGTGACGCACGGCTACTGGAATTTACCGGAGGCGAGCGCCGCGTCATTTACCGATGACGGCTGGTTCCACACAGGCGACGCGGCCAAACGCGACAGCGACGGTTTCTATTTCATCGTCGACCGTTGGAAAGACATGTTCATTTCCGGCGGCGAAAACGTTTATCCGGTCGAGGTCGAAAACGCCATTTATGGCCTGGACGGCGTGCTAGAAGCTGCCGTTGTTGGTATCCCAAACGAAAAATGGGGGGAGGTTGGCCGCGCGTTTATCGTGTTAAAACCTGGCTCGAACCTTAGCGAGGACGTAGTCACGGCGCACTGCAAAGAAAATCTCGCGACCTTTAAAGTGCCGAAGGAAGTCCGCATGATTAAGGACCTACCCCATAACGCGACCGGCAAAATTCTCAAACACCAGCTGCCGCGCGATTAAGCGCCTCGAGGCCGAAATCCAATGAACGCCAATACTTTGCCGCCCGCACCGAGCGCCCTGCAGTTCGATAACGCTTTTGCGCGCGATTTGCCGGCCGACCCAGACACTAGTAATAAACGTCGACAGGTCTCGGGTTCGTGCTACTCGCGCGTACTCCCCACACCTGTGCGCAAGCCAAACCTAGTCGCATATTCACCTGAGGTCGCGAGCATGCTCGGCCTTGACGCACACGCATTCTCAGGCAGGGGTGGCGAACCGGCATCCGCCGAAACCTTGCTACAAGTGTTCGCCGGCAATCGCTTGCTCGACGGCATGGACCCGTACGCGTGCTGCTACGGCGGCCATCAGTTTGGCAACTGGGCAGGCCAGCTCGGTGATGGGCGCGCTATTAACCTCGGCGAAGTTGTCAATCCGGCCGGTGAGCGCTACGCGCTGCAGCTCAAAGGTGCCGGACCAACGCCTTATTCGCGCACCGCCGACGGGCTAGCGGTGCTGCGCTCGTCAGTGCGCGAATTCTTGTGCAGCGAAGCGATGTACCATCTCGGCGTGCCAACCACGCGCGCCTTGAGCTTAGTAACAACTGGCGAATCGGTCATGCGCGATATGTTCTATGACGGTAACGCTCAATACGAACCTGGAGCGGTGGTGTGCCGCGTTGCACCGACGTTTACACGCTTCGGCAGTTTCGAGATTCACGCAGCGCGCGGTGACGTAGAGGTCTTACGCCAGCTCGCCGATCACACCATCAACAGCGATTTTCCGCACCTCGGCGCGCCGGCGCGCGACACCTATATCGCGTGGTTCGACGAGATTTGCCAAAGCACCGCAGTTATGGTCGCGCATTGGATGCGGGTCGGCTTCGTGCACGGCGTCATGAATACCGACAACATGTCTATTGCTGGCCTAACTATCGATTACGGGCCATACGGCTGGCTCGAGAACTACGACCCAGACTGGACTCCAAACACGACCGATGCAGGCGGCAAGCGTTATCGCTATGGTCAGCAGCCACAGGTCGCGCTTTGGAATTTAGTGCAGCTCGCGAACGCCATCTACCCACTGATTGAAGATGCTGATCCGCTACGTGCCGCATTAGAGCGCTACTCGGTAACTTATGCAGCAAGCCACAATCACATGATGAGTGAAAAACTTGGACTAGGCAGCTTCTCTGGCGAGGCGGACGCGGAGCTGTTTACTGAGCTCGAATCGGTACTGACGTTAGCCGAAACCGATATGACATTATTTTTCCGACTACTCGCGGATGTCGACACAAGTGCCGGTGGCAGTGCAGATGATGCGCAGTTGTGCGCACCACTTCAGGAAGCCTATTACACACCTGCCGAGTTGAATGCAGATGTGTTGGCAGGCATTACTGCATGGCTGCGCAAATACAGCGCGCGGGTAGAGCAAGATGGGCGACCATCAGCGGCAAGGCGCGCGCAGATGGATGCGGTCAATCCGATCTACGTTATGCGTAACTACTTGGCTCAGCTCGCGATCGACAAAGCTGAAACGGGCGATTACTCGCTGGTCAACGAAACCCTGGATGTCATGCGCAATCCTTACACTTTGCAAGCCGGCAAAGAGGTGTTCGCGCACAAGCGTCCTGACTGGGCACGCCACCGCGCCGGTTGTTCCATGCTCTCATGTAGCTCCTAGCTACACGGGCTCTCATGTAGCTAGGAGCTACGCTGGTCGCCGAGTGCGCTGGCAACAATTAAGGTTACCAGCACACTACGGCACCTGCGCAAGGACCGGTGCTATCAGTCCAGTAATTTCGCGTAGTCATCCAATAAAGCCAGCACCTCATCACGCGGCAACGGCGGCACACCTAACAACGCACGCTCTACGCCATGCTCAGCATATTGAGCCAGCGCCGCTTTTTCCGGCGGAGCACGAAACACAGTAACGCTCAACTCATCCGCATTACGGCCAACCACATCTGCGGCCTTGCGTAGTCGCGCCATGTCGCGCGCCGGTTGAAACGAACTACCACGCGGGATCCAGCCGTCACAAAACTCCGCCACGCGCGCCAATGTGTAGTCGGTCTCGCCACCTAATAGTATTGGCGGATAAGGTTTCTGAATTGGTTTTGGATGCGACCAGATAGGATCGAAGTTCACAAACTCACCGTGAAAACTCGCCTCTTCTTCACGCCAGATTTGTTGCATAGCGAGGACACGCTCGCGTAGCAATTTGAAGCGCGTTTTGTAGTGTGCACCGTGGTTGTTCATCTCCTCTTTATTCCAGCCACCGCCGATACCGAACAAGAAGCGCCCGCTCGACAATCGATCCAAACTCGCTACCGAGTTTGCCGTTTGAATTGGCTCACGTTGCGGGATTAAACAAATGCCGGTACCCACTTTTAGTTTCTTGGTTACAGCCGCCGCAATACTCAATGACACAAACGGGTCATAGGTATGCGAATACTCGCGCGGCAGGTCTCCACCGCCAGGAAACGGTGATTCACGGCTGACTGGTATGTGCGTGTGTTCGGGTTGAAACATCGACTCAAAGCCGCGCTCTTCTAAGGCAACGGCAAGTTCGTCGACTGCAATGCAGTAGTCAGTCAAAAAAATAAATATTCCTACTTCCACAGGGTGCAAGCTCCTCGATATCAGTGAGTTTAAATGTTCGGGATAACCGAATTTCTTATGAGATCGTGATTTACGTCCGCGCGCGCGCCGATACAAACTATCCCAGGACGAACCCCAGCGGGCGCGGGTGTTACGCTGTAGCGCTGGCCAACAACTTGGATTGTCATCAGCTCGCCGGCGGCAGTGCGCACAAAGCCTTTCGCACGCATCAATCCAGCCTCGGCGCGCGCCAACTGTTGAGCGACATGCTCAGCTTGCAGCGCAACTGAAGGTATTAGCGTGATGGTAATAAAACCATTACTTTCAAAATGCGCGGAGCTGTCGCGCTGTTGCGCTGGTCGAGCAAGCCTAAGCCCCGTAAGTGCGCTCAATGGCGCGTGCGCGTGCTGCGTGCTTAACACCCTGGCGTGCTTGGCACTGGTATTAAGGAACGCGGTGATCGCATCGCGGCGCGCTGGCGCGATTAAATCATCCTTGTTGACAATGATAATGTCAGCGTCCGCAAGCTGACGCGTAATTGTGTCAGCGAGGTAGCGATCTTGCGCGCGCTCTAGAATTGTCTCCGCGTCGGCAACTACAAGCACCGCGTCAAGCGCGTACTCTGGTAACAAACTCAAAGCACTGACGATGCCGCCAGGTAAGGCAACCCCGCTCGCCTCGATCAGCACCGCATCCATATTCGGCAGTCGTTGCGGCAATTCCATCAGCGCGGCCATCAGGTCGCTGCCATAGCTGCAACAAATACAGCCACCGGCAATTGCAATCATGTCGCCGTCGTCAGCCTCGATCAGATCTGCATCGATGCTCAAATCGCCGAACTCATTGACCAGCACGGCAAAGCGCAGACCATCGGCATGGCGCAACAAATGATTAACCAGGGTAGTTTTACCCGCGCCCAGGTAGCCACCTATTACGCTTACCGGAATTGCCTCAGGCCTAGTCAAGAGCTAAATATCCGCTGCCGCAAATACCCGCCCACCTTGCACTACGCCCCACACCGATACGTCTTTAAGGGACTCAGGTTCGATAGTAGTTGGGTCATCGTTAAGCACCGCAAAATCAGCCTTTTTACCGACTTCGATCGAACCGATCTCATCATCCATATGCAGCGTGTAGGCTGCGCCAATCGTAATAGTGCGCAGAGCGTCTGCAACGCTGATGCATTCATGCTCACCAAGTACGCGGCCATTCGCAGTCAGTCGATTGACCGCACACCAGGCGGTAAACAATGGTCCCAAGGGCGTCACTGGCGCATCTGAATGAATAGCCATCGGGACGCCAGTAGCGAGCGCCGTAGCGCAAGCGTTCATACGCATTGCCCGCTCCGGCCCAACCGTGGTGCTGTAGTGTTGTTCGCCCCAATAAAAGTGATGATTCGGAAATAAATTGACGCACATACCCAATGCCTTGATGCGCCTGAACTGCGCGGCATTGGCAAGTTGGCAGTGCTGTAGCGTGAAACGATGATCGGGACGCGGGCTTTGTTCAAGCCCCAGCGCAACGCTATCGAGTACTAACTCTGTAGCCTCGTCGCCATTGGTATGGGTGTGCACTTGTACGCCATGCTTCAGCGCCAGGCGGTAAATCTCGCGTAGTTGCTCGGGCGCGACATACCACAGACCATTGGGCTTGCCGTTGTAATAGCCCGGCCAACGCAAGCGCGCCGAGAAACCTTGAATCGATCCATCCGCAACTACCTTCACGCGGCCAAGGCGAAGCCGATCGGTAGCCCGTTCACGCAAACTCACAGCGCACTCTATGTACTCCTCAGGCGTCAGCCCCTGGAAGCGTCTGAGCGGCACAATACGGGTTGGGAAAGTTGTCTCAGCCGTTACGCGTAGCATCATGTCGACGCCAGCATCCGGGAGTAAGCTCGCCAAATCGGTGGCGGTGGTAACTCCGGTGCGCACACACAGGCGCGCAAACTGACGCAGACCAAGCTCATCGCAGGCCAACACGTCGCGATCGAAACCAACGTGCTGACCAACCGGCATCATCGCATCCGGCCCTTTCAACTCACCGGTCGGCAAGCCATCGTCCCCCAATGGTATGCCCGGATGATTGATGCCGGTGCGCAGCAAGCCAGCGAGTTCCAATGCCTTAGTATTGACGTTCATGATGTGGCCACTCGCGTGCAACACACCAATTGGCCGGGCGGTCGAGGCTTTATCTAGGTCATGGCGCGATACCCGCGCCTCGCCGTAATAAATCGGATCTAAAGACCAACCCGCTATCGGCGCCTCAGGCTCACTCATGGCGTCGCCGCAGTCGCGTAAGCGGGTAACCACAGCATCGATAGATTCAGCCCCGGACCAAGTATGCCCATCTGGATCAACGCGATCGAAAAAGCCAACGTAAGCGTAACGCCAGAACGTGCCTTCCATGGTATGGCTATGGCCTTCAACCAAGCCTGGCATCAACACTTTGTCTGCGAATTGCGAGTCCAACTCGTATTCGCCCCAGCCAGCTAACTCTGCTAACGACCCTACGCCTAAGATCCGGTCACCGCGCACCGCCACATGTGTTGCATACGGGCGCGACGGGTTCATGGTCAATATTTGTTTAGCGCTATAGATAGTCGTCTTCATCGAAGGCTCCTGCTACTTAAGAGAACAATATATACGCAAGCTTAGTATTCTCGCACAGCCAAGGCGTGCTCAGCGGTGCGACAGAAATGCGCTCACGTGCCGGCGCAACACACGGTGTTGTCGCTCTAACAGCATCGAGTGGGTCGCGCGGCCAACCACAACGTACTCACGCTCGGCGGCATTTTGGAGTTGGTCGAATACCTGCTTGCCCTGCGCAGGCGTCGTTTCCCGATCCCACTCACCAACAATTACCAGCGTAGCGGCGAGAATATTGGCGGGATTGTAGGTCGGCCTGCCTGCACTCCAGAACTGCAGAACATCTTTAACAACACCAGACGGGGCTCGCAAACAACCACTTGCCGCGGCCGCATCATCACTTGCCAATACATTCTCCGCCCACGACTGCATGTGCGATGTGCTAGTAATCGCTGCTCGCTGCGTCGCATCGAGCCCGCCCTGCCAGCGTTTTACCATCGCGTCGGCGCTGACCAAGCGGTACGCATCCGGCGTGCCAGCACCAGTGATCGCTGATGGCACGTCTTTCAGCCACAAGGCGCCATACAAAACCAAACGCTCAAGCAAATCTGGATAGGCGCCAGCAAGACCACCGCAAATTGCACTACCCCACGAATAGCCGATCAACGAGAGTTGCGTACGGCCGCTTTCAGCTAACACATGATCCATAGCCGTTTTGACATCGATAGACGCTTGCTCAGTGTCAACAAGTGGCAGGTTATCGCTCGCGCTCACCGCCATTGCTGGTGGGCGATCCGAGCGTCCGTAGCCGAGCAGATCAACACACCAAACATCGAAGCCATCAGCCACCAAGGCATCCATCCACGAGACCCCGTCAACGGGGTAGTCGAAGGTCAAGGTTGATGCGTAAGTGGCGCCATGCACAAACAGCACGGGCGCGCCGAGCGACGGGCGCGACGCATCGTGGCGGCGCCGCAGATAAATGCGACAACCCCGATGTGCGCTATCGAGCCAATGGTCAGTGGTGTTTATATTCGTCAT
>Ga0055584_100002220_pt1 | contig 19245 bp, 17 predicted proteins | sample OSDHelmetaG_FD_58716 | JGI IMG/M metagenome (GOLD analysis project Ga0055584, IMG submission 58716) | Pelagic marine sediment microbial communities from the LTER site Helgoland, North Sea, for post-phytoplankton bloom and carbon turnover... | ecosystem: Environmental > Aquatic > Marine >... | reverse complement strand
TTACATCCAAGAATTTTGGTCAATTTTTGCCAGTAGTCAGCGGCGAGCTGAGAACACAGTATCACCTCGCTTGTAAAAACTGTTTAAGGCCATTAAAGAAGGTCATAAGACTACCTTTAACTTTGATACTTTGCAGTAATAGTGATACTGAGAACGAAATAAATGGATATGATCTCTGGGAATTAAGTGGTGATGAAATCAAAGTTCACGATCTAATTGAGGAGATATTAATTATGGACGTTCCTTTATACGCAAAACATGATGAACAAAAAAATTGTATTACTTATAATAAACCCCAAGTTTCAAAACAGAGATCAATTGTTACACCTTTTGCTGATTTGAGAAATCAATTAAATAAAAAGAAATAAATTAGGTATAATGCAAAATTAGACTTAAATAGTATAAAATATAAGTCTAGTGGCAAAATATTCTAATGGAGATTAAGGTAAATGGCCGTTCAAAAAAACAGGAAAACTCCCTCGCGTAGAAATATGCGTCGATCACATGACAGTTTAACAGCACCTTCTTTATCTGTTGATCCAACTTCAGGTGAAACCCATCTCAGACACAGAGTCACATCGGATGGATTTTATAAGGGAAAGCAGGTCATTGAGCCAAAAGAAATTGAGATTGAAGAATAGTTAAAATATCGCCTAAGTAAGACGAAGTTCAAAAATCAACTATGAACTCATCCAAACAGCATAAGTACACAATTTCATTAGACGCAATGAGTGGAGATCTTGGCCCAGATATCGTGGTTAGAGCTGCCAAGTCAAGTCTAGATATCCACCCTAATTTACATATTATCTTTGTCGGCAAAGAAAGCTTATTAATTGACTTGACCAGAAATATAATAGGTGTTCACAGCAGATATGCCATTCAAAATGCAACTGAAGTTGTGAGTATGTCAGAGTCACCATCTGATGCCGTCAGAAAAAAGAAAGACTCATCAATGCGAATTGCTATAAATAAAGTGCAAGATGGTGAGGCGCATGCATGTGTGAGTGCTGGAAACACAGGCGCCTTGATGGCTACTGCAAAATTTGTATTAAAAATGCTCCCTGGTATATATCGTCCAGCAATTATGGCCGAGCTACCGGCTGAAGGTGGTGCTGTTCATATGCTGGATTTAGGTGCAAACACATCGAGTAACCCAGAACAGTTATTCCAATTTGCTTTAATGGGCTCCATTGTTGCTGGTGATATCTGTGATATTGAGAGTCCCAGGATTTCATTATTAAATATAGGTTCCGAGGATTCAAAAGGTAATGATAATGTTAGAAATGCAGCCAATCTATTAATGCAGAGTAGCTTAAATTACATTGGTTTTATTGAAGGAAATGAAATCTTTTCTGGTAAAACAGATGTAGTTGTAACTGATGGGTTCACAGGTAATGTGGCATTAAAAACTATTGAAGGTACTGTTGGTTTTGTCATTAATTCATTAAAAAATGAATTCTCAAAAAATATACTCACTAAGCTTCAAGCATTTCTGTCTGGTTCTGTTTTAGCTTCACTGGGGAAGACGATGGATTCTAGAAAATATAATGGTGCTTCATTGGTAGGCTTGAATGGTATTGTAATAAAAAGCCATGGAAGTGCAGATGCTTATTCTTTTCATTGCGCTATTGAGACGGCAGTTATTGAAGTAAAAAACCAACTTCCAAATCAGATAAGAAGTTTGCTTGAAAAGGAATCAGGATGATCTACTCAAGGATAGAGGGAGCGGGACGACACTTACCATCCAAAATACTCACTAATTTTGATTTAGAGAAGATGGTTGATACCAGCGACGAGTGGATTAAAACTAGAACTGGTGTCGAAAGAAGACATATTGCTGGTGACGATCAGTCTACATCAGATATAGGGTTTGAAGCAGCCAGAAAGGCAATTGAGAATTCTGGAATCAACAAAGAAGATATCGACCTTATTGTGGTTGGAACTACTACTCCTGATTTTATTTTTCCTAATGTAGCTACACTCATACAAGATAAACTTGGAATACACGGTTGCCCAGCATTTAGTGTGGAAGCGGCTTGTTCTGGATTCATTTATGCAATGTCAGTGGCGGATAAATTCGTTAAAACAGGAAGCTCAAAGTGCGCACTTGTTATTGGTGCCGAAGTAATGACTAAATTGATTGATTGGACAGATAGGAGTACTTGTGTTCTTTTTGGTGATGGGGCGGGGGCAGTTATTTTAAAACCTTCGACTGATGCTGGAATAATTGACTGTACGATTGGTGCTGATGGTCAGTATAAGGATTTATTATTATATCCAGCGGGACCATCCAGAGATTTCAAGAAAGTAGGTACCAGTGATGTTAATTTAATAATGAATGGTAATGACGTTTTCAAGGTAGCGGTTAGGACTCTCGGGAGAGTTGCTGAAGATTCTCTTAGGAATAATGGTATTGATAAAAAGGAGCTGGACTGGTTGGTACCTCATCAAGCGAATCTCAGGATAATTCAAGCTACTGCCAAGAGGTTAGAATTACCTTTAGATAAAGTTATACTTACTGTCCAGGATCATGGTAATACTTCCTCAGCATCGATACCCATGGCGCTTGATGTTGGAATTGAAGATGGACGTATCCAAAGAGGCCAACTAATACTAATGGAGGGCTTCGGAGGAGGTTTTACTTGGGGTACAGTATTAATGAGATATTAATCTTAAGCCTGCAATTTAAATATCTTTTCTTGAAAGAGCTATTTACAATTAATATTAACTGTATATAATTACATTACTGTTAATTTAACCAGTAAAATTATATGAAGCAAATAACACCAAGACAGTATCAGGTTCTTGAGATGGTAAGGGATTTCATAACTGAATATGGTATCCCCCCGACTCGTATGGAAATTGCCAATGATTTAGGTTTCAAATCACCAAATGCTGCTGAAGAGCACCTACGTGCACTTCAAAGAAAAGGGGTTATTGAGTTACTAGCAGGTTCTTCAAGAGGAATAAGATTAAAAGATTCTTTACGAGAGCAGATTGGCTTACCTTTAGTTGGTCGGGTGGCCGCTGGAAATCCAATATTAGCTGAAGAAAATATAGAAGCTCATTATAAAATTGATCCTAGTATGTTTAATCCTAAACCTCATTATTTACTGAGAGTGCAGGGGATGAGCATGAAAGACATTGGAATTTATGATAATGATTTAGTTGCCGTGCATAGAACATCTGAGATTAGAAGCAGGCAAGTGGTAGTCGCTAGAGTCGACAATGAAGTTACAGTAAAGCGCTACAGCCAAACTGGCTCTACGGTCTGGCTGCACCCAGAAAATGATGATTTTTCACCGATTGAAATAGATCTAGCAACCCAAGAAATGGTGATCGAAGGGATTGTAGTTGGTGTTATAAGGCCTGATATTTCATACCATTAGGCTATTAAGTTATTAATTTCAAATATGGGCAATAATATTGCCAAAACTATCAAAAGAACAATCATTGCCATTATAATTACGGTTAGTGGTTGCATTATACCAAGAAGAATATTGATCGTATTTTCAACTTCCTGCTCTTGATTTGAAGTGGCACGATCTAGCATTTCATCCAGCCGCCCACTGTTTTCTCCGCTTCCAATCATATGAATCATTAATGAAGGAAAAAGTCCTGTTTGAGACAGTGACATACTTATAGATTCTCCTTCACTCACACGAATGGTGGTTTCTTCTATAGCTTTTTTCATAGGTAAATTCGTTATTACATTTGATGATATTTTTAATGCATCTAGAATTGGAACACCGCTACTAGTCAGAATTGATAGAGTTTGCATAAATCTTGCGCTATTCATATTTCTTACCAATCTGCCAAATATAGGTAGTTTGAGGATTGAGTTGTGAGCTACGATTTTATTCTTTTCATTCTTCAGGCCTTGTCGAACAATTAAAAATAGAGATAAAGATGCGGCTATAATGAATAGCCAGTTATTTATCAAAAAATCACTGGTTGCTATCATTATTCTAGTTAGTAATGGTAATTGTTGGTCAAAGTTTTCAAATATATAGACAACTTTTGGTACTACATATGCAAGCATAAATGCAATAACCATAAGTGCTGTTACTATTAGAGCACTAGGGTAAATAAGAGCATTTTTAATTTGTTGATTCAATTTTTGCTTTGATTCAATGAAATCGGCAAGTTTCTCCAGAATTAAACTTAAATGCCCAGATTGCTCTCCTGCTGACACTGTTGTGCTATATATTAATGGGAAGGACTGTGGAAAATCAGCAAGACTGCTGGATAGAGTAAATCCTTCTAGTATTTTAGATCTGATTGTAAGAATTATATCACTGATATGCTGTTTCTTGTTTTGTTCATTGATAGCAAATAATGCTTCATCAATTGGTATCCCTGATTTGATGAGCGTGGCGAATTGTCTTGTGAAATAAGCTAACTCAACTCCAGATAGGGTGTTTCTTGAGACACTAAATCTTAATTTACCTGATTTCTCTTTATTGATTATTTTTATTAATAGCGGTATGAGTTTTTTCTCTCTTAAGATAGACCGCACATGCCGCTCTGTGTCTCCCTCGATTGAGCCACTAATCTCAATTCCATTTCGATCTATTGCTTTGTATTTAAATGCTGGCATTATATTGAAGTTATCTAACCTTCTTGAGTTACTCGAAGCACTTCCTCAAGTGATGTTATTCCTGCGAGAACTTGTCTTCTTCCATCAGCTCTAATACTTTTACTATTTGATCTGGCTTCAAGCTCCAATTCACGCTCACTGGCACCGTCATGTATTAATGTTTTCATATTATCATCAACATTTATAAGCTCATAGATGCCAGTTCTTCCATCATACCCCGTATCTTTCTGGGTATTATTCTTATAAATACTGGGAGGTGTATCATAGTCCATCTTAAGTGCTTCACACTCATAAGCGCTCGCCAAATAAGCTTCCTTGGTCTCATCGTTTAAGACCCTAACAAGTCTTTGAGCAATAACACCAATAAGGCTAGAAGATAGCAAGAATGGTTCAACACCCATATCCCTTAGTCTTGTTACTGCGCCAATTGCCGTATTTGTATGTAATGTTGCAAGCACTAGGTGACCTGTCAAACTAGCTTGTATAGCAATTTCTGCTGTTTCTAAATCTCGAATTTCACCTATCATTACGACATCAGGGTCTTGTCGAAGTATTGCTCTTAAGCCTTTTGCGAAAGTCATTGATATTTTTTTATTCACTTGGGTTTGTCCAATACCATCAATCAAATACTCTATTGGATCTTCAACTGTCATAATATTCCGAGTGTTATTGTTTATTCTCTCAAGCGCAGCATAGAGTGTAGTTGTTTTTCCTGAGCCAGTCGGTCCTGTTACAAGTATTATCCCATGTGGCCGGTGAATTAATTTGTCGATTTTATTCATTAACTCCAATTCCATACCTAGTGAAGATAAATCCAATCTTCCCGCTTGTTTATCAAGAAGTCGCATTACTATCCTCTCACCAAAACCTGAAGGTATTGTCGAGACTCTCACATCGACTGATCGGCCGGCAATTTTTAATGTTATTCGACCATCTTGAGGTAATCGTTTCTCCGCGATATCTAGCTTTGCCATAACTTTAATACGTGAAATGATAAGAGGGGTTATCGCTCTTCTTGTTTCAAGTATCTCGTTTAACATCCCATCTATTCTGAATCGTACAACGAGCCGACTTTCAAAAGGTTCGATATGGATATCTGAAGCTTTATTTTTAAGCGCCTCAGTTAGTATTGCATTGATAAAACGTATTATTGGCGCATCATTATCACTATCGAGAAGATCAGTCTGTTCTGGAAGTTCTTTTGCAACAGTTAATAAGTCATCATTGTCCTTAATATTTTCAGCAATTTGTATATTTGTCTGACTATTTTCTTCATAACTCTTACGCAATAACTCATCGAATTCTAGACTTGATACTTTTTTTAGAGACAATGGGCGTTCTGCGAATCTTCTTGTTTCGGAGATTATTTCAAGGGGTACGTCCTCAAAATAAACAACTTCCACAGAGTTTGTGGTGACTGAATTAATGAGAATTTTATGTTTCTTTACAAAAGAAAAAGGTAGTTTTTTTGTCAATTCTGGAGATTGTATATTATTTTTTGGATTTTCAGTTATTGCCTCTGACGAGTTAGATTTTTTCATAATAAATTATCATTTTAGAGATATTTAATTAATTCTCAATCTCAGGTAGCACTGGGATCTCAGTATTGCCAATTATATCCTGACCGCGTAACTTTCTTAATTGCTTATTCTTATTTTCTTCTATTTGCAAGTCTCTAATGTAATTATATTTTTTATTAGTTTCGTATGTTGCTTGTTCTGGACTCTCTAGAATTTTTGGCCGTATAAATACCATTAGATTCGTTTTAACTTTCGCGGTTTTCTTGCTTTTAAATAGTGTTCCAATAATTGGAATACTCCCTAAAATAGGAACTCGTTGGTTACTTTCTCGAAGTTGATCTTCAAGCAATCCTCCAAGTACCAATATGTCACCATCATCTACTATGACTGTCGTATCAATAGTGCGTTCATTGGTAATTAGATCAACTGCACCTGTGGCTGATTGAGATATATTAGAAATTTCTTGAGAAATCTTTAGTAATATTGAGTCACCTTCATTTATTTGAGGCGTGATGGTTAGATTAACTCCAACTTGCTCTCTTTGTATAGTTTGAAATGGGTTTATAGCGCCACCAGTACTTCCTGTATTTGAAAAAGACCCCGTCACAAATGGTACTTCTTGACCAACATTTAGACTGGCCTCTTCATTGTCAGTGGTAACAATGGAAGGGGTAGAAATAATATTCGTATCCGCAATACCTTCAAGTGCATTCAAAATTGCTGCGAAACTAGTACCCTCTTTAGTAATTTTTCCGACTCCAATTGACATACCTTCATTAATTAGCGCTGTTGGGTTTACATTAATATTGTTATTGTTATTAATTGCGGCTAATTGCACAACGCCTGAACCCATGCTTGGGAAATTTGTCACTCCAACAACATTATCACTATTACTGCCATCTGTTGCCCATGTGACACCTAATTCTGATGTACGATCAGCCACTATCTCAACTATAATTGCTTCAACAAGGACCTGCAGGCGGCGAATATCAAGCTGATCAACTATACCCATTAATGAGCGCATCATTTTCGGTGGGGCATTTACGATAATGGCATTTGTTTGTTTATCAGCCCACACATTAATATTTTCATTACTTCCACTTAGACTGTTATTGGTTGAACCCCTATTCTGTTGAGAAAAGTGTTGAAGTAGTTTACCAGCTAATTCTTCAGCATCTGCGTATCTGAGGTAACGAACTCTTGTACTATCACCTTCTTCTAGGGATGTATCGAGATGAGCAATGAGCGCACGTATTTTTAAGCGACCATTTTGTTCACCGCCAATCAAAACACTATTTGTCCGAGTATCTGCTACGAGAGATATTTGAGAGGCTGAGCCATCAGGTCTTGGCGCTTTAGCTAAAACTGTTAATACACGAACAATTTCTGCAGCAGATGCGTAATTTAAATTTACTATTTCGATATCACTGTCATCTGACTGATCAATTCTTTGAATAATATTTAGGATACGATCCACATTATTTGCTCTGTCAGAAATGATAAGCATATTGGAGCCACTGTGTGCTGCCAGATGACCATATTGAGGAATTAATGGCCTAAGAATAGGAACAAGTTGAGCAGCACTAATATTTTGAATTTTTATAACTTGAGTAACGATATCATCATTAGCGGCCCCTTCTAGATTCGGGTAACCAGGGTACTGTCTAGAGCTTGAGTCAGGAACAATTTTTATGATTTCTCCAGCTTGAACAGCCACAAAACCATGTACTTGCAAGAGTGATAAAAAAGCCTCATAAAATGCATCAGTCGACATTGGTGTCGATGAGAGAAGGGTGACTTCAGCTCTCACGCGAGGATCTATAATGAAGTTCTTCCCAGTTATTGAGCTTACTGCTTCAATGACAGATCGTAATTCTACACCCAGGTAATTTGGTGTAATTAATTGCTCTTGAGAAAATGAATTATTGGTTATTGTTAAAACCATTATTAGGAGGATTGTAATTTTTTTAGGTAACATAGTCTGATTTTATATTAATTATTTGATATGAACTGATTGCTCTTTATAACAATCTCTTGTGGTGAGTTATTCCTTATTATAGTTAGTGCGACCTGAGTATCTTTTTCTAAATTTTGGAATATTGCAATCGCCTTTTGAGTGTCTTGTAATGATTCTCCATTTATATTCGTTATTAGATCACCTGGGATTAAGCCAAGAGACATGAATTGCTTTCTATTATTACCAGGATAGACTCGAAATCCTAGTTGTCGACCATCAGAGAGATATGGTGTTGGTCTAATGGTATCAGCAAGTTTAGGCCCAAATTCACTGAAATCTAGATCACCAGTATCATTCTGAGGAGAATTTTTAGATCTCGTAATTCTGTTGTTGCTTCTACTATCTCGAATTATCAGAGGCATGCTTTCTACCAATTCTTTTGGTAATTTCAATGCTTCTAAATTATTGTTATTATTGATAATAATTCGATCTTCGTGCACTGAGCTAACAGTAACCCCTGGTGTTAGTGAATCATTAATGGCATAAACTTTTTCTTCATTAGAGTTATCAGCGATAATTGCATACGAGTTTAGGTCGTAGTTACCTGCTACTGTTCCTTTTAATGAAAAAGACAGTTGAGTTTCATTTATATTTTCGATATCGTTTTTTGTACGTTGGTTGAAGGTTTGATCCATATTTTCAACGGTATTAGGACTGCCAAATAAATTTTGCTTTAATATGCCTTTCACAGAGTGCGGTGAGAAATTAGCATTTGATTTTAGTGATATGCTTGATGTTAGCATTGATGATGGAAGGTCGATTTTCTCTGATGTGCTATTGATTGGAAATATCAACCAAAATAGTTTTGATAACTGCCAGGAAATTAGTATTAAGATAAAAATTGATACAAAATAAGGGCCTTTATTTTGGATATTTTGTATTAATATAGTTTTATTTTGATTTGCGTAATTAAATTTATTTAACTTCATAATAAATTTTACTATAACCTAAAATTGTAAATTATTTACTAATTATGAGATCAAATGATATTTAATACAAAGAATTATATTATTGAGTGAGAAAATATTAAAAAGTATGGATTTTCTAGAATATTTTAAGACATCCTTTTCAATCAAAAGGATTGAAATGTATTACTTCTCACTTTAGGCTATTGTTATCAAAGATGAAGACTCATGACTGAAAATAATAACAACGAAATAGAAACCAGTGAAGTGGTTTTAGAGAAATCATCTGAGGAACTCAAGCAGCCTTCACTCTACAGGGTGCTTCTTATTAATGATGATTATACGCCAATGGAATTTGTAGTGGAAGTGCTTACACATGTCTTTTATATGGACAATAATACTGCTACAAGAGTGATGCTGGATGTACATACCAAAGGCAAGGGTGTCTGTGGTGTTTATTCTTATGAGATAGCAGAAACTCGTGTGGCGCAGGTAACGAAATTAGCTCAAGAGAATCAACATCCACTTTTGTGCGTGATGGAAGAAGATTAATTAAATTATAAGGTTGAATAAATTGCTGAACAATGAATTGGAGTTATGTTTGAATAAAGCTTTTCAAACAGCAAAAGAGAATCGTCATGAATTTATTACGGTAGAGCATTTGTTGCTCTCAATCCTTGATATGCCTGATGTGACTGATATATTGAGTTCTTGCGATGGCGATATAGAATTATTAAAAGATGACTTAGAAGAATATATAAATACCTCTACACCAATAGTTGATCAAAATAGAAATCATGAGGTTCAACCAACTCTTGGCTTTCAGAGAGTCCTTCAGAGGGCAGTCTTTCATGTGCAATCAGCCGGCAAAAGTGAGGTTGCAGGAAACAATGTATTAGTTGCAATTTTTGGTGAAAAGAAATCTCAGGCTATATTCTTATTGGCTAAACAGAATATATCAAGATTAGACATTGTTAATTATATATCTCATGGCGTGGATCGAGACGCCATAGATCAAGGATCAGAAATCAGTCTTGAGGAGAGAAAAGATAACACCGATACAAGCGCACTATCTAAATATGCTACCAATCTAAACTTATTAGCCAAAGAGGGAAAGATTGACCCATTGGTTGGGCGTAAAAAAGAAATAGAGAGAACTATTCAAATATTGTGTAGGCGTAGGAAAAATAATCCTCTTCTTGTTGGTGAAGCCGGAGTTGGTAAGACGGCAATTGCATATGGGCTGGCCAATCTGATAGTGGGTAATAATGTCCCTGAGATTATGAGTGATGCCGTAATTTATTCATTAGACATGGGCTTATTAATAGCAGGCTCAAAATATAGAGGTGATTTTGAAAAACGCCTTAAGTCGGTTGTGAATGAAGTTGAAGAAAAGCCAGATGCTATTCTTTTTATAGATGAGATTCATACTATTATCGGTGCAGGTGCTGTATCAGGAAGCGTTATGGATGCATCGAACATACTTAAACCAGCTCTGGCTAATGGCGATATTTGCTGTATAGGATCAACAACCTATTCAGAATACAGAGGTATTTTTGAAAAAGATCGAGCACTTTCAAGACGATTTCAGAAAATTGATGTTAAAGAGCCAACCAATGAAGAAGCTATTGAAATATTGAATGGTTTATTACCTCGATTTGAGGATTATCATAATGTTAAATATGAGCCAGAATCCATAGATGCTGCGGTCACATTGTCCAGTAAATACATTAATGAAAGAAATTTGCCTGATAAAGCTATTGATGTGATTGATGAGGCTGGGGCTAATATGAAATTAAGTGCAAATTGCGATAAACATCAACGAATACGTGCGATAGATATTGAAAATATCGTAGCAAAAATGGCCCAAATACCTCCAAAAAATGTTTCTGTATCTGATAAAGATGTCATGAAAACTCTTGAGCGTAATCTCAAGCTTGTAATATTTGGTCAAGATCCAGCAATTCATATGCTAAGTTCGGCTATCAAATTGTCAAGATCAGGACTATCAGATGATACAAAACCCATAGGTTCATTTCTTTTTTCTGGGCCAACAGGGGTAGGAAAAACTGAAATTACACGCCAGCTTGCTGATATTATGGGTTTAGAATTAATCCGCTTTGATATGTCTGAATATATGGAGAGACATACAGTTTCTCGTTTGTTGGGTGCTCCACCCGGATACGTGGGATATGATCAGGGTGGATTATTGACTGATGCTATTTCAAAGAACCCATATTCCATTCTTTTATTGGATGAGATCGAAAAAGCTCATCCAGATGTATATAATTTGTTGCTTCAGATAATGGATCATGGGGTGTTGACAGATAGCAATGGTCGTAAAACTGATTTCAGAAATATCCTTATTGTAATGACAACTAATGCAGGTGCACAAGAAATGAGCCGCGCCTCAATCGGATTCACTAGACAGGATCATACCTCGGATAGCTCAACAGCTATTAATAAACTTTTTACCCCTGAGTTTAGAAATCGATTAGATTCAATAATACAATTCTCAGCTCTAGATCAGTATGCTATAAGCCGGGTAGTTGATAAGCTTATTGTTGAGCTTGAATTAAAATTAGAGCGTAAAAATGTCACTCTAGAGGTTACATCTGAGGCTAGAACCTGGATAGCGGAAAATGGTTATGATGCCAAGATGGGTGCAAGACCATTAGCTAGAGTTATTCAAAAGTTTATTCATAAGCCACTCGCTGATGAATTGCTGTTTGGTAAATTGATGACTGGCGGATCGATCTTCATTGATATAAATGCTTCTGGTTTGAAACTGACAACAAAATCAAGAGCGAAGAGAAAGCCTAGCAAGAAAAAAATTATACAAAAAAAAGCTAAGATAAATAATTAGCTAAATTCTATTTTCCTCTATAGGTGATTCTTCCTTTACTAAGATCATAAGGTGTGAGCTCTACTGTCACATTATCACCTGTGAGAATGCGAATATAATGTTTACGCATTTTTCCAGATATATGAGCTGTAACTGTATGTCCGTTTTCAAGTTCAACTCTAAATGTAGTGTTTGGAAGAGTTTCCGTAACTACTCCTTCCATCTCAATTGCTTCTTCTTTGGCCAATGTTATCTCACGTTTTGTTTAAGAAGAGTGAATTGTGCAGAATTAGTGGTGTTATTGCAATCATGTTCTATAAGTGTTTACTCTGAATAAATTCACATAATTTTATTTTATTTGACGGAAATATTTTAAATTTATTATTTTTAATACATGAGTTACCCAATATTTTTATAAAATTTTCACGAGAAATATTGATAGCTCCATGATCAATAAGATGTTTTGAGGGTACTTGGCAGTCTATTAGCGGAAAATTATTTAGTTTAAGAATTTGACATAGTGAGAAGAGTGCAAATTTTGAACCATTACTAATTGTACTAAACATTGATTCAGCAAAGAAAACTTCATCAATTCCGACACCATACAAGCCACCAATTAAATCATTGTTTAACCAAACTTCTACAGAGTGGCACCAGTCAGATTTGTGAAGTTCGATATAAGCTAGGTACATTTCATTATGAATCCAGGAACCTTCTTGATTCTTTCTTGGTTTAGCACAATTCTTTATGACATCATCAAAAGCTCTATTAAATGAAATATAGATATCAGAATTTTTTATAACTCGATATGTTCTTCTTGAAATATATATATCTTTTGGATGTAGAATACAACGAGGATTAGGAGACCACCAAATAATATCTTCATCATGATTATACCAAGGAAAAATCCCATCTTTATAGGCGGTTATTAAATTTTTTTCTTCTAGATTGCCTCCTAGCCCAACAATGCCATGCTCATTATCAGGAATTGCTAAATCAAAATAGGATTTCTCAGAACCCATTATTTAAGCCAATCTATTTATGCAGTTATTATTCGTCTTATAAGGACTGTGTTTTTGGACATCTTGAATATATCGCTCTATATTTTGACTCTCTATATGAAGGTGACGTTTAACTGCGGTCGAGAAATCCGGATGTTTTAAATAATGTGCTGATCTTGTTTTGGATGCAGTAAAACCCCTACTGATCTTATGCTCACCCCCTGTGCCAGGCTCGAAATGCTTGATTTTATTTTTTATACAGAATTCAATTCCTTGGTAATAACAAGTTTCAAAATGTAATGAATCGTAATTATTATCAGTGCCCCAGTACCTGCCATATAAACTCTCATTACCCACAAAAAAGAGTGAAGCGCCTATTAATTTAGCATTATGTTCCGCAGTTATGATTAAGAGTTTGTCGGGGATACTGAGGCTTAATTCTACGAAAAATTCATAATTAAAGTAAGGAGATGATCCTTTTTTATAGAATGTCATAGAGATGAGATCATATATTTCGTTCCATTGATTTTTGTTAACATCTGATCCTTTTAGCCATTTGAAAGTTATGTTGTTCTCACATAATTTTTTTCGTTCTCGTTTTATCTTTTTTCTTTTTTTGGATTTAAGCGTGCTCAAAAAATCTTCAAAAGTTAAATAATTATTATTTTGCCAATGGAATTGACAGTCCATTTTAGTCATGAGGCCTTGAGACTCTAATAACAATGATTCTTTTAATCCAATAAAGTGAATATGAAGTGAAGAATAAGCAGTATTTGTTAACTTCACTGCATATTGGATTAGTTCTATAGAGGCAGTTAAGTCGTTTGGGCATGCTGTAAAGATTTTATTACTAGAGATTGGTGTAAATGGAATGCATGAAATTAATTTTGGATAATAAGGTAAATTATGATTTTGATATGCTTGTGCCCAAGCAAAATCAAATATGTATTCTCCCCATGAGTGGTACTTTTCATATAGCAGCATGCCAGCTCTGAGATTCCCTTTATAGTCGAATAATGCTAGATGCCGTGGTTTCCAGCCAGTTTGTTCTGAAGCACAACCAGTTAATTCAGCTAAATTTATAAAATCATATGACAGGCAGGGATTCTGATTCTTTGAAATTTTATTCCAGTCAGATTTTTTAAAATTGGAAAATTTGTCGAATACTTCGATAGTCACTAAATTATATTTCAACCATGAAGTGCATCGAGATATTTTTCAGCATCTAAAGCACCCATACAGCCAGCTCCAGCAGAAGTAATTGCTTGTCGATATATCTGATCAGATACATCTCCAACCGCAAAAACTCCTGGAATATTTGTTGCTGTAGCATCACCAGAGAGGCCAGATTTGATCGTTATATAGCTGTTTTTCATAGCAAGTTGGTCGGTAAACAGATCGGTATTAGGTTTGTGTCCGATTGCTATAAATATTCCAGACAATGCAATTACATTACTTTCTTTTTCATGCGTTGAGATAATTTTTAGTCCATTAACTCCTTGGTCATCGCCAATAACTTCTTCTACGATATGATCCCAATGAATTTTTATTTTTCCTTCTGATTGTTTTTTAAATATCTGATCTTGTAATATCTTTTCTGCTCTTAGCGTATCTCTTCGATGGACCAGGTGAACTTCACTAGCAATATTACTCAGATATAAGGCTTCTTCTGCAGCTGTATTCCCTCCACCAATTACTGCAACAATTTTATCTCTATAGAAGAAACCATCACAAGTAGCGCATGCAGAAACACCTTTTCCTTTAAAGTTATCTTCAGAAGGGAGGCCAAGATACATTGCTGTTGCTCCTGTAGCGATGATTAATGCGTCACATGTATACGTCATTCTATCGCCTTCTAAAATAAAAGGGCGTGATGACAGTTCTGCTTTATTTATATGATCGTTAATGACTTTAGTATTGAACCTCTCAGCATGTTTAAGCATTCTGCCCATCAATTCTGGACCTTGAAGTCCTTCGACATCTCCAGGCCAGTTATCAACATCAGTTGTGGTCATTAGCTGGCCACCTTGCTCAATACCTGTAATTATAGCTGGCTCAAGATTAGCGCGAGCCGCATAAACCGCAGCAGAATATCCTGCTGGACCAGAGCCCAATATTAGAAGTCGAAAATGCTGATGCTCTTTCATGATTTTACCTTCTGAGTGACATTTGATAAGACTGGTAAATAATTAGTAAATTATAAACATAGTTTACAAATTTTACCTATGTTTAAATATGAATTTTAAGGGTTATAAATTATAGTTATAAATTACTTAAAAATGATAAGCTATTTACTAGATCAAACCTTTTATTTCCAAATTAAATATACGGAAAGATGTCAAAATCGAAAAATATAGATTTCTCAGAGAAGGTTAAGCGCAGCATACGAGAGTCTGCTCTATGGGTGCTAGGTGCACTCGCATTTATTCTATGCCTGGCCTTGATTACTTACCATGTTGATGATCCGGGTATAGTGCAAATAAACAATAATCAAGAAATTCATAATGCTATTGGCCGAGTTGGCGCTTTTGCAGCGGACTTATTATTTAACTTATTCGGTGTTTCAGCTTATTTGTTTGTGGCTATGATTTTTTACTATGGATGGCTGTTATATTTGAATACTCGTAACACCGAGCAAACTGCAAATGCAGATTTATTTTTAAAGATTTGTGGGTTCATTTTATTACTTATTTCAAGTTCAGCATTGGCAACCTTGCATTTTTCTCCAGAGGGTTTCAATGAGACTGCAGGTGGAATAATAGGGCAATTGGTTGGTAATAGCTTGGCCTCTGTAATGAAATTATTGGGAGCCAGTACTTTATTATTTTTTGTATGGTTAGCTTCCATCTCATTATTTATGAGTATTTCATGGCTTAAAGTAATGGACGAGGTGGGCAAATTCACACTTATGATTTGGCATCAACTTTTACTCAAATGTATTGAGCTTAGAGACCATTATGTGGATAAGCGTGTTCAAGCAGAGCGCCAGACTGTTATTAAAGCTGAAAAAAGACGCATTGCAAAAAAAGCACCACCAAAAATAGAGCCAGTTATTCCTCAACTTGAAACAAGTGGCAGGGCGGAGAAAGAACGCCAAACAACATTATTCGAGCCTGCAACTGAAGGTGAGCTACCATCATTATCATTACTTGATGATCCACCACCACAAAAGAAAGGATTTTCGGAAGAATCGCTAGAGGCTATGTCAAGGCTGGTAGAGCTAAAATTAAAAGATTTTGGAATTGAAGTAGAGGTTGTTTCAGTCTCACCTGGACCAATCATTACTCGATTTGAATTAGATCCAGCGCCAGGGGTCAAAGTTAATAAAATATCCATTCTTTCGAAAGATTTAGCTAGGTCTCTTTCGGTGGTGAGTGTCAGAATAGTTGAAGTGATTCCAGGAAAGTCATTTATAGGGCTTGAGATACCTAATGAAAATAGAGAACTAGTAACGTTAGGGGAGATCCTAAAATCAAAAGTATATGATGATATGTCTTCGCCTTTGACTCTCGCATTAGGTAAGGATATCGGAGGTAATTCAGTAGTTGCCGATTTAGCTAAAATGCCACATTTACTGATTGCAGGAACTACTGGATCAGGAAAATCTGTAGCTATTAATGCCATGATTCTCAGTCTTCTCTATAAAGCAACTGCTGAGCACGTTAGACTAATAATGGTGGACCCGAAAATGTTAGAACTATCTGTTTATGAGGGTATACCGCATTTATTGACACCAGTAGTTACAGATATGAAAGAAGCTGCAAATGCTCTTCGATGGTGTGTAGCTGAAATGGATCGAAGATATCGATTGATGGCGGCCTTAGGCGTTAGAAATATTGGTGGTTATAACCGAAAAGTCAAGGATGCTATTGATGCAGGTAACCCTATTCCTGATCCGTTATATAAACCACCAGAATTTGAGGATGAAGATAAGGCCCCAGATCATCCAACATTATTAACATTACCTTTTATAGTCATAATTATCGACGAGCTCGCCGATATGATGATGATTGTAGGTAAGAAAACAGAAGAACTTATAGCTCGCTTAGCACAAAAAGCGCGTGCCTCAGGTATTCATATGCTCTTAGCTACGCAAAGACCTTCTGTGGATGTAATTACTGGTTTAATAAAAGCGAATGTTCCAAGTCGGATTGCATTTCAAGTGTCTGCAAAAGTTGATTCAAGAACGATTTTGGATCAAATGGGTGCTGAAACGTTACTTGGTCACGGTGATATGCTTTATTTGCCACCTGGAACTTCATTACCTACGAGAGTGCACGGAGCCTTTGTTGCAGATAATGAAGTGCATGCCGTAGTTGACAAATTAAAAAATGCAGGAAAACCACAATATGTTGACGAGATATTGGAAACTAATGAATCATCAATTAGTGTTTCGACTGACGATTCTGATGCAGAAAAAGATGTCCTTTATGATCAGGCTGTTCAAGTGGTTATTGAAACAAAAAAAGCATCTATATCCGGTGTGCAGAGAAGACTTAAAATAGGCTACAACAGAGCTGCTAGGATGGTTGAAGCAATGGAAGCTGCAGGATTAGTAGGACCATTGGAGTCAAACGGAACTCGCGAGATTCTAATTAATACATCAACCGAAGAATAAAATAAGAATTTAAAGTAAAAAGTAAAAGCTCATCATATGTTTAAAAAATTAATTTTATTTTTATTTGCGGTTATGAGCTTCTCATATGTTGATGCAAATGAAGCTAATTTGCATAAAGCTAAGTTATTATTTACTTCTTATTTTGAGGAATTTAAAACATTAGAAGCTAAATTTGTTCAGCATATTTTTGATGAAAATAATATTTTTTCTGAATCAATGGAAGGAAGCTTTTACGTAGAGAGGCCGAATAAATTTCGATGGCATTATATGAAACCATACGAACAAATTTTTGTAGCAGATGGATTAAATTTCTATTCTTATGATGTTGATTTAGAGCAAATTATTATCAAACCTCAAGAACAGATATATGATCAATCGCAGGTAATTCTGTTTCTAAATGATAATAGATTATTGGAGTATTATAAAATCGAAAAGGCATCTTTAGAGCAAGATATTTTTTGGGTAACACTCAGATCTATCAACAGTAATCAAATGAATAATGAGTTTAAAATTGGTTTCAATGATGGTCTTCTATCTCAGATATTATTAATTGATACGATTGGCCAAACTATAAGTATTATTTTCGATGAACTTAAGACGGATGAGACAATTTCATCAACTTTATTCACAATTGAGATACCTGTGGATGTTGATGTCATAGGTCAGCCTTTGATTATTGATTGAGGTCATGTATCAATTAGAATACAAAATATTATGGAATATATTAAATCTTTTTATTTTTATAACCTTAACATCATTATTAGTTTTTCCACCAGAATGGTTTTTTGGTTCTGATATTCAATTACCAGAGCGTCTCACTGATAAAGGTATTCATATTTTTGTTTTTACATTACTGACAATCTGGGTATGTGGTCAGCTTCCATCTTTTATAAAGGTGCTGATGTATATTTCTTTTTACGGCATCATTATTGAATGTATACAATATTTTTCACCTTACCGTACTTATGAATTATTTGATATCCTAGCTAATGAATTAGGTGTTATTTTGGGAATTTTAATTTCATTTAAACTTACTAATAATTGGGTAATCAAAATTGAAGATTTAATTACAAATTTAAGTAGTAAATATTGAGTATGGACGATATGTTCACTGATGAGTGTAATCATAACACTTGTGATACAAGTGAAATCCCCTTAGCCGAGAGACTCCGCCCAACCACTATAGAAGAATTCTATGGTCAGGATCATTTGACTAATATTGGTATGCCAATTCGAACTGCTATTGATGAAAATAAAATACATTCAATGGTTTTATGGGGCCCGCCAGGAACTGGCAAAACAACTTTGGCTAAATTAATCTCATCTTCGCTAAAAATCCATCTTATTTCATTATCTGCAGTTATGGCAGGAGTAGGTGATATACGCAATGCAGTAAAAAAAGCACGAGAGATAAGAGTTACATCTGGAATGCCAACACTTATTTTTTTAGATGAGATACATAGATTCAATAAATCTCAACAAGATGCTTTTTTACCTTATCTTGAAGATGGAACAATAGCATTAATTGGTGCCACAACTGAAAACCCCTCTTTTCAATTAAATAATGCTCTACTATCCAGGCTTCGTGTATATGTATTAAATGCACTTGATGATTGCACTATAAAGAAAATAATTAATAATGCATTGAGAAATCAATTTTCTGGAAATAAAAATAAATTTACAATTGACGATAAATCCCTTAATGCAATTACTATAATGTCCGGTGGAGACGCGCGTCA
>Ga0055584_100002219_pt1 | contig 19246 bp, 17 predicted proteins | sample OSDHelmetaG_FD_58716 | JGI IMG/M metagenome (GOLD analysis project Ga0055584, IMG submission 58716) | Pelagic marine sediment microbial communities from the LTER site Helgoland, North Sea, for post-phytoplankton bloom and carbon turnover... | ecosystem: Environmental > Aquatic > Marine >... | reverse complement strand
TGGCCAACACTCCTTCTTTCTTCTAAGAATAAAGTGTTGCGTCCACCAGTTGAAATCACAGCACAAAGCAGACGCTAAAAAATGATGTTTTGCCTATTCTGAATGTCAGCAATGCTCCTATTAACAGTCATTCGAGCCGGACAAATCAGACACTCTCTATCTGATCTGATTTGATGTTAAGTAATAAGCACTAAATGTTCACGTGTTCTTTGTACTTTGTTAGTTCTTCGGTTTAAAAATTTTTAATGCAAAAAAAAACCGACGTCATTTCTGACGCCGGTTTTTTATACTGTATTGTATTACTTTAGTAACTGTATCGAACGTTCACACCCCACCAGCGAGGTTTCTCAAAAGACTGTTCATCTGAACCATCAATAGTCGCAAGATCAAATGCACTGTTTTGAGCACGGCTGTCGGTGAAGTTTTTCAGGAAGGTCGCCACTTGCCAATGATCATCCGCACTATACCAGCGCAAACTCACGTTACCGACCCAGTTTGACGGCAGGATGTGACTCTCAAAGTTATTGATGTTACCCCAGGCATCATCTGCATAGGTACCATCTAGCTGTAGTGTGACTGCACCACCGGCAATAATATTTGGCCAGGTATATCTGCCGACACCGGTAAATTGCATATCTGGGGTATAAGTCGGCTCAACGTTACGAAAAAGATCATCCGCGACTTCAATGCTTTTAACCTTGGTATCGATATAACTCAATCCCAGCCAGATATCCAAATTTTCGACCGGGTTCGCCAGCAAGTCTACTTCGAAACCGTAATATTCTGCATCAGCATTGAAGACTGCACCTGAGGTACCGACAAACTGAAAGGCCTGGTAATCATCATAATCATAATAAAAAGCAGAAACATTCAACTGAGCCTTGCCATCAAGAATCGTCGATTTAAAACCAGCTTCGTAGGATAACAGCACCTCTTCTTTATAAGAGTATTCATCCTGGGTTAAATTGGTCAGAATTGGACCGTTGAAGTTACCTGCCTTTACGCCACGATTCACACCACCGTAAATTAGCAAGTCATCATTGGGTGAATAGTTGAGTTGGATTTTGCCAGACCACAGAAAATCAGATGAATCATCAGAAAAGGGAGCCAGAAACTCAATAGGTACTGTTGGAGCAACGAAAACCCCGAGTGGCTGGGCACCAGCAAACGCAGCTCCATCGGTACGGCCATCTCGAACATTTCTATATAATCGGCCAGTATAAGAATAATCCTTCTCTTCAACTATCCCACGAAAACCCACGTTCAGCACTAACTGATCCGTCAAGTCAAAATCGATCTGACCAAACAGAGAATAGGAATCTGTTTTCAAACGAACGTCTGTAGTACCTTCCAGAAATGTATCACCACCCACACCTATGCCAGTTTCGCCCGTAATCAAATTGAGAGGAAGCCCAACTCCACCAAATGGGGCATCGTTATTGAATACCGGGCCAAAGAAATAGCCACCAAAAGTATTCAGTCCACCAATTCTATCTTCGAGGCCTTGCGCCGATCTCGTCTTAATATGTAAATAATAGGCGCCGGCAATCCAGCGAAAACGATCCTCTTCACCTTCAAGACGTAACTCCTGGCTAAACCATTCCTGTTCCTGTTGGCGAATAAAATTAAAATGTGGAGTGGGTGCAGTGCCTACATCGCCTCCCTGGAATTGCTTGATTTTGGAATAGGCGCTCACCGAAATTAATTTGGCAAAGTCCAGATCCCAATCTAGTTTACCGGACACGCTCCAGAGTTTTACCTTGTTAGCATCATCCGGTGCGTAATCTAAATTAGCATCCCGCCCTTCAATTCCCCCGGGTTCTAAACTCCCGAACAGGTCACCCTGTGCATTCGGTCTAACGCCATCAAAGTCACCATCAAACACGCTGTTTATACAGGAGCCATCATTCACATTAATTATTTCACATGTGGTACCGACATCGCTTTGCAAGCGCGTGTTGACAGTATCGTCTACAAGCCCGTCTCCGTCAGTATCGTCCTGGTAAGCAACAGTTGGCACACCCTGGTAACCCCAACCACCAAATTGTTGTTTTGCATATTGTCCCTTGAGTAGAAAGCTGACGTCATCATTCGGCTCAAACAATAATTGACCACGGGTCGACCAGGTTTCTTCAGTCCAGGCATCATCGGTATCGCTTAGATCCGAGGTGTAGTTTGGACCACGACCAAAGGCTTGTAAGGGGCCCGCGGTAGCGCCTAAACCAACATCGTTAATATTATTTTCATAGATACTGTCGTGACCACTGTAAATACCAGAAATTCGACCCGACACGGTATCACTCAGCCCGCCGCTAACTGCGCCTTCTGCTCTGACCTGATCAAATCGTCCGTAGGTTAAATCTGCGAAGGATTCGAATTCCTGTGAAGGCTTATTGGTAATAAAATGCAGTAAACCACCGGTAGCATTACGCCCAAACAAAGTTCCCTGAGGTCCTTTCAGAATTTCGACTCGTTGCATGTCGTAACTAGCGAATAGCTGAGATTGTTGCGATGCCTGATAGACTTCATCCACATACAACGCGTTCGGTGATTCTGAATGATCGCCAAAATCATTCTGCGTTGCACCGCGAATAGTGAACTGCTGTTGGTCTCCACCACCCGGGCCAGAAATATAGACACCCGGCGTGAAACGAGCCAGCTCTGTATTATTGACAATACCCAATTGGTTCAATTGGTCACCACTAAAAGCGGTAATTGCAATACCTACGTCTTGGATCGACTGCTCACGCTTTTGCGCGGTAACAATAACTTCTTCAAGCAAACCCGACTGAGCGATAGCAAATTGGGATAGACTCAAACAAACGAACGCGAGTAAAGAACCCAGTATTCTGTTGTTAGAGAATACTGAAGAATGGATTTGATGGACTTGGCTGGACATACATCTCTCCCCTATAACAAAGTTAATGTTTTCTAACGCAGTATTGGTACGAGCATGCTGCAATGGAAACCGATCTTGTGATAATCACCCTGCAGAGGATATTATTTGTTTAATATTTGAGAATCAATAATAATTCAATAGACTTCAACTTTAAGGCCTCGTATTGAGAAAACTATTCGTTTTTGGCTTATTGATTGCGTTTTTGGGTTAGGACACGAGGCAATGCTGGGGCTTACAATATTTGGCCTCATCGCCAAAAGACGACAGGTTCTTGCATGAGATTGTTAACCTATTGAATATTGTAGTTTTTCTGAGGTATTTGACTAGACTTTATGAAATACATTGAAGCACTTAGCTTACAAGAAGCTCTTGAGATTTTGGCGGGAGATGACGAAGCTCGTTGTTTAGCGGGAGGCGCCACCTTGGTCGCGATGATGAATGCTGATCTCATTGCCCCCTCAACTTTAATTAGCCTGAGGCGTATAGAGGAATTAAAAGGCATCAGTGCAGTTGATAATTACATACGTATCGGTGCCATGAACACGCATTCCGACGTGGCGAACGCTGAGCAATTATTGTCGGGAAATGCCTTCGTCATCAGAGATGCGGCGCGACAAATCGCTCATCCTGCGATACGTAATATGGGCACTATCGGTGGATCAATTTGTCATGCAGACCCAGCTTCAGATTTTCCAGGCTCTCTGGTTGCTGCAAATGCAGAGCTAGAAATAATTGGAACTGATGGTCTACGCCAAATACCGGTGCAAGATTTTTTTGTCGACTATCTCGAAACATCTTTGCAGGAAGGCGAGGTTCTGACCGCGATACTGGTACCAACAACTCACTCTCAGGCCCATGGCCGACACCTGAAATTCAGTCGCACCCATGGCGATTACGCCACCGTATCCGTATCCCTTGTGCTTTCTATGCAAAGTGATGTTTGCAACTATGCCCGAGTCGCCATCGGCTCGGTAGCGCCAACGCCTCTGCATCTTGATACGGTCGACAATATTTTGACCGGCTCGAAGTTAAATGATGATGTGCTAGACGACGCAGCGAACTTACTGCAGGAGGCCTGCGATCCAATCGATGATGTGCGCGGCAGCGCTGAGTATCGCCGTAAAATCATTCCGGGTCTTTTAAAAAGAGCAATAGCTGAGGCACTTGGATAAATCCATGACAAATAAACAAATCGTAAAACTAGAAGTTAACGGTGACACACATGAGCTGCTTGTACAGCCTACTCAGACACTACTACACGTGCTGCGCGAGCAACTGCAGTTAACCGGCACAAAATGTGGCTGTAATAATGGAGTCTGTGGTAGTTGCACAATCATCGTCGATGGTCAGGCAGTCCGCGCTTGTCTGTCACTGGCCGTAGCCAGTAGCGAAAAAGAAATTACGACCATTGAAGGTTTGGAAGAAAACGGAAAATTACAAAGTCTGCAGCAAGCATTTATTGATAAACAAGGTTTACAGTGTGGTTTCTGCACACCGGGTATGATCATGTCGTCACTGGCATTACTGGCGAAAAACCCAAGTCCTTCTATCGATGATATTCGCGAAGACTTGAGTGGTAATTTATGTCGTTGTACCGGTTACGTGAAAATTGCTGACGCCGTAATGTCCGCCATCGAAGTGGAACAGTCATGAGTACCCAACTCGACCACGACGTTCCTAATACAAGTATAGGCAAGTCCATACCGCGTCGAGAAGGACCGGAAAAGGTGTCCGGAAAAGCGATCTATTCTGATGATATGTCCATGAATGGAATGTTGCATGGCGCTCTGCTAGGCAGCCCTTACCCTCATGCACGCATTGTCTCGATTGATAAATCAAAAGCCGAGGCGCTGCCTGGTGTTAAGGCCGTATTAGTGGGTGAAGATCTGCCTTTTAACTACATTGGTATGTTCATCAAGGACCAATTGGCACTGGCAAGGGACAAGGTCATGTACGTCGGTGATCCGGTGGCCGCAGTTGCCGCAACAGAATTAAGCATTGCAAAAGACGCCTTACGCTTGATCGAAATTGAATACGAAGAGCTCGAGCCGGTACTTGATCCCGAGGCCGCGTTGTTAGCCGACTCTCCGGTAATACATGACAAACGTGCAGACTACCCGACCATGTTTGAGTTACCGAAAGAGCCCAACGGATGTTGTTACACCGAACTCATGGAAGGTGATCCCAATACAATTTGGGACCAATGTGATGTCATAGTAGAAGACGAATATACAGTCCCGGCACAATATCACATGTACATGGAGCCCGTTTCCACGCTCGCAGATGTCGATGGCAGTGGCAAAATAACTATTTGGTCGTCCATGCAAAGTGTGGGTCGGGTACAAATGTACGTCGCCGCCGCGATGGGTTTGCCGATGAGTCAGATCAGAGTCATTGCACCACGCATCGGTGGTGGCTTTGGTGGAAAATGTGAATTTACAAACCAGCCCATCACGGCCTTTCTGGCGCAAGCTACCGGCAAGCCGGTAAAAATGACACTGTCTCGTGAAGATGACATGAGCATGATGAAATCGCGTCATGGCGGCAAAATTTATATGAAAACCGGTGCCAGCAAAGACGGTACATTGTTGGCGCGCGACTGCCGAATCATACTTGATGGTGGTGCCTATGCTGACGAAAGCCCCGAGGTATCACCAATAGCAGCTCTGTTCAGCCGCGGCCCCTACCGGATACCAAATATGCGTGTAGAAGCCTGGTCGGTCTATACCAACCGCAGTCGTGCGAGTGCATTCAGAGGCTTTGGCAATCCACAGGCGACCTTCGCCAGCGAATCACAAATTGATGACATTGCAGATAAGTTAGGCATGGACCCCATGACACTGCGTCAGAAAAACGCACTTGAAGGAGACGATTTATTTTTCTGCGGAAAGCGAATAGAAAGTGCCAGCATTCAGGCTTGTCTGGAGAAGGTCAAACAAGCGTCTGGTTGGGAACAAAAACGTAAACAAACTCTGCCTGCACCTCCCGGCAAGCGTCGCGGTATTGGTATCGCGGCAATGAGTCATATCTGCGGGCTACTCGCATCCGGCGCAAACGTGACGCTAAATGAAGACGGCACGGTAACGGTGAATAGTGGTTGCGTAGATATCGGTCAGGGTTCCGATACATTATTGTCGCAGATTGTCGCAAGTTCCCTTGGCCTCGACCTCAGTCAGGTTAATCATGCAAACGCTGATTCAGACAGCTCTCCTTATAATTTTCAAACTTCGGCAAGTCGTACGACTTACATGTCGGGTAATGCAGTCAAGAAAGCCAGTGAAAACGTAAAGGAACAGATATTCAAACAAGCAGAACAGATTCTCGAGTGTGCCGAATCAGATCTTGAACTTCGTCCCGGTGGTTTTGTTGGCGTCAAAGGTGTGCCGGAAGCCGTCATTCCATTTGCAGCTGCAGCAGGTCGTTCCATATACCAGGAAGGTGGACCGATTATGGGCACGCATAACTGGATATACACACCAGAAGATAAAATGGACCCAAAGCGTATGCTACTGAAGGGCTTTGCGATGATGCCAGATGGTGTCGGGATTTTAACTTTTGCTGCTCAGATAGCTGAGGTTGAAGTTGACGAGGTGACGGGACAGGTTGAGGTGCTGGAATATTGGGCGGCACACGACGTTGGTCAGGCGATAAATCTGGCATCGGTAGAAGGCCAAATCCAGGGCGGTGTTGTGCAATCCATCGGTTATGCGCTATTTGAAGAAATGTTGTGGGACAATGGTCGTCTGATTAACCCAAGCATGATGGATTATAAAATCCCCGGCATGGCAGATGTACCTTACAAGATACACCCACTCCTAATTGAAATGCCTGAGGACAGCGCGCCTTTTGGTGCCAAAGGCGTTGGTGAAATATGTTGTGTTGGTCCTGCGCCTGCAATCACCAATGCCATTAAGCATGCGGTCGGTGCCAGAGTGACACAAATCCCAGCGACGCCCGAACGCGTTCTCGATGCTATGCAAAACAATTCCGATTGCTGAGCCAGTTTGCTCAACATTCATTGTTTGCTTGAAAAGTTTTTTATTAACGAAACTTAATCATTATATTCATGAAAATTGAACAGACCTTTTCGATTAACGCACCTCAGCAAGAGGTTTGGGATTTCGTTAAAGATACAAGCAAGATGGCACCTTGTATTCCCGGCTGTGAAGAAATCGAAGTCATCGATGAAAAGCACTTCAAAGCAAAAATTAAAATCAAGGTAGGTCCGATATCAGCTAAATTCAAACTTGATATTGAGATCCTGGAAGAAAATCCACCATCAGAGATTATTTCCAAAACTCGCGGAGATGAAGGAACACGGGCAAGCACAATATCAGCCGATAATATCGTACGCTTAAGCACTAAAGGAGATGGGACTACCGAAGTATATTGTCAGTCGGAATCATCGATTGTAGGACGTCTCGGTAAATATGGGAGCGGTATGATGAAGAAAAAAGCGGATTCAATCTGGGAAAAAATGGCTGCGAATATTCGTCATGCAATTGAAGGCCCCAATTCGAAAACATAAGAATTCATGTCTATGCTGAACAATAACTCAAGTCCGGTAACATCTAATTTTAGGGCTAAAATTAAGTAAGCTTGTGATTTTGTCTGGATAAATTATATACTTTAAAATCAATTAACTACCGATATTGAGCCAATGAATAACTAAGAGTTTCGCGCCACACCTGGCGTAACTCAACTATCTAAAATAATATTATGACTGACAGACTAGACAACAAAGTTGCACTAATTGTTGGTGGCACCGGCAGCATCGGTACTGCTACCGCCACCGCTTTTTCCCGTCTCGGCGCTAAAATTATCATTGCCGGTCGTAACTCAACTGCAGCAGAAAACGTTCTACAGCAAGTAAATGACGCTGGCAGCGAAGGCGTTTTCATTCAAACTGATTTAACCGATTCTACCTCCGTTGAGGCTCTGGCTGAAAAAGCTGTGGCCGCCTATGGTTCAATTGATATCGCTTTCAACAATGCAGGTTGGGAGGGCGTCGCCGCAAAAACTGCTGATATCGAAGAGTCAGATTGGCAACGCATGCTCGACATTAAATTGACAGGACTCTGGCGTTGCATGAAATTTGAACTTAAACAAATGCAAAAACAGGGCAGCGGTAATATCGTCAATATGTCTGGAAATTGGGGTTTGGTAGGCTTTGCTCAGTACGGCGCATATTGTGCTGCCGCGCACGGCGTTATGGGTATTACCAAAACGGCGGCTTTGGAATATGCGCAGGAAGGTATTCGTATTAATGCGGTGTGCCCAGGTGCCGTCGATACGCCGCTTCTTGATCGCATCTTTGGTGGCAATGAAGAAATAAAGAATGGTTTCGGCGAACAATTACCACTGGGGCGTATCGCCAGTCCTGATGAAATTGCACAAGCGGTTGTCTGGTTATCCTCCAGCGCATCCTCCTATGTAAATGGTCATGGACTAGAACTAACTGGTGGTGCCTGAATATGAGCTCTACATCTCTTAGTGAAGAACAGAGGCAGTGGTATGAAAAAGCCTGTCAAAAAATTGACGCTGAACGCTTAAAGAAACTTATTTTCAATTTGACCGATATTCATAGCCCGACTGGCAATGAGAAAGATGCCAGCCAGTGTCTTGTCGATTATATGAATGCTTCAAATTTTAAGGCCCATTATCAGGCTGTCACAGAAACGAGTGGTAATTGTGTCGGCAGAATCTCTGGAAATGGCGGCGGTGCGAATTTATTATTGTATGCACCCATAGACACGCATCTGGATGGCGAAGCCGATATTGATGTGCCCTGGGTAGGACCGCATTTGCGCGACGACATGTTACCCAATGCACAAATACGTGGTGATAGTGTTATCGGTCTCGGCGCATCAAACCCTAAATCTATGATCGCCAGTCTAACTGAAGCTGCACATTGTGTGCTGGAAGCTGACATCCCTTTGCTCGGTGATGTCATTGTTGGCTCTGCCGGTGGCGGGATGCCATGGGTGTCTGAAGAACGAAATCACACCGGTATTAGTAGCGGCGTTATGCATATGCTCTCACATGGTGTCACCGCAGATATGGGAGTAATTTTTAAACCCTGGTGTGAGGTTTACCATGAGCACCCTGGTATGGCCTGGTTCAAAGTCACAGTTTGGGGAACCATGGGCTATGCAGGTATTCCACGCGGCACGCCTGGATTCGAAAGTGCCATCGTGCCAGCAGCTAAACTTATTCTGGAATTAGAAGAATGGCTAGCGGCCTATCCCGATAAACACTGCTCAGAACAAATTAAACCAGAAGGCTGGATAGCCGCTGTGCGTTCTGGATGGCCAGACAAACCGGCATTCCCGGGTGCTGCCTGTGAGATCTATATAGATGTGCGTACCAATCCTGATCAAAAAATGGCTGAAGTTGAAGCAGAGTTTTCACAAGCAATGCGTGAAATTCTCGGCCGCCACAGTGAAATTAAAGCCGACTGGGAAATGACTGTTTCATGTCAGGGTTCTCGTACAGACCCACAGCACTGGGTAGTGCAAAGTGCGATTCGCTCCTGGCAAGAAGTGAATGAAAAGGACTATCCGGGCGCAGCTTTAATGAGTGGTCAAACCGATGCTGCTACCATTTGTCAGTTGGGTCTACCGCTTGTCAGAATTGGCTATCCTTATATTGGCGAGAAACAAATGCCGGAAGAATTTGCTGAAGGACTGGGAGGAATGGGTGTCGCTTATGTGCCGGATCTTATCGACCCTATCAAACAGATTATTTATATCATTATCGATTCGTGTACTCGCTCTCGCGACGAACTAAACTTGTAATTAGAAATTCAACGAACGGGAAAATACTATGGCTACGGTAAAAGCACTGGGATACATCGGCTGTTCAATCAGCAATACAAAAGCATGGGAAAAATTATTACTCGAGGTTTTCGCGATGAACAAACGCGATGACAGCCCGAGCGACGTACTACAATATCGCATCGATGATAATCACCACCGCTTGTCACTCTATAAATCTAAGACTGACAAACTTGAGTATCTCGGTTGGGAAATGGAAACTCAGGATGATCTTGACACATTTGCAAGCGAACTGAAAAGCAAAGGCGTGAAAATTCAGGCTGGCGATGAAGAACTTAAAACAGAACGCTCCGTTATGGATCTTTATGTTATCGAGGGTCCTGATGGTGTCCGTAATGAAATCTTTTTTGGACCTGTGCAGGATTTTATCCCCTTTAATCAAGCCGATGGCCGTAGTGGGTTTAACACCCGTAATCTTGGTATGGGGCATGTAGTGCTTGCCTCGGCTAACCGCGATCAGACACTTGATTGGTATCAGCAAATATTGGGCTTGTCGCTAAGCGATCACATCCACTGGGATGGGGTTGAAGCGACGTTTATGCATTGCAATCCCAGACACCATAGCCTTGCTATTATGAACACTACCGGCCCAATGCAAAATGGTGACCTTGGACACTTTATGCTGGAAGCGAACACTGCGGATGATGTTGGTCGCGCTTATGATGTGGTGCAGGAAAAGGACTATCCAGTTGCTTTTACCTATGGCAAACATACTAACGATCTCACCACCTCATTTTATCTTTACACACCGTCAAACTGGCTTATTGAATACGGCTATGGTGGTCAGCTAATTGATGATGCGGTGTGGGAACCCAAACTTTATAATTCACCTAAAATCTGGGGACATAACCACCAACTCCCTCCGCATACGGATGAAGCCGCAGCGGCAAAAAAATAATTACATCTAAAATAGAGAAATAATAATGACATCAATATGGAACAACCTGCAAGGGGTCGAATTTAAGCAATCCTATTACAACGCTAATGGCGTCATGACAAGAGCCATCGAAGCGGGCGAAGGTCCTGTTTTAATATTTCTACATGGCACAGGTGGTCATGCGGAAGCTTATCTTAAAAATATTGAAGCACACGCCAAGCATTTCCACGTCTATGCTATTGATATGGTCGGGCATGGTTATACAGACGCACCTGATATTTCATACGATATGCAATGTTATGTTGATTTTATGCGCGACTTTGTTGATGCCATTGGCGCGGACAAAGTGCATATATCCGGAGAATCACTGGGTGCTACAGTTGCGTCCTGGTTTGCCCTTGCTTACCCGGATCGCGTTAATAAAATTGTAATGAACACGGGCATGATGCTGCCACCTGATGAAGAAGGCTCAAAAGAGTTACAAGATTTACTGGAACGCAGTCGTAAGGCTTCAGGTACTCCTGATCGAGACATGATACGTGCACGTATCAGTTGGTTGATGCACGATGAAAAAGATGTGACGGATGAAATTGTAGAAGTACGCTATCAAATATATCAACAGCCAGGTCGGGCAGCGGTAATACGTACCATAGCTGAACAAAGTATTGGCGCATTACTCGATCCTGTCGAACAGGAAAAATGGTACAACCCCAATTTACTTAAAGCATTGCCCTGCCCTACCCTAGTACTCTGGACTCGCTTCAATCCGGGGCAACTAGTGCATCTGGCAGAAGAAGGTGCCTCCTTAATTCCAAACAGTGATCTCGTCATACTGGAAAATAGCGCGCATTGGCCGCAGTGGGAAGAAACCGAAGAGTTTAACCGTGCACACATAGATTACTTACTTAAGTAAGTAGCAAACTAAAAAATATTATTCTTTATATAACTTCCCCCGAAGAGCACGAGGTACATAAGTAATGAGTGATGTAACAAAAGATCTATTGGATGAAACACAGGGCTATGTTGAACAAGCCAAGGCCAAAGCTGCGAAGGCGAAAAAACCCTGGCAGACCTGGCTCGATGCTGAGTGGGGTTTCCGTAATCACTGGTATCCAGCATCACTTTCACGTGACCTTGGTGAAGGCGACTCAAAAGGTATTGAACTTCTAGGCGAAGAAATATTAGTTACGCGTCAGGAAGGTAAAATACGCGCACTGGAAGATCGCTGTCCGCACAGAGGTATTCGGTTTTCATCGCGTCCCTTATTTTACACGAAAGAAACCTTAACCTGTTGGTACCATACATGGACCTTTGATATAGAAGACGGAAACCTTCGCACCATCCTGAGTTCTCCCGATTCAAAGATGATCGGTAAATGCAGTCTTAAAGTTTATCCGGTTGAAGAGCGCAAAGGCGTTATATTTATTTTTGTGGGTGATATTGAACCACCACCTTTGCATTGTGACGTTGCACCTGGATTTCTTGACGATAACGCAGTTGTGTATTGCGCAGACCCCTATGATATTAAATCGAACTGGCGCCTCGGCTGTGAGAATGGATACGACCCAGGTCATCAGTTTATTCATAACTGGTCGGAAATGTGCATAAATGCAAGTATGCATACATCCTATGGCTATACATCTACAAAAGAAGATGTGCTCGATACCACCCGTTATGTTGAACTGGAAGATGGTCCTAAAGGTTTTACGCGCAAGGTTGAGAAGACCGAATTTAAACATGAAGCATCAATCCCTCTAAAGGACGGCACTAAAAAAGATCTTATGCTGCCGCTGGCGCGTGGAAAAAGCAAAGAAGAACTGGATCAACTGACCGCAATAATTCGTCTTGGCACAGTTGGACTATGGTTGCCAGCCTGCCTAAAAGTAACGACGTTTCCTGCACCGCATTGCACTCACTATGAATTCTATGTTCCGAAAAATAAGAATGAGCATACCTATTTTCAATTTGGGGTTATTCATACCGATGATGAAGAGGAAGCAGAACGCTGGCTAGGTGAAGATGGCCGTATAATGTGGGAAGTGCCTGCAGTACAAGGTTTCACTGTAGATGATGCTTATGCCCGTGAACAAATGCAAAAATATTATGAGAAAGAAGATGGCTGGCAACGCGAACGTCTGTTTCAGCCCGATGTAGAACTCACCATGTGGCGTCAATTTGCGAGCAGACATGCTCGCGGTATTCAAACTGAAGATCATTCACGCGGCTATTTTAAGCGTAAATAAATATGTCTGATGCGTACAGTAAACGTACCTATGGAGGCAAAGAAGTAGGCTTTGGTTCAAAGCCTGCCATTGCCGTGGTTGATTTTCAGCGAGGTTATATTGATGAGAAGTTTGCCATGGGTGGTTCCCCTCTGGTAGAGAACGCAGTTGAAAACTCTGCAAAACTGCTCAAGCTTGCTCGCAGCAAAAACATTCCTGTCGCCACCTGTGCAATGGCGTTTCAAAGTGAAGCCGATATGCCTCACTGGAAAATCCCGGCGATGTACAATGGCGATTTTTTCCATGGCAATGAAGCGATAAAACTTGATCCGCGTATATATGATCCAAACTATGATTTTCTTATATATAAATATGCACCCTCAATATTTTTCTCTTCTGCGGTGCCAACTTATTTTAATAAACACGGTGTCGATACCGTTATTATTTGTGGATGTATTACCTCAGGCTGCGTTAGAGCGTCCGTTGTAGACAGTTTTTCATATGGCTGGCGAACTATCGTGCCGGAAGAATGTGTAGGCGATGTTGAACAGACACCGCATGATGCTAACTTGCAGGATATTCAAAGACGCTATGCAGATGTACTGCCTTTAGAGGATGTAATGGCTTATCTGGACGGATTTTGATCTTTAAACAGTTTTTCAAGCCAGAGACTGTGACTTAAGAGTTTTTCATCGCCCATATAGGCACCGACAAGCTGCACTCCAAGAGGCAAATCATTTTGAGTTTGCACATAAGGCAGGTTTAGACAGGGTAATTGTAAAGCCGAAGTCATACGGTTAAATGCGGGGTCACCGGTAGCTTCTAAGCCTGCGGGTGCCCTACCTGTTGATGCAGGCATTAATAATAGATCATAGTCCTCAAATAAAGCAGCCATAAAACGCTTACTATCCTCGATAATTTTCTTTGCACTTCGCAAATCGTTGTTATCGTATTTCAAGGCTGATTCATATTCATCGAGCAGAATATCTGATAATGAATTTCTGTTGTTTGCATAGACATTTTTTAGTGCGCTGACACAATCATTCATCATGATCACTTTATGTGCAGCATTAATATCTTTTAGTTCATTCGCTCTTTGCAAAACATCAAGTTCTACCTCATGCTCTTTAATAAGGTCGGGTAAGCGCTCAAACAAACCTTCCATTTCTGGCTCTGCCGCTGACCAATCAGGTCCCAACAGTATGGCTATTTTCTCTGGTTTCCGGCTGTCCTTACTGATTTTTTTTTCGGCGAGTACTTCACTCAACAAAATAATATCGCCGACAGTTCGAGCAAAGCCACCCAGAGTATCAAACGATACTGCCAGAGGGTGTATACCATCAATAGGGAAACTGGCAAAAGTGGGCTTATAACCAACAACACCACAATAACTTGCGGGACGAATAATTGATCCTGCCGTTTGTGTACCGAGGGCTAAAGGCACGTGGAAGTCGGCTACCGCGGCAGCCGAACCACTTGAAGAACCACCAGGGGTATGTCGATTATTGTGGGGGTTAGATGTTTTGCCCGGATTTAGAAAAGCAAATTCTGTTGTTACCGTTTTACCAAAAATAATCGCACCAGCCTTAATTAAACGATCAATACAAACAGCATTTTTTTGGGGATGATGGTTTTTAAATATCTGAGAACCATAAGTCGTTGGCATATTATCAGTATCAATAATATCCTTAATTCCAACGGGTACGCCTGCTAATGGCCTCTTATCTTCTCGAGCTATGTCTCTACTTTGACTCAAGATAAGTGATTTATCGAGGTGCTCCCAAGCTTGCACGCTCTCTTCTCGACTCTCTATCCGAGCCAGACAAGAATCGACAAGTTCCAAGGCTGTCATATCAGCACTTTGGATAAGCTTTGTTATCTCAAAAGCTGATAATTTATAAAAACTTTCAGACATATATTTTACACTTATCCTGCATGCTCAAAGCAGAAATATTTATAACATTTCGAGTTACAAGTGCTTGGCTTATGAACCCTTAACGCACTATGTGCTTAAAGACTTTGCCTTCCTTCATCACAAAACCTACATGTTGAAGTAACTTAATATCCCGCAAAGGATCACCCGAAACCGCAATAATATCAGCTGACATTCCTGCCTCGATTTTGCCAATCTTCTTACTCATACCAAGATGCTCTGCTGTACTAATGGTAGCCGTTTTTATCGCTTCGGCTTCGCTCATTCCAATTTTGACGAACCATTCTATTTCTCTGGCATTTGAGCCATGAGGAACCACGCCGGCATCCGAGCCTAAAGCAATTTTGACCCCTGCTTTCCATGCTTTCTTAAAGTTGTCAGGCCATTCATTCAGATAAAGTTCTAATCGAGACTTAGCATGTGGCGGTACAGAATCAATCCTGGTCACAATCATGTCCTGGACATCAAGTGTTGGTAGTAAATAGGCATTGTTTTTTTTAAATAGACGTATTGAATCTTTATCCAGAAATGATCCATGCTCTATTGAGTCAACACCAGCCCTAAGCGCTGCATTAATACCTTCTGTTGAATGTGCATGAGCTGTGACTTTCAAGTCAAGTCCATGTGCCGCTTCGACAATTCCTCGAAACTCATCTTCCATAAAAGAGGGTTTATGATGTTTGCCTCCGGTTCGTTCTGCTCCTCCACCCGTAGCATGGAGCTTAATAAGATCTGCCCCCTGTCGAAACTGTCTACGTACTGCGCGACGACATTCTGCTTCGCCATCACATAAACCAGATGAAGAGAACTGTTCAATAATATGATCGGGTGCATCCAGGAAATCGCCATGTCCACCTGTTGGTGAAATCGATGATCCGGCGGCCAATATCCTGGGCCCCGCAATATCACCAGAATTAATCGCATTACGTAGCACAATAACCGGCCAGGAATTAGCGCCTGCATCCAGATCGGCAACTGTTGTAAAACCTGCATTAATCGTGGATTTCGCATTTATAATGCCACTTACTAAGGTTTCCTCTCCGGATTTCAATGGATCTCTAAATTTCGCACCATAAGTAAACATCAAATGGACATGTGCATCGATTAAGCCAGGTAAAACAAATTTGTCCTGAAGGTTGATAACCCTGACATCTTTCTCTCCCACCTCAAATTGAGCAGGGGATAAAAAACCATCTTTTAAACTCTCTATTTTATCATTGCGAATCAAAAGACTTACATTCTGTCGCGGAGGACTACCTGGATGAGCCAGTAATGTTCCTGCCTGAATAATAACAAAACTATCTTCCGATGAATCTTCAGTGTTCTGTGCGAATAAATTGAAACACGGTAATAATAAGCAACACAGAGCTATTAGTTCAGTCCTAAATATTTTCATTGATTAATTTTCCTTATATGGATATCACTACAGAAAACGAAACGGAGTTTTGGTCTTACAGCTTATTCATCTCTTATCTGATATTTACTAGAAATCATAGACTACTACTTTATCGACTTTGCCTTTTATAAAATTCTCTAAAAATTCGATGTGTACAGGATGAACCAAATAATCGTTCATATCATCCTCTGACTTAAACATCATGACCATGCCAATATCATAACTATCATCCACTATTTTTCGTTCGCTTTGTATCGCTCTACCTGTCTCAATAGATTGCATCGATGGAATACTGGCAAGCTTTTTATTTGCTTCCAGTAATTGATTTAAAAATTGATCATTTTTGAATTCCGGCTTCAACCAGACAATGACAACATGTGTGAGTGATTTTGATTCTGAGGCATAGCAAAACCCACTAATTAACATCGTCAATAAAAGCGGAACCATGATCAATTGGCTTTTAATTCTCATTGCATGCTCCGTTATATAAAAAATGAGTGAACACTTATCGCCATTGCAATTCAACTATTTCAATGGCTTCGCTCCCTGCATTTTCGAATTGATGACTTTTAGCACTCTCCTGCCAGAGAAATTCACCTGGTTCGGCGGATATTATTTTGCCGGAAGTGCTAAAATATTTAGCCGCAGACACATGCACCTGTGTGAACGGTAAATTGTGTTGATGAACTCCGGTTTTTTCGCCAGGTTCTAAAACAATGCGATAAACGCGCGCATGTGTTTTTTCCATTGTCATTTCCATCCCACTGGTATCTCCTTCCAGGGGTTCAATATTTTTTGAAACATTACTCTTAATACCTACCCCTATTAAATGGAAAGGTGTCGAGCCCAGATTTCCTACCCGATGAATTTGAGGCAAACTATGATTATCGGAACTAAACCTCAAGTCACCGGCTTTCACGTCTACCTCACGTCTGTTTCCACCAAGAGGTTGCGCCCAGACCCTGCTTCCCACTATATGTACATAGAGGAGATCAATTTTGTGTTGATGATAGAGACTGGTATAACCGGGAGGTATATTCACATTCAAAATGAATGCCTGGTCGTTTTCAAATACCAGTCGATGTTTTGGTTCTTCGTAAACTGGCACCCATTCCTCGGCAAAGCTGGCGACAGAAAATAAAGCCAGTACCAAGGTCATGAGTGAAAGACCCAATGCAGATTTAGCTATTCGTCGATCTACCAAATTATTTAACTTAAATGGATTAGTCATATCACATGCCTTATTTGGAAATAGTATTTTGAATCTCAGTATTCTAATATAGATGGTCAAAAGTAACAGGAATTATTACCTCTTCCAAATCTCTGTCCTCAGTCAAATAAACAGCTTAGACTATGCTAATTCCGCACCCAATAATTGGAAGCCTCGCATGATTATCAATATGAAATTACGATTAGCTACGTTCACGCTTTTAATGATTAGCCTACCCTATGCTGCAACGTACGCTAAAGATAAAACAAATATTTTGGATAGACCTGATAATCATGTGAGCACACTATTTCACGTTGGTTTGTGGGTAGATGATATAGATAAAATGGTGGAGTTCCTTTCCGAGATTATGAGTTTCGATGTGGTGTTACGTTCACCGAGACAAACAGGCGGAGAAAGATTAATTTTGAGTGATTCACGTGGACAGAAAATTGAATTGCTTTCCGACCCTGAAAATGTAAAAGCGCATCCCGAGTTTCCTTTACACCCACAAGGCCGTATCGCAGGTATAGCGCATATTTCCATTTGGGTTGAGGACGCCCTTGGTTTGAAAAAGAACCTGAGCGCCCAAGGATACGAAATCTTAGGACAGGTTCCCGCTGACTACTCCGATGGTTATTTCAGTTCTGATGGACAAATGTATCGAATATTATTCGTGAAAGGACCAAATGCGGTAACATTTGAATTGTTTGAGATTAAAAAATAGTTATAACAATATATTTATTCGTTTTATTAATTTAGTATTTTCATCCTGTCAAGATATTCTCAGCAAAATAATTTTTTAGCTATCAAGAAATAAGCTAGTCGGTCTGAAACCCAGTGAAAACGTTATTTTCATAATGCATTTAAGTCCTTTTATGTTTTATAATAATCAATTGCAAGATCGCAAGTATCACTAAGTCTGGATGACGGTGAAATGGCGAATAGAGAAATTCAAAAAATAAGTATAAAGATAATACAAAAATTATTATGAAACACATCGGTCGATATCAATTGGAAGATAAACTCGGAGAAGGCGCCTCTGGCATAGTTTTTCGTGCGCATGACCCTGTTATGGATCGTCAGGTCGCGATAAAGTCAGTAAAGGCAGAGTCCATGACCGATGAAGAAGTTAAACACGCTTTATCTGAGTTTCACCACGAAGCCGCAATCGCGGGAAAATATGCACATGAAAATATCGTCGGAATCTATGATGTAATTCAGTATGGGCGGCTTGATTATATTGTTATGGAATTTGTTCCAGGACGCTCGATTCTTGATTATATGATTGCAGTAGGACCTATGGGTATTGACGAAACCCTTGCAGTTGTCCACAAATGTTGCGTTGGTTTAGCTTACATTCACTATCATGGCGTTATACATCGTGATATTAAACCCGGAAACATCATGTACCACCCGGCGAATGGAATTGCTAAATTAACCGACTTTAGTATTTCTCAAAAAATTGAAGAATCAACTATCAAAGATACAGGCACAATTGCTTATATGGCACCTGAGCACTTTGATCCGAACAGAAATATAACCTTGCTTACAGATATTTTTGCTCTTGGTTCAACTATGTACCGAATGCTCGCAAAAAAATACCCCTTTACCAGGGATAACACTATTGATCAGATAATGAACAAATCACCGATATCAATTCGCGAATTACGCCCGGAAGTACCTAAGGAAGTGTCTGATATAGTCGATCAAGCAATGGCAAAAGCCGACTCGGACAGATTTCAGTCTGCTGCTAAATTTGCAATTGAAGTTGAAAAAGTAACGAATAAACTTTACCCGGATTCGACTTTAATGAATAACTCCAAGGAATATATGCTGATATAGGCTGCTTTTGACTATTACTTCAGATAATCAA
>Ga0055584_100002218_pt1 | contig 19248 bp, 23 predicted proteins | sample OSDHelmetaG_FD_58716 | JGI IMG/M metagenome (GOLD analysis project Ga0055584, IMG submission 58716) | Pelagic marine sediment microbial communities from the LTER site Helgoland, North Sea, for post-phytoplankton bloom and carbon turnover... | ecosystem: Environmental > Aquatic > Marine >... | reverse complement strand
AATCACCCGCTTTACATTCTGTTCTCGTCAGGCACGACCGGCGTTCCCAAATGTATCGTCCATGGCGCCGGTGGGACGTTGATTCAGCATTTGAAGGACCATGTGCTCCAGACCGATGTAAAACCGGGCGACCGGGTCTTTTACTTCACGACCCTCGGCTGGATGATGTGGAACTGGCTCGTCTCTGGCCTCGCTGCAGAGGCGACAATTCTTCTCTATGATGGTTCGCCATTTTACCCCGATGGTAACAGCCTGTTTGATTTTGCAGAGCAATCAAACATGACCCATTTTGGAACATCGGCGAAATTTATTGATGCAGCGAAGAACGCCCGGCTAAATCCTATCAAGACGCATGATCTTTCGAGTGTTCGGACGTTAATGTCGACGGGCTCGCCTTTGGTGCCCGAGAGCTTTGACTTTATTTACGAGAATATCAAAACAGATATTTGTGCTTCATCGATATCCGGCGGTACGGATATTGTTGGCTGTTTCGTCGGCGGCAACCCCATTGGCCCGGTCTGGCGGGGCGAAATTCAGGCGGTGTGTCTGGCGATGGATGTTGCAGTCTATGACGACGATGGCCAGTCGATGGTCGGTGAGTTGGGCGAGCTTGTTTGTCAAAAACCCTTTCCATCGATGCCGGTTGGTTTCTGGAACGATGCCAGTGGTGACCGTTACCGGGCCGCCTATTTTGAGCGGTTCCCGGGTGTCTGGTGTCATGGCGACTGGGTCGCTCTCACCGAAAACGGCGGCTTGATCATTCAGGGCCGTTCTGATGCTACGCTCAACCCGGGTGGCGTTCGCATTGGCACAGCAGAGATTTACAGCCAGGTCGAACAGCTTGAAGAAGTTGAAGAAGCCATTGCTGTCGGCCAGGATTGGCAGGGCGATGCCAGGATCATTCTGTTTGTTCGGCTTCGCGATGGCGACTCATTTAACGCCGCACTCTGTGACAAGATTAAAAATCGGATACGCGCCAACCTATCGCCGCGGCATGTCCCGGCAAAGATTATTGCGGTGTCCGATATTCCTCGGACAAAGTCCGGGAAGATCACGGAACTCGCGGTTCGCGATGTCATCCACGGGCGGGCGGTGCGCAATACCGAAGCTCTCGCCAATCCCGGCGCCCTCGACCATTTCCGGGAATTGAGCGAACTCCGCAGCTAGTTGCACGGGGTTGGCCGCCTCCCTAGACTTGTTCGTCATCTATATAATCTCTGGCCGAAGGGAGGGTGGAAATGACAGATGATCGTTGGCGGCTTGAGGAATTTCGTCGCCTGCTTGATATCAGTGAACGGGCGGTGGTGTTTACCGGTGCGGGGATCAGCACGGAATCCGGAATTCCGGATTTTCGCAGCCCGGGTGGTGTCTGGACCAAATACAGCCCTATTCAATATAACGACTACATCACTTCAGAAGACTCCCGTCGAGAATCCTGGCGCCGGAAATTTGATGACTCCTATGGTTTCGAGGGTGCTGAACCTAATCGTGGTCACCGGGCGGTTGAGAAGCTGGTGCGTGATGGCAAGGTATCAGCTGTCATTACCCAGAACACAGATGGGTTACATTTAAAATCCGGCATTCCTGAAGAGAAGATCATCGAGCTACACGGCAATAGTACCTATGCGTCGTGCCTTGCGTGTGGGTTACGGCATGATTTTGAACCCATTAGACAGGCCTTTCTCGCCGACGGGACGATACTCGATTGTGATGCCTGCGGCGGTCTATTAAAGGCGGCAACGATTTCTTTCGGTCAGCCAATGCCGGAGGGGCCTATGCGTCGTGCCCAGGAAGAAACGCTTTCCTGTGATTTGTTTCTGGCCATCGGATCGTCCCTTCAGGTTTATCCCGCAGCCGGATTCCCGCAGACGGCTACGCAAAAAGGAGCAGCGCTGGTCATTCTAAATCGTCAACCAACCGATCTCGATAGCTTTGCTGACCTGGTGCTCAATATGGAAATTGGCCCCACGTTGGGGGATGCTGTCGCGGTAAATTGATTGGTTAATGGGTTATTAACGAACTGGCCCGTGTATTGGATGATTAGTTTTAAAGCTACTGGAAAATTGAGCTCGCCTTACAGATGGGTGAAGAAACCAAGGCTTCTGAAATTGATCAGCTCAAGGCACAAATTGCGGTGCTGGAGACTGAACAACTGCGCGCACAGGAAAAAATAAAGTGCCTGGAAGCCGAGCACAGCCAGTCTGAGCAAAGGTTGCGTGAAGCCATTGATACAATGTCGGAAGGGTTCGCTCTTTTTGACGCTGATGACCGCTTACAGATATTCAACAAGCGATATGCGGAGGATGTTTGGTCGACCTGTCCGGAAGAGGTCCAAATCGGAAGATCCTTTGACGAGCTTGTGGATGCTGCAATGCAATCTGGTATGTGGGACGGTGCAGAGCTTTCAAGAGACGAGATCGCCAAGAAGGCACGCGAAAGGCACAAGAATTTACCGTCGGTGTCAGAAATTTGTTACCCCTCTGGGCGATGGAAGAGACAAAGCAAGAAGCGAACCCGCGAAGGCGGTGTGGTTGGTGTCTATTCCGATTTAACAGAGATAAAGCAACGTGAGGAAAGATTACGCTATAGCGAAAATCTTCACCGTGAACTGCTTGAAACGCTGCCCGATGCCGTCATTATCCACATCGCGGAGAAGATCGTTTTTGTTAATGCCGCCGCTGTGCGTCTTTTTGGGGCAGAAACGGCCGATCAACTCATCGGCAAGGATTCTCTGAGTTTCATCCCCGATAAAGACCGTGCCCTGCAGATCAAACGGCGCAAGGTCGTTCTCAAAAAGCACGACCAACTAGACCCGGTGGAACAAAGACGGATCAGACTTGATGGTTCGATAGTCGACGTTGAAACGGTTGCAACTTTTATAGAGTGGGAAGGTGAGGCTGCGTTCTTAGGGGTGCTCCGCGATATTACGGCCCGTAAAGAAGCTGAAGAAGCCTACGCGTAAACTGAGAGACGTTTTAGCGCTATTACCGACAATATGCCCGGTGCCGTCTTTCAGCGGGTGATGGACCTAGCCGGTAAACTTTCTTTCAGCTACGCCAGTGCGGGCATTGAAGAAATTACAGGCCTCAAGCCCGAAGACCTAAAATCTGACTTATCTCCGTTTACAGACCTTATCAGGCCTGATTTTCGCGATGAGTATTTTAGGAGAATGCAAGAGTCGGCAGAAAATATGACACCTCTGTCGATGGAAATTCCCTTGACCAGGACGGACGGTAGTTCAGCCTGGCTGAGATCCTTAGGCCGTCCTCATCCCCGCGCTGACGGCGCGATCGTCTGAGATGGTGTGGTCATGGATGTAACTGAACAGCGTCAAACAGAGGAAAGTGCGCGTCGCGCTCATCAATGGCTGTTGCAGGCCATCGATACAATGCCTAATGGGTTTATGCTGTGGGATAAAGAAGACCGGCTGGTCCTGTGGAATCATCGGGTGATGACCTATCACCCGGACCCCGGGGTTATTTCCGAAGGGGTGTCGTTTGACGATGTCATTGGCGGCATTGCCGACGATATCAGACAACGTCTTGAGTCGGAAATAGCAGATGACTGGCTCGCCGAACGAAGGCAGCACCATCAGCAGGCTAATGGATCCTATGAATGCCGCGGTGGCATTGATCGTTGGTATACAGTGACCGAGCATCGGACACCTGAAGGGTTTACCGTTACGCTGACGGCGGATATTACCGACCGCCGCGAAAATGAAGACCGGCTATGAGAAAGTGACGAGCGCTATCGGGCGCTGGTTAATCTGCTGCTTGATGCGGTTTATGTTCATAAGGGCGGTTATATTGTGCTGTCGAATGAGGCCGCGCTCGATCTGTTTGGTGCGAAAACAGCAGAAGACCTGATGGGTAAGGAGGCCCTCGATCTAACCCATCCCGAATTTCATGAGGTGGTTGTAGAACGGCGCGGTCGCGTTGTTGGGGAAGGAACACGGACAGTTTTCATGCGGCAAAAGCGGCTCCGGCTCGACGGCTCCTGGTTCTGGGCGGAAGTGGCCGCTGCGGCAATTGAATGGGAAGGTGAGCGCGGTGGCATTGTGGTCATGCGAGACATCACCAAGCAAATTGATGCCGAAGAAGTGCTGATTAGAAGTAAAGAAGAAGCAGAAATTGCCAACCGGACAAAGACGGAATTTCTTGCCAATATCGGTCACGAATTAAGGACACCCCTCAACGCGATCATTGGCTTTTCCGACTTCATGCAGCGCGAAATGTTCGGGCCCCTCGGAAATGAGTAATATAACGACTACGTTCGGGACATTTATCAGAGTGGTAGCCATCTTCATGATGTCATTAACGATATCCTTGATCTTTCGAAAATTGAGGCAGGCAAACTCGATCTGTCTGAAGAAGCGGTCAATCTCGACCGGTGCATCGAACGATATTTACGCGTCGTCGCCCCACGGTCTGATGAAGGCGGCCTAACGCTTGAATCGACGATCGATGATTCATTGCCATCGCTGCGGGCGGACGAGAGAAAAGTTAAACAACTCATGATCAATCTTCTCAGCAATGCTGTGAAGTTTACCGAACGCGGTGGAACGATTTCGGTTACAGCACAGTATGATCAGCTGGACAGTGTTGTTTTAACAGTCAGCGATACCGGTATCGGGATCGCAGAAGAAGATCTTGCTCAGGCGCTGATGCCCCTCGGGCAGGTGGATAGCACTTTGAGCCGACGCCATGAAGGAACAGGGCTAGGGCTGCCACTGACGAAATCTCTGGTAGAGCTTCATGGAGACACGTTGTCAGTCGATAGTAATGTTGGAGTTGGGACGTCGGTGATCGTTCGTTTCCCAAGCTGGCGGGGTGTTGAGCGCCCCTCCGCTGCTGAATGACACGCTAGGGTTTTTGCAAAAATGCCAGGTTGAGGCCATTGAGAATGCCGAATAACCGTTCATAGGCGTCGTTGAAATTCTCTTGGGTCATGGTGGCGCGGAGGCCTGTAAGAAAATTTAGCATCTCCTGTCGTGTCTGAGCCCCGTTCATCAATTCTAGGATGGCGCATTCGTCTTCTGATATATGGAAAGAAAGTTTTAGCCCTTCCAGCTCTGCATTGAGCTGGCCCGACTTGCGGAGGGCGGCAGCGGCCTGTCTGGCCTCAAGCCCAACCAGAACGGGTGCCAAATCCAATTCATTAACTTGAGCACAATGGGATCCCGTTCGCGTTTCTTTAACGACGTAACAAATATGGGTTTTCAGACTTCCGGTTAGCCTTTCTGAAAAAGCACAGCGTTCCAGCCAGGGGAGGGTGTTCAAGCGCTTTAGAAGCCCGGGGTTTTTAATATGTAGCGACGGATCATATGCAAAAGGGACAATGAAACCGGTGATGTTCATTCCGGCCCTACAAACAAACGCTTGCAGCTCTGGTACCGTATAGGCGCGATCCTGGCTGTGTAACAGCAGGTCATAAAGCCCTGCATCACCTTCAGTAAGATGGTCTCCTACTAACGGATTGCGCTGGAGCCAGTTGGTTGGCGGTAGGTTTTTGAGTAAGGCGTGTGCTGTATTAACACGGTCTTGAGGCTGTTCATCAGCGATACCCAACGTGCGCAACATCGCCTGTGCCTGATAGACACCGGTCCGCCCATAGGGCGCGTAAACCATGAGCCCCATGCCACCATCTTCGGCCAAAATGTCTCGAAGGGCCCGCAGTCCGTCCGACGGTTCCGACAGATGATGCAGGACGCCGCAACAATCAATGTAGTCATAAGGCCCCGGCGCGATTGTCGCGACATCGAGCAACGAACCGGAATGAAATCGTATATTTTTAAGGCCGCGCGCATTTGCCCGATTTTCTGCGATGGCCCGGGAGGCCGACGACAGATCAAGATAGGTCACCTCACCGGGGCCGCCCGTATCGGCAAGCTGCTGCGCCAGCATGATCGCTGCATCACCGGTGCCGCCACCAGCCACCAGCGCTCGAAAAGGTTTCGAAAAGTCACGTCGGCCACCAAAAACATAATGATTGAGTTCAGCCAGCTGACTGGGAGAGCCGGTTATCAAACGGTGTGCCTCGTCCGCCGGGTTTCGCGGTGGATAAGGAAATGTTTCGTATTGTTCGCTGAGCGCCTCAACGCCGTCAGAAGTCGCCATGAGTGTTTTCCTGAGAGGGGTTGCGTTGGCTGGTCTGGATTCCGATAGTTATAAATAGAAAGGGTGGTTCAGAATGCGCGGATATTTTGGCATTGGTGTCGAAGGGGTTTCGAAACCGATGAATGCGGGAAATTTGTTTCGGACGGCACATGGTTTTGGGGCAGGGTTCGTCTTTACCATCGATGCTAAATTTGACCGCGACCGTATGAAATCCGATACCTCGGATATGGCCGGACAGGTACCGTTTTATAGCTTCGACAATGTAGAGTCGATGCGGTTGCCGGATCGCTGTTCTCTGGTGGGTATTGAATTGACGGATGATGCCATTGAACTGCCGAGTTTTCGCCACCCGCGCAATGTCGCCTATGTGTTAGGCATGGAACGCGGTAGCCTGTCACCTCGATTGCAGGAATGCTGTGACCATATTGTCAAAATTCCAACACAATTTTCACTGAATCTTGCAACCGCAGGCGCTATTGTTATGTATGACCGCATATCGAGCCTCGGCCGGTTTGGCGGGCGTCCGGTTGTTCCCGGCGGGCCCATAGAGCCGGTGCCGGAGCATGCGTTTGGCGATCCAGTATGGAAAAAAAAGAAGCGCCGTCGTGAAAAGAACGCCACATCCGACAAGCCCGGCGACAAGGTTTAGAAAAGAATACAAGGAATTGACAGTGCGAACCAAAACAATCTCACCCTTGGCAGTATTCCTGGCTGGATTAGTAATTTTTGCGACGGCGCCGGTTCAAAGCGCTGGAGTTAAATCGGCGAAGGTTTTCAAAGATTGGTCAGTTCATGTCGCCGGGAAAAACAAACAGAAGATCTGTTATCTCCACGGTGAGCCCAAGAAATCAGCCGGTAAATATAATCGCCGGGGGCCGACTTATATGCAGGTCACCCACCGTGTGGCGGGTCGCGCCCGGAATGAAGTGTCGATTACCGCCGGTTACAGTTACAAAAAAGGCAGTGACGTTAACGTGAAAATCGCTAAGAAAACGTTTTCCATGTTTACCAATGGCGCAACCGCCTGGTCACGGGATGTGCGTGGCGATGTTGCCCTCGTCGCAGCGATGCGCGCCGGGACGACGATGGTTGTTACCGGAACGTCAACACGCGGTACGGTGACCAAAGATCGATATTCACTGGCTGGATTCACAGCAGCGCACAAGGCAATCAACAAGGCCTGCGGCATCAAATAAGGAAATTTCCACCGCTCCGTTGCCTGGCGGCGCGGTTCGCGCTAGGTCGGGGCTCAGCAATATTTTTAAATTCGGGGAGAAGAAAATGAGCACAGCGTTTGACGCCAACACGGCCTATAGCATGCAGGACAAGGTTATCATCGTAACGGGCGGTGGTACTGGTATTGGCAAGGTTTATAGTCAGCGATTGGCTGAAGCGGGTGCCAAGGTAGTGCTCGCCGATATAGCCGCAGATGAGTCCAATGATGTCGCGGCGCAAATCCGTGATGCCGGTGGGCAGGCTCTTTCCATGCCGACCGATGTGACGGATGAAGCCGCTGTTCAGGCGATGGCTGATGCCGCCGCGGATGAATTTGGCGGCATTGATGGGTTGGTCAATAACGCCTCTCTCATGAGTGTGTTGCCGCGGGGTGACTGGTTTGAAATTTCAGTCGACCGTTGGGATTCGGTGATGGCCGTCAACCTGAAGGGCATCTTTCTGTGCAGTCGTGCGGTGTACCCTTATATGCAAAAACGGGGTGGGGGCAGCATCGTCAATATCTCCTCCGGGCGTATCTGGGAGGGCAATCCTAATCGGCTCGATTACACGACCTCGAAGGCTGGTGTCGTTGGATTGACCCGCGCCCTGGCCCGGGAAGTGGGTGATGACAAAATCAGTGTCAATGCGATCACACCAGGCTTTACGCTGAGTGAGACCCAGATGTCATCGTCATCGTCTAACTATCTTGGCGGCAAGGATGAAGGAAAATGCTTCAAACGGCCACAAACACCTGACGATCTGGTTGGTGCCGTGATCTTCCTGCTCAGCGGTGCCGCGGGCTTTATTACGGGCCAGACTGTCAACGTAGATGGCGGGATGTATATGCACTAAGGTGACTTAGTAGATTCTCTCTGTCTCTTATATCAACCTATTGGAGCCCTGATGGCTGACTCCCCGGAAGCAACCGAAACCAGCAAGCCCGGTATGAAAAAGAATGTCGCGCTGCTGGCGATGTGTCAGGCATTGTTTAACAGCTCAACCGGCGTTGTCCTGTCAGTCTCGGCGCTGGTTGGCCTTGCTTTGGCGTCGAATAAGTCGCTGGCGACCCTGCCGCAGGCTTTGCAATGGGAAGCAACGGCAGCGTTCTCGATCCCTCTGGCAATGATCATGCGTCGGTTTGGCCGGCGCACGGGGTTTATCTTTGGCGCGTTAATGGGATCACTTGGTGCCATTATTGCCGCTGCGGCGATTTTCAGGGGGTCATTTGAGCTTTATCTGGTGGCCATTATATTCTTTGGTGCTTACACGATTTCCGGCCAGACCTATCGATTTGCCGCCGCAGATGTCGCCGATGAAAAATGGCATGGCATTGCGATTTCGCTGGTTATTGGGGGTGGCGTGTTCGCGGCCTTCGTTGGGCCCGAAATATCCAAATGGACCCACGATGTGTCCAGCCTGTGGCTCGGGAATGAGACCTTTGCCAAAGCCATAGAGTTTATCTGTGGTCCCGGCATCGCTGCGGCAGCGACGGTACCGGGTCAAAACCCGCCCTACCAGTTTGGTGGCACGTTTATTGTGCTCGCGTTTTTGCCAATCCTGTTGATCTTTATGGTCTCTCTGGTGGGATTCCCGAAAAAGGAAGAGCAGAAGTTCGAGAATTCAGGGCGTCCGCTGGGCGAGGTCATTCGTCAGCCCGGCTATGTCGTTGCAGTGCTGTGTGCTGTGATCGGGTGGGGCGTCATGGTCTTGATGATGGCAGCGACGCCGCTCGCCATGGTCAAGGAATATGGCCACACCTTTGTGGACACAGCCTTTATTGCGCAATGGCACATGTTTGGCATGTTCGCACCTTCCTTCTTTACCGGGTCGTTGATCAAAAAATGCGGTTTGCTCAACGTCCTGCTGGCCGGGTTGGTGTTGTCGAGTACGGCAGCGTTGATCGGGATGTCGGGCGGCACGATCCAGCATTTCTGGTTTGCCAATATTTGCGTCGGCTGTGGCTGGAACTTCCTGTTTGTCGGGGCGACACATCTTCTGACCAAAATGTATCGCCCGGAAGAAAAGGCGAAAGCCCAGGGCATGAATGACTTTATGGTCTTTCAGTCGGTTGCAGCCTTTTCACTCTCTGCTGGTTTGCTACAGAACAATGTCGGGTGGACGACGGTTTGTATGTTGTTATTGCCCTGTGTTGCGATCGTGTTTGTGGCGGTGCTCTATCTCAAGTTTGTGCCGGGGGCAGCGCCACCTGGGCTCGGTCGCCCGGCCAGACCGGCCGCTGCTGAATAAAGAATGTTTCCCGTGTGCGTCCCGGCGCTCTATATAGTGCGATTATGCCGGATCTTCAGGACACCATAATTCAGGAAACGCCCCTGGCCCCCGCCGTCCCGACGGCGACAGGAAAGGCCAACCTTATCGGTCTAAGCCGTCAGGAGCTGGAGGAGACTGTCGTTGGATTTGGCTTGCCCAAATTTCGAGCCAAGCAAATCTGGCACTGGCTCTATCACCGCGGGGCCAAGTCATTTGATGAAATGACGACTTTGTCCAAAAGGGCCCGCGAACAGTTTGCCGAACGCTGCATTATTGCGCGGCCTGGTGTGGTCAATGAACAGCTTTCAGAAGATAGTACTCGGAAATGGCTGCTTGGCGTGCCGGGCGGTGGCGAGGTCGAAACGGTCTATATCCCTGAGAAAGATCGCGGAGCGCTGTGTATCTCATCGCAGGTTGGCTGCGCGTTGAGCTGCAAGTTCTGCCATACCGGCACCCAGCCTTTGATGCGGAACCTGACCTCGGCAGACATTGTCGGCCAGATGCTCGTGGCGCGAGATACCTATGGTGAATGGCCAAGCCCACGTGGTGGACGATTGCTTTCCAACATTGTGATGATGGGGATGGGCGAGCCGTTGCTGAATTATGACAATGTCAAAAAAGCGCTAACCATCATCATGGATCAGGAAGGCATTTCCATTTCCAAACGCCGGATTACCCTGTCGACCGCCGGCTATGTACCAAACATGCAGCGCTGTGGTGAAGAGCTGAATGTAAATCTCGCTGTCTCGCTGCATGCGGTGCGCGATGATCTGCGCGATGAGATTGTGCCTATCAACAAAAAGTTTCCCATCAAAGTCCTGCTCGACGCCTGTCGGGCTTACCCGGGGTCTAACAATGCCCGGCGCATCACATTTGAATATGTGATGTTAAAAAATGTGAACGATTCAGAAGCCGATGCCCGCGAGCTGGTGCGGCTGATGAAGGGCATTCCAGCCAAGATCAATCTGATCCCCTTCAATGCCTGGCCGGGGGCGCCGTTTGAATGTTCCGATGGCGCGACCATTCATCGCTTCGCCGAGATTGTAAACGATGCGGGGTACTCCGCCCCGGTACGGGTGCCACGCGGCCGCGATATTCTGGCGGCTTGTGGCCAACTTAAATCTGCCAGTGAGCGGGCCAAGCGAAAATCGTAGGAAGCCCCCGCCGCAACATCATGAGCGAAGTAGAATTTCGTCTCGGTGTTTCCTTTATCGCCGGTCTGGTGATGTTGTGGCCGCTTTGGCGCATCTTCGTGCGCACGGGCAAATCCCCTGCGTGGGCGTTTTTGGTCTTTATCCCGATTCTTGGCTGGCTGACGATCTATCTGGTCCTGGCATTGTCGAAATGGCCGGCAATTCCTTCCGTAAATTAGGAGGCTGGATAGTGCAGGGGGTGCCCATCACTCTCTGGACAATGGTCGTACTGGCGATCGCGGTTGTGATCCCCGTCCGTGCGGCGACGGTCATCATGCGCAAGGCTGGTTTCTCGCCATGGTGGGGGCTGTTAAATGCGATTCCGTTGGTGAGCCTGATTATTGTCTGGATTTATGCCTTTATCGACTGGCCCAATGAACCGGCGGAAAGAGCCGAGGACGCTTCAGAAGCAAATTCTGCTTAGCGAGACTGTTTCTCCTTTTTCTTTTCTGCAGCACCACACATATTTTGAATTGATTTCCAATCCTCGGCGGACATTGCGTCTTTACCAGTCGTAGTTGCTTTTGCGGACAGGCGTGCTGCCCGCTATTCGCTCAGCGGATGAGAGGAAAAAACTTCCAATGATTTTGGGAGTTCCGGTAGCTCGGTACTAAAGCGCTTAAAGACCGACACCACCCCGCTGGTGCGAATACCCGCGCGTTGCAGAATCTCGATGGCGGCGTCATCGGCTTCGCGTTCGGCATCGCGGGAATAGGCAGATAGCAGCATCAAACCGGTTGCCGTCCCCATAATCCCTGACCGCCACCCGCCAGCAAAAGATCAAGCGTACCGGTCAGGCCGATATGGCGGATCAATCCTTTCGTTGGATGTAGATGGATCAGGTGCCCGATTTCATGCGCCATTACCCCGGCGATCTCTTCCGGGTTGTGAACAAAATCGATCAGACCCCGAAACACGACGATCTGACCACCGGGGGCAGCAAAGGCGTTAATCATCTTGGCGTTGACGACGGTCACGGTAAGCGGGCCTTTGATACCAGCAGCCTTAGTCAATTGCTGCCGAAAGCGCTCCATGGCCGGGTGTTTCTGATCCGGGAAACAGACCGCTACTTTTTTCTTCTCTATCAGCCCGACAATGTCGATGACTTGCTCGACGGTGGCCTCCCCCAGGGCTTTTTCAACAGAGGCCGGGATCAGAGGTGCCAGTAAAGATGGAAGAATCGTTGCCGCGGCAAAAACGGCGATGGCGATGGAAGCGATGGACACGCCTATGATTGTTAACAGCCTGCGACGCCCGCCCTGATCTTTTCCGGCTTTGTCTATGTCTGGGCATGCCTGCCGGATCGAGACAATTAAATCCGGATTATTCAATTCCAGCCTTGCCGCGTGTTCACCCTGTAAGGCCAATCGGGCTCGGCCCTGTGCGTTGGGAGGCTGCGCCCACCACAATTAGTCAAGTGGCCAACTCAACGGACCGGTCTGATTCTCAATGCCACGAATTTCCATGCAGTCAGGCAGGAGCGTTAAGGTGACCTCGTGACGGACAGAGGACGTACCATCGTAAAACCAGCCCTGCGCTGACAAGCTACAACCCCACTTCTATGCCGGCTGTACCGCCGACATCGAGGGCATCGGCGAGACCCTCGCCGGTACCGGAGGCTTGCTGGGCATTTTGGACAAAGGCATCGAGATCAATTTCTTCCTGGGATTCCAGTTTGCTCGCGACAAGGGCGAGCATCCGATGGGTAACCATCATGACGGTAATCACAGGCAGAAACATAAAAAGGCCAAAGCCTATTACAAAAAGGGACAGGCTGTTTTCTAATGGCAGGGCTTGTCCCCCTGCGTGGAAAGTCAGATAGCCATAGAGGCCCAGTCCGCCAAAGACAGCGAACAAAAGGAAATAGTATAGAAGGTATATCCGGGCAAAATCACCGAATGTCACGGGCAATGCGAGCTGAAGAGGACCAAAATCAGTTTTTGAAACGAGGTAGCGGGTTGAAAAGCTGCATACCAGATCATCGAAATATAAAGCGTAAAGGGGGACAGAATAAAACATACCACCCGTTTCCAGTACAAATCCTTAGCCTGAGCTTCAAGGTTGAAATTTTGCTGTCCGAGGAAGGTGTTGTTCATCATATAAGTTTGCAGCCGCACGGTGGCGAGGGGCGCGGCCAGCGCCAGCGTTACGATGGTCAATAATGAGTACCCGAAGAATTTTGTGGCGTATTTTTTTGCATCATCGGTTTGGGCAAACCGGATACTTCTCCAGACTGTCCGCGAAAGTTGATATCGCCGCGCCCGGTACAGCGCATATCCAAAAAGGTATAAGTAGATCAGGTAGTAAGCGATCTGGAAGGCAATCAGGGCGGCATTACTGCCCATTGTCTGGATATAGAAGTTGCCCACATTGATGATGATGCCGAATGGGATCAACACCGCGAGCACGATTAAAAAGCCAAGAAACAGTTCCTTGCCGGTGCCAGTATATTCTAACGGTTCGCCGAAGAGGGACTGACTGCTCCAGATATATTTGCGGATACGGGTTTTCCCCCAGAAGCGATAAAATCCGAGGGTAATGATCGTCAGGATCATGCTCTTGAAAACGAGCCAGCCCAGGGATTTGGCCTGACCGGTATAGTCGAGCGGATGCTGAACAGGGCCAGCCGATGGCTCCTCGACCTCAGAAGTGGGCTCCGCTCCGGGCCCTGAAAAATCATTTCCCGCTTGATTTGTCATCTTTTGTTGCCCCCGCTACCGCGTTTCCTGTTATCAGGATCGTTGTTCTTCTATAATTCTTATGGATTTGAAGAAGTTTTGCAATTGAGGGTAGCAGTGTGTCGTTCCTCTTGTGGTCGCCCTGCTAATCCCTATACTGCGCGCGCTTTTCCAATAGTTTCCTGAGTAAAGGGCCGGACGATGGTGGCGATCGATAAAAGAGACATTAACAAGGTGGTACTGGCCTATTCGGGCGGGTTGGATACGTCCGTCATTTTGCGCTGGCTGCAGGAAGAATATGACTGCGAGATCGTTACCTTTACCGCTGATCTCGGTCAGGGGGAAGAGGTTGAGCCGGCGCGGGCCAAGGCTGAAGCCGCTGGTGTTAAAGAGATTTATATCGAGGATCTGCGCGAAGAATTTGTCCGCGATTTTGTGTTCCCGATGTTCCGCGCCAATGCGGTTTATGAGGGCGTCTATCTGCTCGGTACCTCGATTGCGCGACCGCTGATTGCCAAACGCCAGATTGAAATCGCTGCCGAGACCGGCGCTGATGCCGTCAGCCATGGCGCGACCGGCAAGGGCAACGATCAGGTCCGGTTTGAGCTTGGCTATTATGCCTTGAACCCGGAAATCCATGTTATTGCGCCGTGGCGCGAATGGGATCTCGATGGCCGGCAACGGCTGCTGGAATATGCGCGGTCACATCAGATCGATATTCCACGCGATAAGGAAGACGAACCACCGTATTCAACCGATGCCAACCTGCTGCACATTTCTTATGAAGGCCGTGCGCTGGAAGATCCCTGGGTCGAGCCGAGTGATGCGATGTTTACCCGCAGCGTGTCACCGGAAATGGCACCCGATACCCCGACCTATATTGAAGTCGAGTTTGATTCTGGCGATCCGGTTGCCATTGATGGTGAAAAATTATCTCCGGCAGAGATGCTCACAAAACTCAATGAGTTGGGCGGCGCCAACGGTATTGGCAGGCTCGATCTAGTTGAGAACCGCTATGTCGGGATGAAGTCGCGTGGTGTCTATGAAACACCCGGCGGTACGGTTCTGCTAACCGCGCATCGCGGCATTGAAAGTATCACGCTGGATCGCGGGGCAGCGCATCTGAAAGATGATCTTATGCCGCGCTATGCCGAGCTGGTTTATAACGGCTTCTGGTTCTCACCGGAACGCGAGATGATCCAGACGGCGGTCGATGAAAGCCAAAAGTGCGTTACCGGCACGGTTCGGCTGAAACTCTATAAGGGTTCGGTTTCGGTGGTTGGCCGTAAATCGCCCTACAGCCTCTATTCGGAATCGCATGTGACGTTTGAAGCCGACACGGTCTATGACCAGCGTGACGCACAGGGCTTTATCAAGCTCAACGCCCTGCGACTGAAGCTTCTGCAAGCGGCGCAAAAACGCTTCACTAGTTGACGGGTCCGGTGCCGCTGCAAGACAATCTTGTTGAACGTTAGCGGATACGGAAAAAGCGATGATCGGATTTGAACAGGACGGCAGAGTCGGGCGTTTGTTTTTGCAGCGCGCGTCGCACGCTAACGCCTTTACCTCTGAAATGCTGGGCCGCACGGCTGAGCTTCTCGAAATGGCGCCGGGCGAAAGCGACATTATCGTTATCCAAGCGGTGGGCGACGATTTCTCGCTGGGGCGCGACCGCGAAGAACCGAAACATCCCGGCGGACCCTATGCCGGGTTTAGTGAAATCAGTCGCGTTAATGCCGCCTTTGCCGCCTTTCCCGGCATCGTGGTGACGGCCATCAAAGGCCGCGCCTTCGGCTTTGGCCTTGGTCTGGCAATGCGCTCCGATATTGCTATCGCCGCGCAGGATGCCCGGTTTATGCTCGATGAAGTCAGCCTTGGCTTTCCACCGATGTTCCTGATGGAGGTTATCCATGAGCATCTGCCGCCTAAGCGAGCCCTTGATCTGATCCTCTCGAGCCGCGAGTTTGATACCGCAGAAGCACTTGATATCGGCTTGCTGTCGCGCGTCGTGTCGGCGGACCGTCTCGAAGCGGAGGTCGATGAGTTTGTTGCCACGCTTGGCAGCCGCAATGCCGATGTTCTGAAAAGCTGTAAGTCCTATCTGGCGGCAATCAAACAAATGCCCGCCGCGGCGCGCCCCAATAATGCGCTGGTCGAACAGGCCAGGTTTGCCCTGGACCATCATTGATGTCTGAGACACCGCTCACCTGGCCTGCAGGCAACGACCGGGTGCCCTATTGGATCTATACCGATCAGGGCAATTATGAACGCGAGCTGGAAAAAATCTTCTATGGGCCGGTATGGAACTATATCGGGCTCGAATGCGAAATTCCCCACCCTGGCGATTTCAAACGGACCCAGATTGGCGATCAATCGACCATTGTGGTGCGCGATGCGGAAGGCGGCGTTAATGCGCTGGTCAATCGCTGTGCCCATCGCGGGGTAAAGCTTTGCGAGCAGGACAAAGGCTCGTTTAACGAGATCATGTGTCCCTACCATCAATGGACCTATGATCTGAAAGGCAATTTGCTGGGCGTGCCGTTTCACCGCGGGGTGAAAGGCAATGGTGGCATGCCGGACGATTTCTCGATGGCGGATAACGGGCTTGATACGCTGAAGGTCCATGTTCGGAATGGCGGTATCTTCGCCACCATGTCCGATGAAACGCCGAGCTTTGAAGAGTATATGGGCGAGCGCATTCTCGGCTATTACGACCGCGAGCTCGATGGGCGAACGCTCAAGTTGCTCGGCCATTCGCGGCAACGTATTGGCGCCAACTGGAAGCTGATGCTTGAGAACATCAAGGACACACATCATGCGAGTCTGTTGCATGTGTTCTTTGTGACGTTCGGTCTGTTCCGGGTTGATAATGACTCCCGCGTCGAGATGGATGAGACCGGGCTGCATACCGCCCTGAGCTCCATTCGCGGCAAACAGGAGCTCAACGATGGCACTGCCCAGATGCGGTCTTTTGATTCTGACTTGTCGCTTAATGACCCTAATCTGCTCGATGTTGTGCGCGAGTTTGACGGCGATCAGACAGTCGTGATGCAGACGCTGTGGCCCAACGTCATCCTGCAGCAGCAATCGAACACGCTGGCGACGCGTCAGATTGTTCCGAAAGGACCCAACGCCTTTGAGCTGCACTGGACGTTCTTTGGCTATGAAGATGACGATCAGGAAATGACGGCGCGGCGTTTGCGGCAGGCCAATCTCATGGGGCCTGCTGGTCTGGTCTCCCTCGATGACGGCCAGATACTGGAGCGCATCCAGGAAGGGATACTTGCCCATCCCGATGAACAAGGTGTGGTCGAACTTGGCGGGCGTGACACTGACGATGCCGCTCACATGGTGACCGAAGTGGCGCTGCGCGCCTTCTATAAGGGCTATCGCAAGGTGATGGGGCTATGACGATATCGCCCGAATTACGGAGCGAGGTCACAGATCTGATCAATGCCTATGCGCTGGCGATTGATGATGGCGCGCTTGAAAGCTGGCCGGGATTTTTTACATCTGATTGCCTGTATAAGATTATCGCCAGGGAAAATTTCGATAGTGGATTGCCGCTTGGCCTGTTGCTGTGTGACTCCCAGGGCATGCTCCAGGATCGGATGGAGGCGTTCTCCAAGCTCAACGTATTTGGCCCGCGCAGCTGGCGGCATATGTTGGGGGCGGTGCACGCAACTGGTTCCGAAGAAGAAATTACCGCGCGGACGAACTTTGTGATTTTTGAAACGCTAGCCGGAAAAGACACGCACATCCTGTGTGCCGGTGAATATCGTGATGTCATCATCCGCGAAGACGGTGACCTCAAATTCCGCGAGCGGCTCTGCGTCTATGATACGACGATGATTCCAAACTCCATTGTTCGTCCTATTTGATCCGTCTGTCCAGATCTCATGTCCCAGTTTGATGTCATTATTATCGGCGCCGGTGCTGCCGGGCTGATGTGCGCGGCGGAAGCCAATCGTCGGGGGCGTCGGGTTTTGCTCCTTGATCAGGCGGAGAAAGTTGCTCAGAAAATTTTTATTTCAGGCGGCGGGCGCTGCAACTTCACCAATCTCTATGCCACACCGGAAAACTTTCTCTCGGCTAACCCACGCTTCTGTGTCTCGGCACTGGCGCGCTACACCCAGCATGATTTCATCGCCCTGGTCGATCAATACGGGATCGAATGGCATGAGCGCGATCATGGCCAGCTGTTTTGCCTTGGTCCGGCGAAGCAGATCATCGATATGCTGGTCGCCGAAGCACAGGGCACAGATATCCAGACAGCGGTGACTATGACCGGCATTTCAAAAGACGATGCTGGCGAATTTACAGTGACGACGGATCGCGGAGCTTTCACGTCGGAAGCGTTGGTGATTGCGACTGGCGGGCCGTCGATCCCCAAAATGGGCTCCAGCATTTTTGGCTATCAGATCGCCAAACAGTTCGGCCTGAAGTTGGTTGAACCCCGCGCCGGGCTGGTGCCGTTGACGTTTGATGCTGAAACACTAAAACGGCTTGAGGGCCTCTCTGGCATTTCCGTCGATGCCAGGTTGACGCACGGCAAAACCCGGTTTACCGAAGGGCTGCTCTTTACCCATCGGGGGCTGAGTGGCCCGGTAATATTGCAAATCTCCTCCTATTGGCGACCGGGCGATACCATCACGGTCGATCTGTTACCGGAAATTGATTTGTTCGCGCATTTAAAAGAAGCCAAACAGAGCCAGCCGAAAAAGGATGTCGTCTCGATCCTGGGGACGCTTCTGCCGACGCGGCTGGCACAGCGCATGACCGGCTGGACGGACAGTAATGGACGGCTGGCCGACATGCCGGACAAGACGCTGCAACGGCTTGCCGATCACATTAATCGCTGGCAGGTCACGCCGGATGGGTCGCAGGGTTTACGCACCGCAGAAGTCACTGTCGGCGGCGTTGATACCAATGAGCTGTCATCACAGACCATGGAAGCCCGCAACGTGCCGGGCCTGTATTTCATCGGTGAATGCGTCGATGTCACCGGCCATCTCGGCGGCTTTAACTTCCAATGGGCCTGGGCGTCGGGTCATGCGGCGGGGCAGGTTGTTTGATGAATCGCTCGCCTTTAAATAGGGTGCCGCAGGTTTAGTGGTTGGTTTCGGGAAAGATATCGCGTGCTTGTCAGGATCGTTCGCACCTTTGTTGCCCTGTGTCTTGCTGGGACTCTGGCGGCTTGTTCTGGGCCAGAGACGGACGCACCGATAGCTTCAAAATCGCCTTCTGCAATCGGGACACAGACCCAAGAAAGAGCGCTGCGACAGAATGCACCCCAAACATCGTTCACACCAAAAATCGTTGCGACCAGCCGGTATCTAGAATGTATGCCCTATGCCCGGGCACACACCAACGTCCATTTGCTTGGTCATGCCTGGACCTGGTGGCGCGGTGCGAAAAACCGTTATGACCGAAGCCGGACACCGAAGGTGGGTGCCATTCTGGTGCTGAAACGGCGCGGCAGAAGCCTTGGCCATCTCGCTGTCGTTAAACGGATTGTCAATTCGCGCAAAATCATTGCTGATCATGCCAACTGGCTTAATCGTGGCCGCATTCATCTGGCCACGCCGATCCGCGACGTCTCGCAAAAGAATGACTGGTCGGCGGTACGGGTCTAGTACACGCCGGGCAAGACCTTGGGTCGGTCGACCTACCCGGCCTATGGCTTCATCCACCCCAAACAGCTTGCCGTAAGGGTTGACGGACTGGCGGGGGATTAACGCCGGCAATTTGACATTACCTTCCGGATCGGCTTGTTAA